>Ga0213824_1000276_pt1 | contig 43560 bp, 45 predicted proteins | sample MC6MC0906MG_FD_179892 | JGI IMG/M metagenome (GOLD analysis project Ga0213824, IMG submission 179892) | Enriched soil aggregate microbial communities from Iowa State University, Ames, United States - MC6-MC0906-MG | ecosystem: Environmental > Terrestrial > Soil > Unclassified | place: USA: Iowa...
AATGATGGAGAAATTACGAATTTTGGACTGTCTTTTTGCTCTTTCTTCTTTATTCATCTATGTTCTCAACTCCTAATAGTCTCGCCAATATACACTAGCACTGATTATATCAATAGAGCAGCAAAGATTCAATGAAAACTCGTGCTGCTTACAAGACAAATCATTCTATCTATATCTTATGCGAACAAACCATAAGAGACAAACTTTTTTCAAATTTAAAAACGGTTGTCTTTCAAATCTAACAGACAACCGTCCTTCCCACTCTCCTTAACTAAAAATCCCTTTTAGCTTCCCAACAACTATATCCGTTCCGAACTTAGTTATATCGTAAGTAACACTTGCTATCGCCATACCAATACCTTCTACGACATTGAAACTCCTTAAGTTTTCTAACTGTTTTTGTTTTTCAACAGCTGAAAATGCCTCGCCCAAAATTTCCGATTCAACTCCCGCACCTTCTGTTCCTGTCATATGAGCAATTTGTTCATATGACAACTGACGGTATCCCTTCATACTTTTCAAACCATGATTAGCCAGTCCTACTCCAGCTATCATCATAAGTAAACATACGACTGTACCGCACATACACAAGAGCACAAATCGCCTCCAACTATTGTCATCTCTACCCATCAATGTGTATATGCCCCTGTATTATCCTGATCAATTTGATGATGCAGCGCTGCATTTAAACCACTTGCTATTACATTTGCCATATCCTCTATAAAAGCATCTACTTCTTTTGGGGTCACCATTAAATTATGACCAAGAGGAGATAACACTTCATAAATTAATTTCCTCTTCTCTTCATCCTCCAACGTACCGACAGCACCTAAAAACATATTTCGGCTCTTTTCATCCGGCATATCTTCTTCTGTTAACTTTTTCTTTTCTCCAAATGAAAATCCCGCTGGTAATAAAGACCGTGACGGCTTATGCCCCTCTTTCATCTCTCTTCCAAAGTGCTTCAAAATAAAATCGATTGTATCACTCGTAATAGAAACTGCGTCTACTACAGTTGGAACACCAATCGCAATAACAGGAATTCCTAATGTTTCTTTACTTAGTTCCTTACGTTTATTCCCAACACCTGATCCAGGATGAATCCCTGTGTCAGAAATTTGTATCGTGCTATTTACTCGTTCAATAGAACGGGCAGCTAATGCATCAATTGCAATTACAAAGTCTGGCTTTGTTTTCTCAATGATTCCATAAATCACATCGCTCGTTTCAATTCCTGTAATTCCCATTACTCCTGGCCGGATTGCACTAACAGGCCTAAATCCTTCTTCTACACTTTCAGGCTGTAATTGAAATAAATGTCTCGTTACCAGTACGTTTTCTACAACGATCGGTCCGAGCGCATCTGGCGTTACATTCCAATTCCCAAGACCAACAATTAAACAACTTGCTTCTTTTGAAACTCCAACATCCTCTAGGAAATAAGAAAATTCCTTTGCAAAAATACGCTCTACTTTTTGTTGAAGTTCTGTATCTTGTTGACGTATACCTTGCACTTCAAGAGTTAAATAATTTCCAGGTTTTTTCCCCATCGATTCAGATGCAATTTCATCAATAGTTACTTTGGTAATTGTAACTCCCTCTTCTTCCCTCTCTTTTACAATAACTCCTTGTATCCCTTTTTGTTCTTCTTGGCGCTCTTGCAGCATTTGGTGCGCCTCCACAGCCAGATCAGTTCTAACACTATATTTACTTAAATCTAATGGTTCTTTCATCGTATCTCCTCCGTAATTCATAGTAAATATCGTTAGATTTCCCCAAGTTATATTAGGTCATTCTTTCCTTTACGTGAAATTTCATTGATATACTATTGCAATTCTCTTCACCGTTTGATAGAATATCACTTGTTCTATGTAAGAATCGAGTCATTCGATTGCACCAGGGAGGTGAAAAGTATGGCAAACATCAAATCTGCTATCAAACGCGCTAAACTTAGCGAAGAGCGTCGTGCACATAACGCTTCTATCAAGTCTGACATGCGTTCTGCTGTTAAAACTGTAGAAGCTTTAGTTACTAATAACGATCTTGAAAATGCTAAAGAAGCTTTCAAAACTGCTTCTAAAAAACTTGACAAAGCAGCTCGTAAAGGTCTTATCCACCAAAACGCTGCAGCTCGTCAAAAATCTCGCTTAGCGAAACAAGTAAACGCGTAAGGCGTTTAAAAAACGATCCATTCGGATCGTTTTTTTATATACAAAAAAAGCTCATGTAACAAGTACATGAACTTTTTTGTATCATTATAGATGATTTAACCGCATTAAGAAAAACTCAAGCACAAGTTTCTTATCCATTTTTCCAGTCTTCATACTGTAATCAGCTTCCGCTAATTCTAAAATAACTCTTTTTAATTCTTCAAAAGAGAAAAATTTCGTTTGATTCATCGCCAACTTTACACGATACGGATGTACACCAATATGGGAAGCAATTTGATTTTGTCCATAACCGCGCTGTTGTAACTCCTTTACTTGATTCAGCAAACGGAATTGACTTACTAATAATGCGAGTAACTTAATTGGTTCTTCCTGCTGTGTGAATAATCCATCCAAAATTTGCATCGCACCTGCGATATCTTTTTTTACCACTTTTTCTGTCAAAGCAAACACATTTTGCTCAACGGATTTTGGTACAAGTTCCGCCACAAGTTTCGATGTAATTTCCCCGCCCATACCGACATATAACGTTAGCTTGTCCATTTCCTTCGCTAACATTGTGACATTACTTCCCACAAGCTCTAATAACAAACTAACAGCCACGCTATCAATATATACATGCGCCTCTTCCGCACGAGAAACAACCCACTTCTGGACATCTTGCACTTGCATCGCATTCGCTTCTACTACATCCGCTGTTTTCTTTAATAGTTTCGTAATTTTTTTTCGTTCATCTAATTTTTCATAAGGCGCAACGAAAACAAGAATAGAAAAAGGAGAAGGTTCCCCGATATATTCTTCTAAAATTTTTATATTTTGTTCTAATTTTTCTTTTTGTGCCGTTAAAAATAAAGGTGATTTTATTAATATAACTTTACGATCTCCAAAAAACGGAAGGGTACGTGCATCCTCAACCACGTCTTCTAAATACGCCTCTTCCAAATCATATGTCACAACATTAAACTCTCGATCTTCCTCTTCAAGCGCTTCCGTTGTAATCAGTTTTATCGTTTCATTTATAAAATACGCTTCCGTTCCATACAGTAAATACAACGGAGCAAACTGTTTCTTTTTAATTTTCTTATGTATATCACTCATACTTTTTCCTACTCCCTAACTTGGCAATATATATTTATACTAATGCCCTAGCTTTTGTTTTACAAGTACAAAGGAACAGGCTTTATAACCCGTCCCTTTATTTATATAAAACGCCACGCAATAAGTCCCGGGTTTCTTATTGGTGTGCGGTAATCACCTTCCCTTTATTATTCACAATAAAAATCCGAGTATAAGTGCCAACTGTTAACATGATTGGAAACGAAAAAATCACGTTACTTAACGAGCTAAAAGTAGTAAAAATACTCGATTTCTCTTCATATATAAATTGTAGATTTTTTTCTGACAATATTTTATACTAAAGTGGAATGTTGGGGAGGGATTCTAAATGAATAATTTTGAACAAAATGTTCAAAGTAAACGCAATGACGCTATTGATTCAGGGGTAGGATTTATCGTCTCATTTGGTTTTTTCGCAACACTTTTCATCATTGCAACTGTTATTAAATTTATCGGTTCTTAAAGGCTGCCGCTTAATGGCAGTCTTCTTTTTTATCTATTATGTGTTTCATCATATGTGATTTTACTGCGAAAGGTTCCTTTTTCCCCTTTAAAAACATAAGAAATAGCACCTTGCTTATCCGTGCGCCATATTTCAATACCATCCTTCTTAAAACCTTCTATAATTCCCTTATGCGGGTGCCCATACCTATTGCGCTCCCCAACTGAAATAATCGCTACACTCGGCTGTACAAGGCTCAAAAAAGGTTCGGTAGATGACGTTTTACTCCCATGATGCGCAACCTTCAAAATATCAGCCCGCAACTCCGGATATGTTGATACTACAAGCCGTTCACCTTCTTCTTCTAAGTCACCCGTGAATAACCATGTTAACCCTCCTAATTTCGCCCATATTACAACCGAAGAATCATTTTCTCCTTTTTCTTTTCCTTTTGGAGCTAATACAAAAAATTCTGCTTCATTTACTCTCCAGCTCTCACCCTCTCCTACTACACTTACCTTCACTCCTTTTGCTAACGCTTGTTTCTTTAACGCTTTTTCTAATACAGCATCTTGGTCCTTTCTCCCAAATACAACTTCTTTTATAGTAATAGATGATAATAAATCCTGTGCAGCACCTATATGATCCGCATCTCCATGCGTTACAATTAATTTATCAATTGTTTTAATACCTTCCTTTTGTAAAAAAGGAATAAGAATATCATGCCCAACAGAAAACTCATGCTTTTTTTCTTGCCATGCCTCCTTCTTGATATGAAGCGCTCCACCTGTATCAATAAGATAAACCCCTTTATCGTACGGGAGACGAATTAATATCGCATCTCCCTGTCCAACATCAAGAAATGTAATACTCCCACTTTCGCGAAAATATGGTGATACATAATGACACGTACAAATAAAAAGAAATACGCCTACAACCATGAAAAAAATCCTTTGGGATATTCTCTTTTCCCAAAACACCAATATGCTAATAATGCTAAAACAATATATAATCACAAGAATTAAGGGTGTTTGACCGAAAGTAAGGCGGATAAACGGGAAATTTTCACAGTAGCTTAAAAAATTATTAGAAACCGTTAAACATATCGATAATACATATGCAATTCCTTTCGCAAGAAATGGAATGATCGGCATACATAGAAGGATAACAATGCTACAGGGTAATACAAGAATAGACAGAAACGGAACATACAAAAGATTGAGGAAAATACTATAAGGAGAAAAATAACCAAAATGATATAGCAAAATTGGGGTGCTAACGAGCTGCGAAACAACAGAAATGTAAATCGTATTTCGGATCACTCCGTTACTACGAGCTAGTAATATCGGAGCAGATAACAGTAAAGCAAAACTACCTACAAATGAAAACTGGAATCCAATATTGAAAAGAAGGTATGGATCGTATATAAGCATACATATAGCCGTTATACTTAATGCATCTAAGCTAGATAAGCGAACAGAACATATGAAAGCTACTAGCAACAATACTCCTGTTATAGAAGCCCTTACGACAGACGGTGATGCACCTGCTATGATCATATACAGAGGAATACAAACTATAAGACATACTGTTGCTCTCTCCTTCGTTACACCACTTCTTAGTAAAACAAAATACATTATAACTATCAGCAATACGATATGCGAACCTGAAATTGCCAACAAATGTATAAGACCAAATTGTTGATATTGTTCTTCTACTTCAAACGACATTTGTTGTCGATCTCCAAATAATAATGCATTCATAAAAGCACCTGACTGTTCCGGAAATATTTCTGTAACTTTCGAGATTGCTTGTTGCCTAAAAAAGAAAATCCACTGCACGAGAGACAACGATGTTTTATGACATTCAGAAATATCGCTCACATTGAATATAAAATGTATTTTTTGCTGGTATAAATAGTCACGATAATCAAAAGCATGAAAATTCCTGGCAGTTTGCGGTTCTCGCTTCTCCCCTTTAAATGTACATGCTATTCCTGCAAATAATTGGCGCAATTGCTCCTTTTCTGATGCAGATTGAATTTTATAATTCAACTGCACTATATTTTCATTTTGATCTTTAATTTGAAAAGAAAGGCGATCCCCATTAATAAAAGGTGTATTTTGTATAACACCTCGTGTAACTTCGTAGGACTCTCCTAGAGGCTTATTTCGACTTTGAACATACGTGGTATACATAGCGCCACTAAAACACGCTAACATGCAAATGATGAAGGTTATATGAGAGGTACGATACAAATAAAACAAAACATAACTAACGAAACAACAAGCAGTCAACAAATACGACGAGGAAAAGGCAATTGCAATCCCCATTATAAACGAGATTGCAACATAGCCCCATTGTTCCTGCAACTCATACCCACTCCTTATAGCATCATTTTTGCTTTAGTGAATACATGCTGTAATTCTTCCATTGACAAACTATCTTTTTCGAAAGATGAGAATAGTTCTTTTAACTGTAAATGACGCTCTTGCTCCTCTAGCGAGGCAATATCGTATTCTAGTGGAACGTGTTTCACTGTCACATTTGCTTGTTCAAACAACTCTATGGCATACGGATGGTTTTTATAATCCTGTGCATAATAAACTGCTGTAATACCACTTTGAATAATCGCCTTGCAACATTGCAAACAAGGGAAATGCGTAACGTATATTTCCGATTCCTCTGTTTTCACACCAAACTTCGCACATTGCAATAAAGCATTCATTTCAGCATGAATTGTACGAACACAATGATTATCAATGACATAGCAACCATCGTCTATACAATGCACACCACCTTTAATTGAACCGTTATATCCACCAGCAATAATTCGTTTATCACGAACGATTGTCGCTCCTACCGCAAGCCTTGTGCATGTACTACGCAAAGATAATAAATGGCTTTGCGTCATAAAATATTGATCCCATGAAATTCGTTCCATATCTTCACCTACTTTTTTGTCTACTTGTAGTGTAGCGAAAAAAGAAAAACTTCGTCAATCTTTTACGGAATAATTATTTGATCTTTTATTTTCTCAAGTGACTTCGTTCCAATCCCGTCAATCTCCAATAAATCTTCTATTTTCTGAAACGGTCCGTGTTCTTCTCGATATTTCAAAATACTTTCCGCTTTCCGGGAACCAATACCTGTTATTTTTTCAAGTTCTTCTTTAGAAGCTGTATTTATTTGTACTTTCCCCTCTTTTTTTGAAGAAGCAGCCCCCTCTTGCACTGGTTCATTTTTGTTAGGAATATAAAGAAGCATTTGATCTTGTACAACTTGTGCCAAATTCACTTTCTTTATCTCTGCATCCGGTAAAAAACCACCTGCTTTTTCAACCGCATCCTTCACCCGCTCCCCTTCCTTCATTTCATACACACCCTCTTTAAAAACAGCTCCTTTTACATCAATTACAATGGGGTTTTTCTGCTCCTTTGTGCCCAATTCTTTCGGCTTCCCTTTTTTCTCCACCTCTTTCATTTGGACATCTGTTGTCATAATTGTTTGCTCTGCATGCTGGTTCGTTTTCCAGAAAAGCAGAAAAATCACAGTTCCAATAATAACCACTAATCCCAACCATTTCTTCGGAAAATCCCACATCATTTTACACCTCTAATCATAAATTCATAACATCATTCATATTGTTTAGGAGAAAGCCGTTACGAAGGAGGGATGAAACATTGAACATAGGAATTATAGGGACAGGGAACATGGGGAATATACTAATCGATGCATTTTTAGAAACCCGTGCTGTCAAACCTTCGGGCCTTACTATTATTAATCGGACGCCTGCCAAAGCATATCATATAAAGGAAAAATACCCTTCTGTTCATATAGCCAAAACAATCCAAGAGGTAATCGAACACTCCCAGCTTATTTTCATTTGCGTAAAACCGATAGATATATACCCTATCCTACAAAAATACGCTGAACATTTTTCAGATGAAAAGTGCTTAGTTTCTATTACAAGCCCAATATCTCCATCACAATTAGAAACGCTTATACCTTGCCATATCGCACGAATCATTCCAAGTATTACAAACCGTGCTTTATCTGGCGCATCACTATTTACATTTGGAAATAGCTGCTCTGAAGAATGGAAACAAAAACTACTTCGTCTGTTCAAAAACATTTCTACTCCCCTTGTTATAGAAGAAGATATAACGCGCGTTTCATCTGATATAGCAAGTTGTGGCCCTGCTTTTTTTAGTTATTTATTACAATGTTTTATTAACGCTGCTGTAGATAAAACAAACATTACACATGAAGAAGCCACTACTTTAGTAAGTGAAATGGTCATTGGAATGGGGAAATTACTTGAAAAAGAAATTTTCACATTACCTACTTTACAAGAAAAGGTATGTGTCAAAGGCGGCGTTACTGGAGAAGGTATTCGTGTTTTAGAAGAACATGTTGGAGATATGTTTCATAAATTAATCGAACGGACACACGAGAAATTTGATGAAGATTTAAAATGCGTTGAGCAGCAATTCAATAAACACACATAATAAATACGCCACCGTCATTCCAAATCCTTTTTATAAATACTTACTTTTTTATACTACACTTTCACTTAAACTAGCATTTTCACACTTTACACATATCACCTTCTCATTATTCTAGAACTAAAATTACATCTTTTTTATAAAACAAAAGCAACCTTCTCGGTTGCTTTTGTTTTATCTATTTTTCTTCGCCATGAAGAAAATACGCTCTGTTTGTTCTGTAACTTCAAGTCGTTCAAAGTCACCAGTCACGCGAAGCACTGTAAAACCAGCTTCTTCAAGCCATTTTGTTAGCTCTTCAACCTGATATGCACGTTGCACGTGACATTCGTCAAAACGATGGTACACATCTTCTTCTGGATCTTGAACAAAGAATGTTAAATCATGCTCTACACTATCTGATTCTTCACCAGGGAAGCAATTCCAAATAAGAGATATTTCCTCTCCATTTACTGTGTATGTTTCATTTTGAAATACATGATGTATTTTATATAAAGAATGTACATCAAATAAAAACAAACCATCTTGACGTAAATGATGGAAAACTCTTCTAAATGTCTCTTGCACTCCATCTTCTTGCAATACATAATTTAATGAGTCACAAAAGATTGTCACACAATCAAATTCACCAGGAACATCTAGCTCTCTCATGTCTTGTTGGTAAAAAGGAATAAAATAACCTTCTCCCCCCAATTTTTGCTGTGCGACAGTTAACATTTCTTCCGAAAGATCTACACCAATTAAATCATAACCTTTTCGCACAAGCGGAAGTGTTACGTTACCAGTTCCACATGCTACGTCAAGAATTTTTGCCTCTTTCATAGATGCCTGTTGCAAACTTTCCTCTGTGAATTCCACCCATTTATCATAAGGGACATCATTCATCAGTTCGTCATACAGCAAAGCAAATTGTTCGTATTTCATTGATCTAGCTCATCTGCGATATCTTCACGCGGTACATCGCCCCATAGACGCTCTAAGTTATAGTGATTACGCTCGTCTTTATGGAATACATGAGCAACCACATCACCAAGGTCTACTAAAACCCAACGCGCTTCATCAAAACCTTCCATACGTTGAACATCAACATTTAACTCATGTGCCTTTGACTTAATTTCACGTGCAATTGCTTGTACTTGCTTGTCTGAATTTCCGTGACAAATAATAAAATAATCTGCAATTGGTGAAATACCTTGCATATTTAGGACAACCATATCTTCTGCTCTCTTATCATCAGCTGCTTTTGCCGCTAATACTAATAACTCTTTATCTTTCATTTATTAATTTCCTCCTTGATAACTGCATTGTATGTTTGGAATGTTAATGGATAAATCGTTTGATTTTTTTCCATTAAAAATTGAATTGTTCGCTTTAAAGCAAACAGTAAAGCTTGATTTATATCTTTATATGCGAGTTTCCTCGCTTCTTCCACACCAGGAAACTTACGTCCTGGCTCAATGTAATCTGCTACATAAATAACTTTATCTAACATTGTCATTTTTTCATGACCACTTGTATGATATGTAATAGCTTGTAAAATTTCAGGATCAGTAATGCCTACTTCTTTTTCTACTAAGTATGCCCCAACAGGTGCATGCCATAACTCTTTGTTATAGTGCAGTAAATCCTTCGGCAAATCTTCTCTCTTGATAATCTCTTCCATTTCTAGAATCGATCTACATTTTGCATAATCGTGAAATATAGCAGCCATCTCTGCCTTTTTTTCATCTACATCATATAACCTAGCAAGTTCAATCGCTGTTTCCATTACACCCACCGTGTGTATATAACGTTTTTCATGCATTTGTTGTTTGACAATGCTAAGTGCTTCCTCACGATTCATACAACCCATTCCTCTCGATATATACCTGTACTTTTTCGGGGAGTAAATATTTGCACGTTTTCTTCGTCATATATCTCTCACGTAACAAAGAAGAAGAAACTGCAAATTCCGGAATTTCCACTTTTACGATATCATAAGGCGTATGTAATGTATAACCTGGTCTTGCAACTCCAACGAAAGTCACAAGTTTAAGTAACTTTTCAATGTTATACCACTTCGGCAAATACTCAACCATGTCTCCGCCAATAATAAAGTGAAACTGCACATCCGGATACTTCTCCGTTAATTGTACCATAGTGTCGTACGTATAAGATGGGCCTTCTCTGTCTAGCTCTTCTAAACAAATTGAAAAGTATGCTTCTTCCTCAGTCGCTATTTGCAGCATGTTTAATCGACTTTTCACACTCGTAATGTTACGCCCTTGCTTATGTGGCGGAATTTGATTTGGCAAAAACCATACCTCTTCCAACCCTAAAGCATGATACACTTCATTTGCAATTAACAAATGCCCATTATGAGGTGGATCAAACGTGCCACCAATAATGCCAATTTTTCTCAAAAGAAACGCTCCTTCCTTTTACATACAGCAACTCTCCCCATAAATATCCGAAGAGAGTCTACTGTTAATAAAAGTTCAATTGGTTTCACTTTCTACATATCAAGCGTCCACTACGAAATAACTCACGTATACCTTTTATCGTGGAAGCTTAATTTGCTTATTTTCTCTAGATTCTTTGTATAAAACGATTGTGCTTCCGATTACTTGAACGATTTCAGCTCGCGCACCTTGTGCAAGTTCTTCTGCAACTTCACGACGATCAAATTCACAGTTTTGTAGTACACTCACTTTAAATAGTTCACGAACTTCTAATGCTTCTCCAATTTGTTTCACCATGTTTTCATTTACGCCGCCTTTTCCAACTTGAAAAATCGGTGTTAAATGATGTGCCTTTGCACGTAAAAATCTTTTTTGTTTTCCTGTTAACATATAATTAGCCTCCAAGCTTTCTCATTACTAATTGTTTCATTCTATCAATATTTGGCACACACCCTGTCCACATTTCAAACGCAAGTGCTCCTTGATAAACGAACATATCGATTCCATTTTGAATTATTGCCCCTTGCTCTTTCGCATCGCCTAAAATTTTCGTCTCAAATGGATTATAAATAATATCAGAAACAATCGCTCCTTTTTTCAATGAACGAATTTCAAGCGGCGTATGCTCAACATGTGGATGCATACCTATCGTTGTTGTTTGAATGATAATATCATATTCCCCTTGAGCTTTTGCTGCGTGTTCTAGCGATAGAGCATGTGAATTAACATTTGCCAAACATCCAGCGACAAGATTCTCCGCCTTATCTCTCGTACGATTAGCAATATCAATTGCTTTCACACCTACATCTGCAAGTGAGAAATAAATAGCTCGACTAGCACCGCCTGCACCGAGCAATAAAATACGTTTCTCTTGAAGCGGCTCTTTACTAATTGACTGTAAGGCACGAACAAAACCAATTCCATCCGTATTATACCCAATCAATTTTCCATCTCGATGAACTACTGTATTTACTGCACCGATTTGCTCTGCTAGCGGGGCAACTTCATCTAGATACTCCATAATTGCAACTTTGTGCGGAGTTGTTACATTAAATCCTGAAATTCCTAATGCTTTTAAACCTTTTACTGCTTCCCCTAACGCTGCTTCTTCTACAAGAAACGCGTGATAGTGGGCATCCATATTCAAGTGTTCAAATGCGTCGTTATGCATAACAGGTGATAATGAATGTCCAATTGGATTTCCGATTACACCATATAATTGTTTCATAAATCCCTCTCCATATTAAATTAAAGATTTACGTAATGAAACACTTACTCCTTTTGGTACATGAGCAACAATTTTCGCTCCTGATTCATTTACAGTAACCCAGCCCAACCCAGAGAATACCACGTCTGTTTTCGGCTCACGAATATTAAATTCATATTTCACAAACTCAGGCATATTTTCTAATTCTTCTGGTGTCGGTGGATTCAATAATTCCCCAGCATGTCTTTCGTACAATTCATCAGCCTTTTCAAGCTTTGTACGATGGATTGTTAAACGGTTTGAGAAATGACAAGTGAATGCACGACGGCCTCCACTTACATAATCAAATCGTGCTAATCCACCAAAGAATAATGTTTGTTCCTCATTTAATTGGAATACCATTGGCTTAATCTCTGTAGTCGGTGTAATAAGCTTTAAGCTTTGTTTCCCAACATAATGTGCCATTTGATGATGGTTAATAATACCCGGCGTATCAAATAAAGAAGATTCTTCGTCTAATGGAATATCAATTAAATCAAGTGTTGTTCCTGGGAAATGTGATGTTGTAATTACATTCTCAGTCTCATCACTAAACTCTTTAATCATACGATTAATAAATGTTGATTTACCAACATTCGTACATCCAACAACATAAACATCTTTACCTTCGCGGTAATACTCAATTGCATCCGCAAGTTCAGTGATTCCTTGCCCTTTAGCTGCACTGATTAAAAAGACATCTTCTGGTTTTAAACCAAGTTGCTTTGCACTATAGCGCATCCAATGTTTTACTTTATCATGCTTAACTGACTTTGGAATTAAGTCAGCCTTATTCCCAACAAGTAATACTTTATTATTCCCTACAAAACGATGTAAGCCCGGTAACCAGCTACCATTGAAATCGAAAATATCTACGATTTTAACCACTAGTGCGTCTGATTGTCCAATTCCGTTCAAAATACGAAGGAAATCATCATCTGTTAAAGATACATCTTGAATTTCGTTATAATGTTTCAAACGAAAACAGCGTTGGCAAATTACTTGTTCTTTCTCTAAAGATGATGCAGGAGCGTATCCTACTTCATTTTTATTTTCTGTTTGAATTTCTACACCGCAACCAATACATTTAATTGTTTCAGTCAAACTTTATTCCTCCCAATTAATTAAGCCTTTTTTCTTCATGTTTCTCATAATTCTTCGTTCAATTTTTCGATTAAAGCGTGTTACTAATCCGTCTGTTTGCGCTACTGGTACAACTAAAATTGTATGAAGTCCCACACGATTCCCACCGAGCACATCCGTTAGTAACTGATCTCCAATTACTACAACTTCATCTGGTTGTAAATGCATCTCATTTATTGCGCGCTTAAAGGCACGAACAAACGGTTTACGCGCACTATGAATAAACGGAATACCTAATGGGTCAGCGAAGTCTTTAACGCGTTGCTCGTTATTATTTGAAACGACCGTTACTTGAATATCATTTTCTTTCATTTTCAAAAACCACTCTTCAAGCTGTGGTGTTGCGTTTGGACGATCCCATTCAATTAAAGTGTTATCTAAATCAGTGATAACTCCTTTAATTCCACGCTTTTTCAAATCTTCTGGTTGAACATGATATACATTTTTCACATATTCATTTGGTAAAAATAACTTCAATTTCTTTCACCTCTTTGAGGATTTTTCATAAAATTTTTCGACAACATTTTTCGATAGATAACCTGTGGATAAACTTGTGCACACTTTCCACATTAATTTTTCAGTTAATTTGGAATTTACTAACATTCTATACACACTTTATCCACTGAGGTATGTGGATAACCTCTTGTTTGTGACTGTCATATTTTTTTGGTACATTAAATGCAACAACGAATCAATCCTTATATTATTAGGAGGTGACTCACCTTGAAAACAAAACATATGGATCAGTTATCTACTGAGTTACTCACTGAGTCTTATTATAAAGCAAAAGAACTAAAATTAAATCCCGACTTCATTTTACTTATAAAACAAGAAATTATTCGGCGCTCGTTAGAGGACAAGCTCGTCAAATCTTCTTGAGTACATATAGATTGCTGATTGACCTGTAAAAAGAGCCATCCTGCGATGGCTCTCGAATAAACAAGTACTCCCATCTAGGGGATTTCTTCATTAAGCATCTTTGTCCATATTTCTTAATTAGAGCTTCATAAGTATATTATAAAATCTTTTCTTTACTTATGAGATAATCGTGTTGCAATTTTTTCACCCAGACGCAGCTCTTGTCCACTTGTCAATTCCTGCACTGCTTCAATCATATCTTTTTCAAATAATAAAACAACTGTTGAACCAAATGTAAAGTATGCCATCTCTTCACCTTTTTGAACAGTACTTCTTTCATGAAGGAGCTCAATACTATTAACAAACATGGCACCTACTTTTACAAGCGCCATATGTTCACCTTCACTATTTACTTCTGTAACAGAGCGATAATTTTTTGACAATGGTTCTTTCCCATACTCCATACCCGCTGCATTTACCGGATATGATTTTCTGCCAAGTACAAATCTTTCAGTAACAGAGCCAGAGAGCGGACTATGAATACGATGATAATGACTTGGACTCAAATAAATTACCATGTATGTACCGCCTGCATATCGCTTTGCACGCTCTTCATTACCTAGCATATCCACAATTGAATAACGCTTTCCTTTTATATCGAATGTTTTTGTATCCTCAATAGGACCTTGATCAGCAAAAACACCATCAACAGGACTAACGATACTCGATGCATCTGCATCAATACTACGCTTTCCTTCTTTTAACCTACGCGTAAATAAATCATGCAATGTTTGATATTCCTTCAAACCCTTTTCCATCTCATCTTGATTAATTTGAAAAACTTTCGCATACGATGGAATAATGATAGAGCTCAAACGAGATTGTGCAAATTTACGTAATATATAAGAAGTAAAACGACCATTTGTAAGTTCGATCATAAGTCGATATAATGTACGTCGCAAATTACGAAACCTCCTAACCAGTCTATAACTTTAGTTTCTCCTTCTTTTCTCTCTATATCATATATAGAATTGGTTCTTATTCCCACATATAGCATGGAGCCGTCTCGTTATACATGAAGAAAAACTAAGTATAATTTTTATTCTTAAATTGTTTAGCACCTTCTAATATTACAGATAGAACCCACCATTTTCAACAGTGAACATGTATTTCTTCTTAGAGCAGCTCGTTTTCTTTCCTTTTTACAGAAGAAAAGGCAGCCGTTTTTGAAATACGGTTGCCTTTCCTATACTCTATTCTTTTGCTTTCTTCTCTTTCTCAGCCCGCACAAATTCATGGAACATTTTCATTAAAGCACGCTTTTCAATTCGCGATACGTAGCTTCTTGAAATACCGAGTGCCTTCGCAATCTCCCTCTGTGTTTTCTCTTTATCAAGCCCTAGTCCAAAACGCTTCACGATTACTTCTTTCTCTCGTTCGTCTAAAATATCGATATACTCTTTAATCTTTTCTAACTCCATACTAAGCTGAATCATATCAATTACATCTTCAGATTCTGACTTTAATATATCAATAAGCGATATTTCATTGCCCTCTTTATCTTGCCCGATTGGATCATGAAGTGAAACATCTTTTTTCGTCTTCTTCAGCACACGTAAATGCATCAAAATTTCATTTTCGATACAGCGTGCTGCATACGTCGCAAGCTTAGTTCCTTTCCCTGCAGAATAACTCTCGATCGCTTTAATGAGCCCAATTGTACCAATTGAAATTAAATCTTCTGCATCTTCACCGGTGTTTTCAAATTTCTTAACGATATGAGCTACAAGCCGTAAATTATGTTCAATTAAAAGATTTCTCGCTTGAGCATCACCTTGCTCCATTAACTCTAAGTACTTTCTCTCATCATCTGATGATAACGGCTGCGGGAACGCATTGTTCTTCACATAAGAAACAAATACAAAAACTTCTCGAACCATATATCCAATTGCGGCGAATAGACTCAAACCTTTCACCTCCGCCAAAATAGTGGTCTTTATTATGTGTATGTGGGCGTGAGGTTGTTTGTGTCTGTACGATGTTTTTAAGCTTAATATTTGTCTCACAAAACTTCAATACGTATACTAAAACAACAGATAGGAGGGTAAAATGTGAATTTATTTATTACCTTCTTGTACCTGAGTAGCTTGTAAGAGATGAACTCCTTGTACGCTCTTGCAAGCTGCTTGTACTACAAGGAGGGATTACACATATGAAATTTGAAAGAACACGCGCTTATACAAGACACCAACGTCAGCGTACAGTGCGCCGAAAAATGAATATCGTAAAACATGCATGGGGATATACTCCTGAAATAGCCGGTATTTTTGCAAAAGGAAAAGTTCACTGTTCTTGCGGAATATGTACAACAAAGTGGAGAACAGAAGGACCACCTGCTAGTGTACAAAAGTGGTTGTATAAAATTGATACATACGAAGAATAGTCGTTCTTTCTAAAAAAGGTCTTCTCCCGAAGACCTTTTCCCCTATTTAAAGACTTATTTACTCCAAATTTTTTCCCCAGTGTGAGCATCAATATAACGAATGTCTCGGCTACACTCGAAGGGTTCTTTATGATTTTCATCCGTCGTTTGTTTATACAGTAGTTGATATACCGTTTCCTCTGCATCATTATCTATATACCATTCTAATTTAACTCGGATGGCCTCTTTGTATATTTGTAACGCTTCTTCATTAGTTACTTTTGGTGTTGTTTCATATGCAAGTAATTCTTTTATAAAGTTGCTAGATTCTCCTGAGTAGTGCATCACAGCACCATTTTCTGTATTGATGTTGATCATGATATATTTTCCCGCTACACAAATGTCATTTACATATATCGAAAAGGAAAATCTCTCTATTCCCTCTTCCGCTTCATAATCATCCCAAAGCTGAACATATTTTGTTGCATTTGGAATAATTTCTTCTAAAAATTGAAGTGCTTTTTCTAAACATTGCTCTCTTGATAAGATTGATTTCCTGTCTTTCTCATTCGTCCACATTAAACAGGAGATCAATTGATTTGTTTTTTTATCTACAGTAATTACAACGAATTTATCATGCTGTAACATAGGAAAATGCTTTTTATAGAACTCATCCATTGAATATGGATCCTTCTCTTCTATTTCTTTTGGTGCTTCTTCTTTCAATACAAACTTCATTCGGACTTCATACTCATCTTCTTTTTCATCTACTTTTATAAACTTTTCTGCGTCCCAATCTAATAAATCGAAGACATCTTTTTTTCGGGTACTTTTTACCGTTTTTTCAACAGGTACTGTAGGAGCTAATTTATAGTGTTCTGGTTCAAACAAATCTTCTCCCGTACTGGCATCAATAAACGCATAGCTAGGTTCTGGCTCATATACAAGATGGTACCCTTTTACTTCTTCTCCACTTTCATATTTACATGAAGATAATGTCAAATCTACAAACACAAGTCTCATATCTTGTCTAGCTTTTAAATTCTCTAAAACGATGTTCTCCTCAACAATTTCATTTGGCCATAGCGGTTTTTCTTGTATAGCTTTTTGGCCATTATAATAAAAGTGTACAACTTCTCCTGAGGAATGAACGCGCACAATACAGCCTGTATTCGTCAACGGATACCCATTGACTTCTTGCATATAATTGATTTCTTTCAAACCACGCCAGTCGTCCTTAACAGTTACATATGTATAAAACTCTAATCCTTCTTTTATATATTTTTTCAAGAATGCATTCGCAATCTCTTTCGCCTTATTGTCATCCATCATTTCATTAGTTGTCGAAAAGTATCCTTCATCATCTACCTTTAGCTCAATCAATTCCCCTGTATACCTATTGAGTACAACTTCTATCTTTTTTTCCCCATCCTCTTTATTCTCCCACCATAATACGTGAAGCGGCTCATTTACATTGCTCTTATCATCTACTACAAGCTTATAACCATCGGTGATTTCGATAATATGTGCCACTTTCCCTCTTCCTTCTCTTTCTTTTATATCCATCATTCCATCCCCTTATATAAGTTAAATTAATCATAACACCTTTCCAAAAAAAGGATTTAAATAAAAAAGACAAAAAACTGAAACAATTAGTTCATACGAATTTCACATGAATTTATTACTATAGGAATTGTACATAGTGAACTTACTAACAACTGCGTTTATTAATATATAAAATTTCATTTGAAAGGAGTTGAAAATATGAAAACTAAATATCGGTTTATGATTTCATCATTTGCTGCTTGCGCCTACATGATTTGGTGTTTAGTATAATAACAACTTCACTTGTAAATAAGAAAAGGTGTGTATAGAAATGGAATATAACCAATCAACAGTTAACTACTGGAAAGCTTTTGTATTACCTTATACATTCGCTTTAGAAGAGTTAAAAACTAAATTTGAAATTATGAACCGGGAAGCTCAATTTTTAGAAGACTACAACCCGTTTGAACATATAAAAACAAGACTTAAACAACCCGAAAGTATCATTAGGAAGCTTGAGCGTAAAAACTTATCACCAACAGTTGAAAATGCTCAAACACAATTACAAGATATTATTGGCATCCGTATTACATGTTGCTTTGTAGAAGATATTTACCATTTAAAAGAGGTTATTGAAAATCGTGGAGACATGGAAATTGTAGAAGTAAAAGATTATATTGCTAATCCAAAAGGAAATGGCTATAAAAGTTTACACATGATAATAAAATATCCATTGTCACTAAATTCTGGTACGAAAGATGTCTTTGCAGAAATTCAATTACGTACACTTGCGATGGACTTTTGGGCAAGTTTAGAACATAAACTTTACTACAAATATGAAGGAAACATACCTGATTATTTGAGGGATGAACTACACGATGCTGCTATGAAAGCTGAAGATCTTGATAATAAGATGGCAACAATCCGTCAAGATATCGATGACATTGAAGCTTGTTCAAATCAAATTTTATTACCACTATAAAAAGGTTCTCTCTTATGAGAACCTTTTTTATCCCGATTGGTGAAGGCTAATAATCAGTGCGGTATGGACACCCCCCACTGATTAAAGTTTCACTTTATTTCTTCTCTATCGTACGAACCTCTTCAATCTTCCACCCTTCTTCTTCTTTTCCAAGTGCATACTGCATTTTCTTTTGAAGAGTAACTCCTCCATCTACTTCTTTTTCCTCCGTTTCAACAATAACAAGCCCACCTTTAAGAGCTTTCATATTCATATGTTCCAATTCAATTTTCTTACTCCCTTTTTGAAAAGCTGCTTCTTTTTGTGTTCTTAAGTCTTCAGCACTAGGCATCTTCTTTGAAAACAACTCCATATGTTCAGCAAGATTTTTTTCATTCGTCGTCCGTACAAATGCCTCAATAACATCTTGAATGGATTTCTCTTCTTCTTTCGTTATATGTACCTTTTCCTCAGTTTTTTTAGCAGCTTTTTGTTCTATATTATTCTCTTGAGATTGACATCCAACTAGCAATAATACAAATACTAGAAGGAATCTTAATTTCCCTAAAAAAACCCTCATCTTTCCATCTCCTAAAAAGAAAAGTGAGGCATTTCGCCTCACTTTCATTTATAATTAGCGTCTTCCTTTATTTGGATCGCCGCCGCCAACAATGTCAAAGACACGTTTCGCTATATTTGTATTCTCTTGAACGCCAGAGAATAAGTATTTACCTGGTCCGAATGCATATACGTTCACATCTTCACCTGTATGTCCACCTGTTGTCCAACCTGTAACTGAACGCTTATTGAAGATATCTTCAATTGCATTATCAATCTTTGTTACATCTTTTGATGGAGCTATATCATTTACAGCTTTAATTTCTTCTGGTGTTAATTGTAGATCAATATACTTTTTCAATGTTTCTTCTACATTTGCACCTTTTACAATCTCATTTGCCATAAAGTCTGGCGTACGTTTCGCAGCTTTAATCGGATCTACTTTAAAGTTATACTCACCATTCGCACCTAAAGATAATCCGCCAGTAGCATGGTCTGCAGTTGCAACAACTAATGTGTTCTTATCTTTTTTCGCAAACTCAATTGCTGCTTTAAACGCTTTTTCGAAGTCTTCCATTTCACTCATTGCACCGACAATATCATTATCATGTCCAGCCCAATCAATTTGACTACCTTCGACCATTAAGAAGAAACCGTCTTTATTTTTGTTCAAGCGCTCAATCGCTGCATTTGTCATCTCTTCTAATGAAGGTGTTTTGTCAGTACGGTCAATCATTTTGTCTAAACCACCTGGTGCAAATAAGCCAAGAACTTGATCGCTTTTATCATTTAATAATTGATTACGATCTGTTACATAACTATAACCAGACTTCTTAAATTCTTCTGTAAGATTGCGGTCTTTTCTAACAAAGTTCTTTACGCCCCCGCCAAGCATAACATCTATTTTATGCTTACCTTTAATTTTTTCATCAAAGTAATCATTTGCAATTGCGTCCATATTTTTACGACTAATATCATGTGCACCGAATGCAGCTGGTGTTGCATGCGTAATTTCAGAAGTTGCAACGAGTCCCGTTGACTTCCCTTTTTCTTTCGCTTGCTCCAATACTGTTTTCACTTCAGCTTTATCATTATCTACTGCAATAGCTGCGTTATATGTTTTTATACCTGCTGACATCGCAGTAGCTGCCGATGCAGAGTCTGTAATATTTTCATGTTCATCTTCTGGATATGTTTTTTGTGTTCCTACAAGATGCTTATCAAATTCTGTAGATTCCATCTCAAATGTTTTTGGATTATCTTTCATATAACGATGAGCTGTCATATATGAAGGCCCCATACCGTCCCCAATTAATACAATGACATTTTTAATTTTTGCATTGTTTCCGTTCTCATCTGCATTAACCTCACTAGAACGCGTAAAATTCCATGTTGCTACCGAAGTAACTGCTAACGACGCCACAACTGCAAATGGCCATGCTTTTTTTACAAACTTTTTCACTGTCTTGTCCCCCTAATTAGGTTATTCATTTCCCACTATCAAATTTAATAGAAGACTGTTAAGAGAAAATGAGTTATATGTAAATTTTTTGTTAACTTATGTAAATTTAAGTTATAATTTGTATAAGTTTGTCTTTTCATATCAAGCATACTCCCCTTTACAAAGATAAATATAAACATGTTGGATTTCTTTTAATACGAACCTATTATTTTACATTTCGTAATATTATTCTTATTTTTTCTAATTTAAATAGAAATATGGTGAACTTTATGAAAACAGTAAAACTAGACGAATCTTCCATTCCAGCCTTACTCTCTCTTTGCGAATCAGTTGGGTGGTTACAGCATGCGAGTTTTATGAAAGAGCAATTCCATATGTACCTTTCCATTGGCACAATTTTTGGCTATGTATATGAGAATAAACTTATTGCAGCGGGCGGGGTCTTTTCGTTTGCCCCTGGATTTTCTTCTATCGGTATGTTAATCGTGCATCCTGATTTTCAAAGAAAAGGAATTGGCCGTATTTTGTTAAACAATAGCTTAAAAGTAACTTATCCATCGCTCCCTATTACACTCATTGCAACAAAAGCTGGTGAATCCTTATATGTATCTTATGGATTTCAATCAATAACAACCATTCATCGTTTCGAAAAACAAGCGGCTCATATAAGTACAAATTCTTTTCCCATAAAACAAATTCAGCAAGCCGATCTTCAATCTCTCATTTTTCTTGATCAAACTGCGACTGGTGCAGATCGTTCTAAGCTTTATTTATCACTACTATCGAGAGCAACTTACTCCTTTAAAATAGAGCGGGATAATCAAATAGATGCTTTTGCTTTATGCATACAAAAAGGAGATGTACTATGTATCACTCCACTTATTTCAAAAAAAGAAAAAGACGCTATTCAGTTATTAGAAATAATTTGCAACTCGTGGAATGGGACAATACGCATTGATGTTCCGCACTCACAATTCATTTTCCGTCAATTTCTTCAAACAGAAAATTTCCAGGAAACGCTCCTTTCACCTCTTATGATAAAGAATGGTAATCAACTTCCTGGAAATCGTAATATACTATTTGCTATGATAGATGCAGCGTTATGTTAGAAAGGGGACACCTAATTGAAGCGATTTAGCTATTTTATGGTAGGTTGTCTTACTCTTACACTATTAGTAGGATGTAGTGCAGCAGAAAAGCCAGTAGAACAAGTAAAACAAGTTAAAAATACAATTACAGCGAAACTAGCTACCGAGGAAAAAATGGTAGAGATAGATGGTCAAACGATTTACTTTAAAAAGATTGGTGATGAAAAACCACCTTTACTTATGATCCATGGATTTGGAGGATCATCCGATGGTTTTCAAAAAATTTACTCCGATTTAGCAAAAGATCATACGATTATTTCTGTTGATGCTTTAGGATTCGGACGTTCCTCTAAGCCGATGGATTTTTATTATTCTTTCCCAACTCATGCAAATTTGTATTATAAGCTAATGAAAAAACTAGGATATGAATCCTTCGCAATACTGGGACATTCGATGGGGGGAGAAATTTCTCTTAATTTAACATATTTATACCCTGAAGCGGTTACCCACCTTATTTTAACTGATGCTACAGGCGGCCCTCATACGCTCGTTAATAAACAAGGTTCACCAAAACCAAAGTTGTCGACTGATTTAAGTGCCGTTTCTTCTATTGCAGATTATGATGAGAGCAAAGTTAAATTCAAGCGTAATGATGAAGAACATTATAATAAAATGAAATTATGGCCTAGACGTCTTCAAATCAATGCAAATGAAATCAAGCAACCAACTTTAATTATATGGGGAAGAAATGATAGTAGCGTTTCTTGGAAAGAAGGAGAAACTTATCATCAATTCTTAAAAAATAGCACTTTCCATATTATCGAAAAAGGTTATCACGCACCATTTCGTCAAGAGCCAAAAGAATTTATAGGGTATGTAAAAGATTTCTTCGAGAAAAATCCTATAAGTGCTGAAAAATAAACGGGTATCTCATGTTGAGATACCCGTTTTCATATATTAAGCAGCTTGCTTTTGGCGTTTTTGAGTTTTTGATCCTAATACTTTCGGTATAACGAAGCCATCAATTCCAATTTTCCCAGCATTCATACCAGAAACAAGAACGAACATGGATAAGATAACCATTTCAGGGTTTACACCAATTGACCCACTAAACATATAGGAAAAGTTCATTACAAGACCGAAAAAGACCGCTGTTTTTGTTAAACAGCCTACAATTAAACCAATTCCGACTAAAATTTCTCCCCACGTCACAAGTGTATTAAATAAATCAACGTTTGGAATTGCAAAATCTTGTAAGAATGATGCCCACCAAGATTGAACAGCTGGTTGTGCTCCTTTAGATTTTTCAATTGCACCTTGTAAATAACCAGTTGCATCGAATCCTTTTCCTTGTAGTTTACCGATTCCAGCCATTACCCATGTGTAACCAAGATACACTCGAATTATCGCTAATACAAAAGAAACTGCTTTGTTTTCTCTTAAAAATTGAATAATCATATCTTCCTCCTAAAGTTGTAATTAAGTCAGTTACAGATAATATAATAACATTAGTTAATTACTTTTAAAATGTCAATTACGAATAATTTGTGACATACATAAAAAAAAATTAAATACTAACGTTTATATAGTAACTTTTATTACCCGTAAAAACTTGAACATATCATACCACAGATGATAATCATTTTCATTGAAGAAAATGTAAAAAAACTGTGAGTTAAATGTGAAACACATTTATTCGAATATAGAATAAATGTGTTTCATACTATTTACATAATCGAAATGTATGTGTCTCCTCATCGATTAATCTCGCTTCTTGAAAAGTCTCTTCTAACGTTTTTTATGGTTAATAAGCCCGTAAAACAAGCGTATTGTAAACATAAGTGCTACATTTCCATCTACATAATCTATCGATCTAACATACGATTTTGCATCATTATGTAAAATGGGTTCTACTCGTTTCAACTCCCAAAACTTACACCAACTATTTACAATATGTGTAATATGCAATTTTGCATATTACTTAATTTCCGCCACGCCAAAGTATCCTCTCGGCTCATTTAAGTCATACACACCTTCTCCTAACTCTTCCAATACAAATTTCCCCTCCTATAAGTCCATTTCATACATACCCGTTTCTTTCAAAAAATCAACTCTAGTTAAAGCGACTTTCTGTAAATATTGCCTATATGCTGTAATTGTTCCATCATGTGAAACGATACAAATTTTTTCTGCTTTTAACTGATCGCACCAATGCAGAAATTTATCTACTATTTGCTGAAATTCCTTCTCTGAGATGATATTGATTCCCTCATTCCATAACAATTCATTTATACTTTCTTCTAATGAAAAATGTGGAAATAAATTTTTAATTATCTTTCGATCTAACAATTGATCGCACGGTAATGTTTTGGCGGATTCCCGATAAGGAAAAATACGTGGGGATATATATGGGTGAACAATTTTTTGACAAGCAACTTCCGTACTCCATATTGTTGCAGTTTGTAAAGTTCGAAGTGTAGGACTAGCGATTAATATATCCTTTTCTTGTAATGGTACATCGCACTGAAGCAATTTAGCCTGCTTCTTTCCCACGCCCGTCAACGGTGGATTCACTGCTTGTAAACTTAATGGTAAATCTTTCGTATGCTCACCTTCACCATGCCGAACAAAGACAAGTTTCATTCTCCTCTTCCTCTCACTAGAAAATGGTCTCACATATTTCTTCCCTATTTTTTTCTTTACTCCTGCTATTTTAAAAAGCAGAATGTAAAAAGTGTTTGACATCAACGTTTGGAAAATATTACAATTATATATGTAAAATACTTTTTACAATAAGGGGAGGAATACAAATATGAAATGGATTATCGCCTTTATCGGAATGATCGTATGGGGATACATAAATGGCTTTTTTAATAGCGATAAAACTGCTAACCCTTGGATTACAGATGATGAACGGGAAACAAAAATTAAACATAAAGCAATTATCGCAAGTTGGTCTGGCGTTTTCATGTTTTGCATCATTAACCTCTTAAACAAATGGTTAGGTTTAGAAACAAGCGATACATCACCTTATTTACCAGATCCTGTCGCAACTATTTTTAAAGAAAATGTAGAGTTACAAATTTTACTTATGTTATTCATTACGTATGGACTATTTTACTTATACTACCGAAGAAAACTAAGCGCTTAACTTTTATCTCATGATTATCCTCCTAAATGGTTATAGTAACTAGGACGCAATAAAAAAAGGAGCGATATGAAAATGAGTAACTCAAATGACTTTTTAGATACATTACATGAAAAACAAGCAAAAGATGAACAAAATAGAAAGCGCCAAGGTAACGGAAACCCCGCGAAAAAAAAGCCAAATAAAACACATAAATAACATTAAAAAAACTGCCTAAAAATTATATTTTAGGCAGTTTTTCACTCGTCTTTAACCGAAAAAACATCTTCCCAATTCCATTTCTCATAATACCACTCTGGTACATCTATATTTTCAATCCACTTCTTTTCATATTTCCCATCGCTATGACCAAGCCATACATCAGCTTTCTTACGATTTGAACGGAGCCACATTAATTGGTTACTCTTCTTAATAAAAATAGGATTATAATCGCCTTGGCTATTAGGTGGCTTTGTAATTTGATGTTGTTCATCGTTTATACTATTTACCTCATATAAAGATGGTAGTGGTCTTTTTTCTAGAGGTAAAGATAAATCTGCTTCCTTTACCCTTGAAATGATAATTACATTATCGTTCTTCCATGTGAAATCCCAATCAACATATCCTTTTGGAGTAAATGTGTTCTGCTGTAATGCCGGCAGTTCTTTTACTTTTAAATGTTTATTCTCTAATGCAACTCTCCCGCTTCCTTCAATATAGGCTAATATATTTTTGGATGGCGCCCATTTGAACCATTGTGTGTTTAATAACATTTGATCTACTGTTTCAAAACGACTGCCGTCTGATCGGATTAAGCACAGTGTATTACTATCCGCTGACAAAGAAGCTGTTGGTACTGCCAAAAACGAAATCCACTTTTGATCTGGTGACCACTTAAATCCACTTGCGACTAACGCTAAAAAATCATCGTGCTCATTTGGTAATGCATATATATGTTTCATTTTGTGCGGATTCATATTTGCATCCTTTTGTATTTCATATAACTGAGCACCTGTCCACCCTGTTGGAAGCAAGTACGCTTCAGAGGAAACAAAAAACCTCTGTCCGTCTGGGTACCAAGTATAATCCCCTACACCATTGGCTACATTTTCAAAATCGGTAATCTTTTTTTCTGCATCAAATGTATTTAATGTACCTGTAAATATAAATGCAATTATATTCTCTGTTGGTGACCATTGATAATTCGATGCTTCTGATTGAGTTGGTGTAACTTTCTTCCCATCTTTCAGCCGATACAGTTCAAAATGATTTCGCTTCTTTCCTTTTGCATATGCAAGCCATTCTCCATTATGTGACCATTTCGGCCCTGTTATGTACTCTCCTTTTGTAATTTGTTTTTCTTTCTCACCGACTTTAATCCATAGATTATGATTACGAATAAAGGCAACTTTCACTTCATTATTTTCTGCGCTAGTAATAGTAACTGAGCATAAAAACATGAACAACCATATGCTACCACTTACTATGATCCTTTTCATAACACCCCTCCATTCCCCTCATAGCATTCCTCACTTCCTACCTACACTATGTGAAAAATATCCATTCGACATAATCCCCAAAAATTTCCCAAGAAATTTTCAATTCAAAGAGGATTGGTATGAATTATGTCGAAAATATAGCTTAGCCAACATTCGTTTTTATATTTAATGATAAAAATGTAAGATAATTTTTCGGAATATTGGCACTTTTTATTAGGGGGAGTTTCAATGAAAAAAACTACATCTACACTATTAAGTATGGCGCTCGTCTTTTCGAGTTTTGGAGCTTTAAGCGCCCATGCTGAGTCACTACAAAAAGAGAAGCAATTTAGTCCACAGTTAAAAGCAAATATTGAACAATGGGGCGAAAACAAAATCGCGCAAAATGTTGAAACAAAAACATCAAAAGAAATTTCAGTCATTGTAGAATTGCAACATGCTCCGCTCACTTCACAAAGTAACATTCAGCATGCTCCGGATCTAAAAAATAGCAATGTGCAATCATACCATGCACAACTAAAAAAGGCACAAGAGGATACAACAAAAAAAATTAAAGAAAAAGCACCGAAGGCAACGATAAAAGAAACATATAATACATTATTTTCTGGGTTTTCTATTTCTATCCCAGGAGATCAAATTGCTGCTTTAGCTTCTTTACCTGAAGTAAAAGCAATTTATCCGAACTTAACATATAAATTACATGAGACATCAAAAAGCGCTACTAACGAAGAAGCACCAAATATCGGCGGACCGACAATTGGTGCACCTGAAGCATGGAATTTAAAAGATCCATCTGGCAAACCGCTTGATGGAAAAGGTATGAAAGTCGCTATTATCGATTCAGGTGTAGACTATACCCATCCTGATTTACAAGCAAATTATATTGGTGGATATGACACAGTCGATGAAGATAACGATCCAATGGACGGTAACGTACACGGCACCCATGTAGCTGGAATTATTGCTGGTAATGGAAAAATTAAAGGCGTTGCTCCAAATGCTTCTATTCTAGCTTATCGTGTTATGAATGACGGTGGTACTGGTACGACCGAAGATATTCTTCAAGGTATTGAGCGCGCTATTCAAGATGGCGCTGACGTTTTAAATCTATCTCTCGGTCAAGATTTGAATGTCCCTGATCAGCCTGTAACAATGACGCTAGAACGTGCAGCAAAACTTGGTGTTACTGCTGTCGTTTCAAATGGAAATGATGGACCAAAGCCTTGGTCTGTTGATGCTCCCGGTAATGCAAGTAGTGTCATCTCTGTTGGTGCATCTACTGTTTCTATTCCATTTCCAACATTCCAAGTAGCTGGTTCCAATAAATCTTACCAAGGTTTACCGTTATCAAAATCAAATTTCCAAGTAGGCAACGATGCTCAGCTTGTCTATGTTGGCTACGGTAATTCAAGCGATTACGCTAAACAAGATGTAAAAGGTAAGTTCGCCCTTGTTTTACAAGGAACTTCGAGCACGTTAGTAAAAGCAGAACAAGCGAAACAAGCTGGCGCTCTCGGCGTGCTACTAATTTCTAACGAAAAAGAAATTAATATTATGCCCGAATATTTTGCACGTGAAAATCTAGCTGTTCCAGTAATGCAGTTATCAAATATAAATGGCGAAGAGTTAAAAACTTTAATTACAAAACGAAAGAAAAATATAAAAATTGGACAACCAAAGCAAACAGAACTTATTGGTAACTTTAGTTCAAGAGGACCATCACAAGGTAGTTGGCTAATAAAGCCTGATATTGTTGCACCTGGAGTACAAATTACTAGTACTGTCCCAAGAGGTGGCTATGAATCTCATAATGGGACAAGTATGGCTGCGCCGCAAGTAGCAGGAGCCGTTGCCTTGCTGCGTCAAATGCACCCTGATTGGACGACAGAACAATTGAAAGCAGCTCTTGCCAACACTGCAAAAACATTAAAGGATGTCAATGAAAATACATATCCTGTCATGGCACAAGGATCTGGTTTAATTAACATTCCAAAAGCAGCCCAAGCAGATGCATTAGTGAAACCTAACAATGTAAGTTTCGGTCTTATTAAACCTAATAGCGGCAAAGTGAAGTTAACACAAAATATTACGTTACAAAATCTTTCTAGCAAAAAGAAAAATTTTTCAACTCGCATTGAATTACTAGATACAAAAACAAAAGTCCAGACTTCTTTCTCTTCTTCTATTAGTATGAAACCTAATAGTAACATCGAAAAGCCTTTTACTATTACTGTTGATAGCTCCTTACCACAAGGTGTATATACAGGAAATCTATATGTAAAAGAGCAAGGGAAGACTGAGGAAATGCGTATTCCATTTACATTTAGCATCGATCCGAAAGAATACAAGCGTATTGATGGTCTTGAAATCGTTAATTCTACTTTCAGTCCAAATAATGATAAAATACTAGATGACAACCTGATTAATTACTATTTAGTTACACCAGTTGAGGATGTAACGTTTCATGCTAATTTAATTACGAAAGACCGTGTAGCATATCAAGGCATGATACATCAAGGTAAAAACGAAACACCTGGTTATAAATCTTTCAAATGGAATGGTACGAAAACTGACGGATCTCCTCTACCTGATGGCTTATACCAAATCGAAGCTGTTGCTTCTAACTCTGGTGGAGAAACAAAGCAAACAGGAGCTGTATTTGTCGATCGCACTGCACCGAAGTTATCGTCTGAAGTAGATCAAGAAAACCTCGTAATTAGAGGGAAAGTAGATGATATACTTTTAGATTGGATGACAGAATCCGGATGGGTTGCTCCAGGACATCCAGTAACGATACAATATGAAATTAACGGAAATGGTGTGTGGGAAAGTGCGTTCCTGAACCCTTGGGAGAAAAGTTACGACATTTATTTCGATCGTAACCAATTACAACAAGGAAAGAATACCATTCATATTGTAGCAACCGATGCAGCTGGAAATACATCTAATTTAAATGTTGATTTAGAAGTAAAATAATAATTTTTTTGTTGACAAACTTTTAAATATAGTTTTATAATACAAAACATAGTTTAGTTGAACAAATTATATATCGGCTTTGAAGGAATACTAGTAGCGACTTATATCCCTGTCTCAGAGAACTGATGGTTGGTGCAAATCAGTACATATACAAGCGTGAATTACAATTCTGGAGCTTCTTTCCCGTAGTGCACATAATGCATGAAGAGGAAGACGGATCTTTCCGTTATCTTAAAGTGAGTGGTAAACAATTTTTATGTTTACAATTAGGGTGGTACCGCGATTTTTATCGTCCCTATCGGATTTTCCGATAGGGGCTTTTTTGCGTCCTTCCCTTTTATACAACTTCATATATACGCATTGAAAGAATCGCAGTAGTATATTATATCCCTGTTACAGAGAGCTAGTGGTCGGTGGAAATTAGCACATATATAAGTATGAATTACAATTCTGGAGCTTCTTTTTCGTAGTGCTTTTATGCATGAAGGAAAAGACGGATTTTTTCCGTTATCATGAATTGAGATGTAAGTGTATTTTCACTTACAAATAGGGTGGTACCGCGATTTTTTCGCCCCTATCGGATGTTCCGATAGGGGCTTTTTCTATTTCTCAAAGAAACAAATGTTAAATAATTCCGAATCTTATGATAAAATTTTATAAGCGCTTACAATTTTAAGGGAGGTGATATAAGCAATACAAAACTCATATTCAATTTTATAGAAAACAAGGAGGATGTCTAAATGACAAAGAAAACAGAAATCCCATCGCATTTAAAACCATTCGTATCCACACAACATTATGATCAATACACACCGGTGAATCACGCTGTGTGGCGTTACATTATGAGACAAAATCATAGCTTCTTAAAAGACGTTGCCCATCCAGCCTATGTGAATGGACTACAATCATCTGGTATTAATATAGATGCAATTCCAAAGGTAGAAGAAATGAACGACTGTTTAGCACCAAGCGGATGGGGAGCCGTAACGATTGACGGACTTATTCCTGGCGTCGCATTCTTCGATTTTCAGGGGCACGGATTACTACCAATCGCAACAGATATTCGTAAAGTAGAAAATATCGAGTACACACCAGCTCCAGATATTGTACACGAAGCGGCAGGACACGCACCGATTTTACTTGATTCTACATATGCAAAATATGTGAAACGTTTTGGACAAATTGGTGCGAAAGCTTTCTCAACAAAAGAAGAACATGATGCATTTGAAGCTGTTCGTACATTAACGATTGTCAAAGAAAGCCCTACTTCTACTCCTGATGAAGTTAAAGCTGCTGAAAATGCTGTAATTGAAAAACAAAACTTAGTTTCTGGTTTATCAGAAGCTGAACAAATTTCACGTCTTTTCTGGTGGACAGTGGAGTACGGATTAATTGGAAATATTGACGATCCAAAAATCTACGGTGCTGGCCTTCTTTCCTCTGTCGGCGAAAGCAAACATTGCTTAACAGATGCTGTAGAAAAAGTTCCTTTCTCAATTGAAGCTTGCACAGGGACAACTTATGATGTGACAAAAATGCAACCACAGCTATTTGTTTGTCAATCATTTGAAGAATTAACTGAGGCGCTTGAGACGTTCTCTGAAACGATGGCATTCAAAACAGGTGGCACAGAAGGATTAGAAAAAGCAATTCACTCCGAAAATCATGCCACAACTGAGTTAAGTAGCGGATTACAAATTACAGGTACATTTACAGAAACAATTAAAAATGATGCCGGTGAAGTCATTTACATGCGGACAAACTCTCCAACTGCATTAGCAATTCATAATAAGCAGTTGGCAAATCATTCTACCTCGGTACACAGTGATGGATTCGGGACACCGGTCGGATTACTAACTGGTAATATCGCACTAGAAGATTGTACAGAAGAAAAGTTACAGTCATTAGGCATTACAATTGGAAACGGTGCAGATTTTACTTTTGCAAGTGACATTCATGTAAAAGGAACAGTAACTGACATTGTAAAGAATGCTAATAAAATTGCTCTTATCTCCTTTATGGATTGCACAGTTACTCATAAAGATCGCATATTATTTGATGCTTCGTGGGGAGCATTTGACATGGCTGTTGGCTCACAGATCACTTCGGTATTCCCAGGAGCAGCAGATGCAGCCGCATTCTTCCCGATGGATGAAGAAGTACAAGAAACTCCTGATCCGCTTGTACTGACTGAGCTTGAACGTATGTATCAAACAGTTCGGGATATTCGTAACGAAAATATTTTACACGATGCTCACACTGATCAATTAGTAGCAATTCAAGAGGTATTAAATAAATTTCATCCGAAAGAATGGCTGCTTCGCCTTGAAATATTAGAATTACTTTTAGATCATAACAAAGGGCACGAAACATCAGCAGCATTATTACAACAACTTTCTACTTTCACAACTGACGAAGCTGTAACACGCCTTATTAACAATGGTCTTACGCTACTGCAGGTAAAGGATGTGAAAAATGATGCTACGATTAACTGAAGAAGAAGTTCAAGGGGAATTATTAAAGGTAGATAAATGGATGGTAAAAGATGAAAAATGGATTGAACGAAAATATATGTTTTCCGACTACTTAAAAGGAGTCGAATTTGTCTCTGAAGCCGCCAAACTATCAGAAGAACATAATCACCATCCATTTATCCTTATCCAGTATAAAGCAGTTATTATTACTTTGTCATCTTGGAATGCAAAAGGTTTAACAAAACTAGATTTTGACCTTGCAAAGCAATTTGATCAACTATTTTTACAAAACGAAAAAGCAATTATAAGAAAGTAAAAAAGAGAAGCCTTTTTAGGCTTCTCCTTTTATTTTGAAATATATACAATGTCCAAATGGATCCTTGACCTGTAATATTCCATCTTTGTACGTAGCAATTTTGCCAATATTTTTTAAGCTTTCACATACTTGCTCTTTTTGTTTTTCATCTGCTAATACAATAGTGAAATATTTCAAGCCGACGGAATTTGGCATTTGTGGTGGTATATCTTCACCTTGCCATGTATTTAAACCGATATGATGATGATAACCACCTGCTGATACGAACAACGCTCCATTACGGGCTGGAATAGTTATTTCAAAACCAAGACCATCAACGTAGAAACGTTTCGCTTCCTCCAAATCAGCTACATGGAAATGAATATGCCCCGTCACAGTACCAGCCGGAAATCCACTCCATGTACTTCCTTGCTGCAATAATTCTTCACCAGCTAACGGGTTACTAACAAATGGTAGCTCTCCATTCTCATCACGCCAAACTTCTTTTTGGCGATCATGATAAATTTCAATCCCGTTTCCATCTGGATCAGCTAAATAAAGAGCTTCACTAAAGTAATGGTCAGCTCCGCCATGCAGTGGATATACCATTTCTACAAGATGACGAAGAATGTTCGCTAAGTCCTGTCTGCTTGGTAATAAAATTGCGTAATGATATAACCCTGTTCTCCCTCTTTGCTTTGGTAAAGCTTCTTTCTTTTCTTCAATGATAAGGAGTGGTTCTTCATTTTCATTCCCAAATGTAACGACTGTTTCCTCTTCTTTTAGCACTTTCATGCTTAATACTTCTGTATAAAACTCTAGTGATTTCTTTATATTTGATACGTATAAATGAACAACACCAAGTGTTGTTTCGGGATGAAGTTGAAAGCTCATCTTGTTATACCCCCATTTAAATTAGTTCTTCTTTGACATTTTCTCTTTTAAGAAATTATCTACAAAACCATCAGCTTTCGCAACAAATAAGTACGCACCCATTGCTAACAATGCAAGTTCTAATTCGAAGCCAGGATTTTTCCCATCTCCTAATAAACCAGCTGACCATTTCACTTTTACAATTGCTCCAACCATAACAAGTGCAAATAACAAGCCAATATATCTTACACCTAAACCTAGAATTAACAATAGACCTCCAACTAATTCAACTGTTGCTACACCGTATGCAAGCCCTCCTGGTAAACCAATGCTTGTAAACCACCCTGCAATATTGTCAATTCCTGATTGGAATTTTGTTAAACCGTGCATAAAGAACGTTACCCCTAACACGATACGAATAATTAAGTTACCAATATGTTGATTCATTTCTTTCTCTCCTTTATAGTTTTCTTATACAAAACTTTTATTTACATTACAAAACATACACTAATTATTTTTATTCGTCAATTCATTCTTCATGAGAAAAAATATATTTTTTTTGCTATGATACAAATAGTTGTTTACAAAAAAGGAGCATGATTTTATGAATATCGGTTCTGCAATTCGTGAAATTCGTCAACGTAGAGGTATTACGATTGCCCAAATCTGTGAAGGAACAGGTCTTTCTAAAGGCTTTATGAGCCAAGTTGAAAACAATAAAACATCACCATCTATCTCAACTTTAGAAACGATCTCTAATTTTTTAAATGTTCCCCTTCCCTATTTATTGTTAGAACAAAAAGATCGTTTGAAGATTGTAAAAAAAGAAAAACGTAAATACAGTGTTTATGGAAAAGATGAACAAAGAATTGAGCATGTTGCGGAGCAAGGTGGCCTTCGCCTAAATCTCGTAGAAATTCCTGCTGGGTTTCCAAAAGAAAACTCACCAAATGCTCATGAAGGCGAAGAGTGTCATCTTGTATTACGCGGAAAACTAGAAATTCAACATGGTGAAGATATTGCAATTGTAGAAGAAGGTGATTCTTTCTCCTGGAATGCATGCGTTCCTCATATTGTTCGTAATATAGGTGAAGAGTCTGCGTTATTACTTATCTCTAGTCATGCGGAAAATCGAAAACGCGTTTACTAATTGACAAAAAAAGAAGCCTGTTTCGTAACAGGCTTCTTTTTTATCCCCTTATAATTCCATAACTTGTCCCAACTAGTACGGTCTTTTCATGTTGATTACGATATACTGACTCAATTGAAACTTTTTTATATCCTTCCATTTGCTCAATATTTGTTAAAGTTAATTCACAAGTAATCGTATCCCCTGTAAAAACTGGCCTAATAAATTCGCTTACTAATTCCCTTGCTATGTAATGTAACTCTTCGCCTACTTTCGTCCCAATACTAGCCGTCAATAAACCATGAACCATTAACCTTCCATTCTCATCATATTCCATATGATGCCTACCTTTATCACCTGTAATATTGGCAAATTCGAAAACTTCTTCCTCGGTAAATCTTCTTTCGTATTTAAATACATCCCCAACTTTTACATTCATTTTTATCCCCCGTTTAATAAACCGAATTTTCTTTCATTTTATCATAAAATGAGTCTCAATTCAGTTTATATTATTAAAATAGCAATCCTTTTTCTTCACTACCTTATAAGTTTATCGGTGCCCATCCTTTTTGGCTACTTGATACCCGTAGTACGCACATGTCCCATTTCTTGATAACTCTCTTACTTCAAAACCACAACTTCTATAAAAATCAAAATTGTTAGCGGCTGTATGTGCAAACCAATCACCATGAGGAAGCTTTTGCAAACAAAGAGCTACCAGTTTCTTACCTAATCCTTTCCCTCTATACTCATACTTCACAACTAAATTTACTATGTTAGCAACCATGATTTGATCAGAAATTACTCTAACCATCGCGACCATCTCTTCTTCATCCCAAATTGTGAAAGCCCATGTTGAATTTTCAAATGCTATCGAAAATTTTTCAATTTGCCAAGAAGGGATATTATCATTACTCCAACCAGCATCTTCAAATAATGTTTTAATTGCATATGCTGGCACTCCATTCGTTCCTTCACGAATAATTAGTCCATTATGATAAATATACATGTAATCCCTCCTTTTATTTTTATATACCATTCTTCAAAAAGTATATTTCACCTTTAAAAAAGTGAACTTTTTCATCCAACTCTCTTAATAGAATAAACTAAGACATCAATCCCATGAAATGCAGTTGTTTTTTCATAGCTAAGTCCTGTTTTTCTAGCTACAAATATTGAAGCTGGGTGGTTCGGATTAATAAGTGAAATTAATTTATTCATTTGTAATGCTTGAAAACCATAGTCTCGAAATGCCGCTGCAGCCTCTTTCGCATACCCTTTCCCCCAGTACTTAGGAAGTAGCCAATAGCCAATCTCAATTTCCTCTTTTCCATCTACCTTCTGCCTGACAAGCCCTGCATGACCAATCCGTATTCCCGTCTCCTTTTCAATCATTACAAATAAACCGAGACCATTTTTATAATTCGGAAGCACCCATTCCTCCAAACTTTTTTTACATTGCATATATGTTTTTAACGTCCCATTTCCAATATAGCGCATTACCTTCTCATTCCCCCATAAAGACGCATAAAACGATAAATCATCCCTTGTATATTTACGAAATTGTAAGCGATCTGTATGGAACACTTTTTAACTCACTCCCATCATTTTGAACCTTATTATATATCAACATATTTCAAACAATATAAATGTTAACTAATTTATAAAAGAAAGAAAATTCAGTCTTGTAAAGGTGTATTATATCAAAAAAAAGCAGTAGACAAAAGAGTGTCTACTGCATCCATATCATAACTAGCAAAAAGAAAACTACAACTGAGGGGGGGTGTAGGATTTTCAAATATACTAGATACTTATCCCGTTCTAACGGGCGGTAAACTTTCCAATTATATTAAAGTGAAAAGTTTACCGCACATAAGAACCTTTACGGTTATTAAGAGAGCACCGTTAAGTACTCAAATACACACTGTGCTTTTTCTCCACCCATTCGAGCATGTTGAAGAAGGGAAATACCATGTGGGCCAGATGCACGTAATGCTTCTGGTTGTGCCACTAAAATAGCTTGTACAACTTCTAACTCTCCAAGCATAGCTGCTGCGAAAATATCCATCCGAGCACCCTTTTCTAGTAAATAAAGAGCGATATCTTTACGGCCTACATGTGCTGCTGCTCCTAAAGCACTTTCCCAATCTGAACCGCCCCAATTATAAGAAGCATGAAGTAAGCTAGGTGATTCGAACAAAAGCTCCTGTACCCTTTCTAGATCTCCATGAGCTGCCATAACAAATTCTCTTACTAATTCAGTGGTAATACGTTCTTCTGTTTGCATCGCTCTGCTCCTTTTTTAGAAATTCGTTTCGGTGTGAAAAATGGCTTGTCGCTTCCTTGAAAAATATCTACTTCTATGCCAAATACATGTTGAAACATTTGTTGACATAATACTTCTTCTGGTACACCGTCATACTGAATCTTGCCTTGCTTTAATACGAGTAAACGATCACTATATTGAGCTGCTTGGTTAATGTCATGTAAAACCATTATAATTGTCATACCAAACTCCTCGTTTAATCGTTTCACAAGTTCCATTACTTCCAACTGGTGAACGATATCCAAAAAGGTTGTTGGTTCATCTAATAATAAGACATTTGTACGTTGCGCTAGCGTCATCGCAATCCAAGCACGTTGTCTTTCTCCTCCTGACAAAGACTGTAAAAGACGATATTCATACCCTTCAAGATTTGTAACAGACAATGCCCAATCAACAATTTCTTCATCTTCTTTATTCAAGCGACTACTCCATGATTTATGAGGACCTCTTCCAAACTGTATTAACTCTTTCACTGTTAAATCTAATTGATGATCATGCATTTGTGGTAACATCGCTAATTGCTTCGCTACATCCACACTCTTCATCGTATGAATATTTTCCCCATCTAAAATGATATCTCCTTCGCTTTGTTTAAGTAGCCTTGCTATTAAACGAAGCAAAGTAGACTTCCCCGACCCATTCGGACCGATTAAGCTAACGATTTCTCCAGCTTTAATATGTACATTCATATTTTGCATTTGAAATCTTTCAGAATGTGCGTAAAACACTTTGTTAACGGAAATCACGTTGTTTTCCTCCTCTATGAATTAAATATAAGAAGAACGGACCACCCAAGAAGGACAATAAAATACCAACAGGCAATTCGATTGGATCGAACCAACTTCGAGCTATCGCATCCGCGAAAACAAGTAATATCCCTCCGCCAAGGCATGATAATGGCAGTAAATATTTATAGTCATTTCCAACTAATAAACGTAACATATGTGGTACAACAAGACCGACAAATCCAATAAGTCCGGAAACACTAACCGCAATTCCAGCTAATAATGTACTTACTACTATTAAATAAAACCGACTTCTCTCCACGTTATGCCCTAATAATTTTGCCATTTCATCTCCTAGCATTAATACTCGAATATGCTTAATGCCAAAGAGAGCCAATATAATAGCGAATATTGCGTAATAAATAATCATGTTTAAATGCGCCCAACTTACACCACCAAGGCCACCAGCTAACCACGGTAACACAGATTGTACTTTATCACTATGTAATAACATTAATGCTGACGTTGCTGCACCGATTAATGCATTGATTGATACACCTACTAAGACGATTCTTGAAGGTGGTGCCCCTTTTTGCCATGATAAAGCATAAATAACCATCGCTGTTATGAACGCACCTAAAAATGCTCCTAGCGGTAAAAAAGCCATATGCTGAGGAAATAGAATCATAATTACAATTGCTACAAGACCTGCTCCCGATGAAACCCCAATAATGCCAGGGTCTGCAAGAGGGTTTCTCATAACCCCTTGCAGTAATGCTCCCGAGGCTGCTAAGCATGTTCCTACAATAAACCCAACGAGCACTCTAGGTATACGAAGATCCCATACAATTCGATGAACTGTCGAACCTTCATCTTGTATCCCTGTTAGAATGTCTCCTAAAGAAAAGGATAAACTTCCTGCGAAAAGACCATAAAAAAGACCTAGAATCGTTAATACAACTAAAGTAACTGCTGTCACCCATCTTTTTTTCGCAAAAGGATGTTCCTTTTCTCTTACTGCTTCACTACTCTCCATACTCATCATTTCCTTACATCTTGTATACTTTTATACATAAAGTCCATTGCTTCTGTTACTTTTGTTCCAGGATTTGATCCAAATAAATCTGGCGGCAAAATAACAACACGATTTTGTTTGACTGCGTCTAAATTTTTCCACGCTTCATTTTTCATCATTTCGCCTTCAAATGCTTTTTTCACACTATTTGGATCTCCATGTGTAATTAAATAAATTACATCTGGGTTCGCCTCAATAATGCGTTCTACACTTAGCTGTGCATATTGCGGATATTCTTTCATTTCTGGAAAACCAGCTGCAATATTTTTGCCACCCGTTTTTTCTAAAATATCACCTGACAGAGATGTTGGTAATGCTGCTAAATAAGTGCCTGGTGCTCCATATACTAGCAATGCTTTAACGTCACTCTTTTTCTCATATTTTTTCATTTGATCATTAATTTTTTGATTAAGTTCTTTTGCTTTATCTTCTTTCTTCATCACTGTTCCGTACATTTCAATACTCTTTTGAATATCTTTTATAGAATTGGCTGAAGAAATGATTACTTTTGTTCCTTGTCCTTCGACCGTTGGAATGTTCTTTTGGAATCCATTGTTAGTAACGAGTACATCCGGTTTTAAACTAGCAATTTGCTCAAAATTTGGTTGATGTGCATTTCCGATTACTTGTGCTTTCTTTAATTCCTCTGGGAGAGTTAATTTTGTATCAGGACGACCTACTATTTTTCCACCTAAAGCATGAATAATATCCATGTCTCCCATACTCAACGTTGCAAAACTTTCAGGAACTTTATTGAATGTTACCTTTCTTTTTGAAAGATCGGTAATTTCGATTTTGTCTGTTCCTTTTTCTGTTTTTGTTGCAGATGCTTTTTCGTTTTCCTTTGCACTGCAACCTATTAACAAGAAAAAAATAGATAAGATCGCTGTGAACAGCGTAATAGATTTTTTCATTCTTCCACCTCTAATTGATAATGATAATCATTGATTACTATTCTACTTTAATTGATAAGGATTATCATTGTCAATATGAAACGCATACATTTTCTACAAAAAACAAAAAAACGCTACAAAAAGATTTCTTCTTTTCGTAGCGCCCTATTTAACAATTTTCTTCATATTCGCTCTCCTCTAATTGGTCACGCATCGTTCTAACACGCTTAAAGAAGAAAAAAGCAACAACTAAAAATACAATAATACTTCCCATCATAGCAAAAGACTGTACCATACTTTTTATTCCACTTGGAATTAATAAACCGATCATTAAAAATGTACTTATAGCTAAAAGCACTTGGGCAAACCGGGTATAATCTTCTATTTTTCCTTGTAATTCTTTCATCTGCTTATCACTCCCATCCTCACTTTATCACATTCTATCAAGCTTAAAGACAAGTAAATAGAACCAATCTGGGAGATGTTTTCCAAAGTAAAAAAGAGCCACTTAAATGCGGCTCTTTTTTCACCTTAACTTAATCTTCAATATTATCTAATTGAGCTCTATAATATTTCTCTCACTCTAACACCGTTGGAAGGATTCCTCTTTCATTAGGTAATAGAACTCTCAAAACCTCCCGATCCATTTCTACAAAAGACTTCATTATAATAGAGTCCCCTTCAATAATACTAGGATACTCTATCCCTTCCTCAAACCTGTTTCCAAGTTTAATTTCTTCTATAATGATATGAAAAATATCTTCTGCCAAGTCCATATCAATATTTAATACAATTTGTAAATCTCTGTGGTTATAGTTTTCTGCTAATCCATGTGTATGATAATTAGCATGAATGCCATCATTATCTTCTGCTAATATATAATGCATATACCATCCATGTTCTTTTAACATTTGTTCTTCCCAAGCATCTAAATCCTCTTCTGAATCTTCATTAAGCAAATCTGGATCATACCACACATCCTCGTAATTTCCAGCAATTAAAAACCTCCATCCAGGTGGTAAGCCTAAATATTTCTTTATTTCAGGTGCCCATTCATCAATATGTTGAACATGTAAAGGGAGAAAGAAGTCTGGTTCTATCCTCATCTCTTCACCTGCCCAAATATACCAACCTGTCGTTCCTTTTTCTACAGACATTCGCAGTCCATTAATAGGAACTATACCACTCCTCATATTTTGTGCTATTCCTAATTTCAAATCATTCGGGGATTCTACATACTCTGCTCCATACTTCTCACAAATACTTATTTGATTTTTTATATATTTTTTCATTTATCCTCTTAAAATATCAAAATCCAAATTTTTTCTTCTGTTTTTTTGAATAACTTGACTTTTTTCCCCCTTGTCGATTTGAACAAGTTGGACACTGTGGCTGAACTGACCTAGGGTCCTTCATTCTTGTTTTATTAATTGTCCCCGTTCTATAGTACTGGTTTACAAGTGGATCCATATGGTCTGCATATCGTTTTCCACCATCATTAATACCACAAGTCGCACAAGGTTTCCCTTGTACAGATTTTCTTTGCTTCTTAGTAGTTGCACCTGGCGGTCTCTTATACGGCTGGGTAACCTTAGTTATTTTCCCTCTATAGGTAAGGGGTTTTACCACACTCTTAGCTAACTTAAATCTCCCCCCACCAACAGCTCCTTTAGCTGCTGCTACCGCTATCCCTTTCCATCCTTTTCCAGACTTATATGCACCATATCCATCATACGCTGCAAAAAATGCATTCAATGCCCACCATGCAACATGACCATCTGGATCCTTCATCATTACTGGGTTATTATCAGCATATGTGTATCCATTCATTGTAATTGGATCATCTTCATCACCTGGATCAGGATCCACCGATAAGAACACACCATGCTCTGGATTATAGTATCTCGCAATCAGATAATACATACCAATCTCTTTATCATACATGTATCCCGCATATCCAAATGGATTGTCTGCTGCGATACCTTTCGTATCACTCTTTAATACGTTACCCCATGCATCATATTCATACGTTGCGACAACTTCTCTATTTTGATCTGTCATCGCGACTACATCACCACGAGGATTATAGTGATAGTATACTGTTTGTCCTTGCGATTTCATTGCTAAACGTGTACCACTTGTGGAGTATACATATTGACGAAGTACAGTTCCACTTCCATCTGTTTCATACAATGGATTGATACTATCTCCATCATAGAAGTAACGTGTTACTTGACCATTTACACTCTTTTCAATACGACGATTATCTTCATCATACTTATATGTTGCAAATGCATTACTTTCACCTTGTTTTGTGATAGCTACGATTTGGTCGTCTTCATTCCATGTATACTTATACTTTCCGTCTGATGTACGATTACCATTCGCATCATATGTTAACGATTCATTTCCGAATTTTACAAGCTGATTTCCTTCATTGAATGTTGCGGCTATAGACTTTGTTTCTTTTCCATTCTCTACAACTTTCACACTTGTACGGTTTCCAAATCCATCATATGTGTAAGATTTACTTGTTCCGTTTGGTAATGCCTCGTTTAATAATTGGTTAATCGGGTCATATACAAAGTTTGTTTCTGTTACTTTTCCGCCCGCACCTTCATGTTTAATTTTCGTACGGTTACCCGCTTGGTCATATTCATATCGCTCCGAAAGTAGAATACCGTTTGATGTACCTACTACTAAATCTTTAATTTTGTTCGCATGGTCATAGTTAAAGGTAGAACCTGAACCATTTCCAGCTGTGTACGTACGAACATTTCCTTGATCATCATAATCAAATCGATACGTTTGCGAACCATCTGTCACACGTATGTTTTGATCTAACGTGTTATAGTCATACGATACTTTATTTGTGTACCCACCTTGCGTTACTGTTTGTTCTTTTAGTTTTTCTGTCTTACTGTTTGCTTTGTCATGGTATGCCCAGTCAACTTTTCCGCCTCGGCTATCCGTTGCACTTGTGACACGGTCAGCCTTATCGTATATTTTTGTGCGTTCTACGCCGTTGACATGGTCTTTTACTTTCGTAACTTGTCCATTTTGATCACGTTCGAATGTGAACGAATCTTTTCCGTTTCGTTTTTCACCAATCGCGCGATCTGCTGTATCATATACAGATTCTAGAATCGAGCCGTTTGGCATTTTTGTTTTAATCTTGTTTGCATTTTCATCATATGTGTGTTCAATACGACGGTTTAACGCATCGATGTACACTGTATTTTTATTATCTACATCATATTCATATTTGTGTGTTTGTGTTTTCCCACCAAACATGACAGATTTCTCTGTTGTGTTTCCATTATGATCATAAAGATAATTTACAGAAGTACCATTTTTCAAGGTAACCTTTGTTAATAGATTATCTTTATTGTAATCATATAATTTTGTATTTCCTTTTTCATCTGTCTCGCTCTTTTTATTTCCTGATGCATCATATGTGAAGGTGTTTTTCTGTCCTTCTTCATCATACGTGGCAACAACACTTCCATCGTTGTCGTACTCATTTTTAATAAGAGCATTTCCTTCTAGTAAACGTATATCATCAAACCAAACTTTCCCTTTGTTTTCTCTTCTAAATAGAAGATAAACTTCCATACGTTTAATTGGTTTAGTGGCAGGGATTACAAATGCACTACGATTCCAATCATTTGTCCCACTTGGGAATTTAGCTTGGAAATTTTCCCCACTTCCATCTTGATAATGCACATCCGCCCAAATAGAGTAATCTCGAGAGAGTTTATCTGGTGCAGTATTTTCTACATTTTCAGATTTAGACATTCCTGTTAGCGTGATTGGTTCTGCTTTTTTCTGATTTATAGTGATATGCTTGCCATATCCTACATCTGAACCTCCATATTGGCTACGTTCTAATACAATAGACGAATTTCCTGTAAAGCTTTCGTTATGAGAAATATCTTTTGCATCACAACTTGTTCCATCTCCTCGAATCCAACCTGGCATACAGCCATTTCCCGCTATATTTTCTAAACTACTATTTTCAATTGGATTAAAGCTGGAAGACACTTCTCCTCTTTCCAATTGAATCTTATCAAACCATGCTGAACCACTTGAATCCGCTCGATTATAATCAACTTGTAGATATATTCTAACTTTTTTTGTTTGATCTGTTGTCTTAAAGGTTACTTGGCGATTCGTCCAATCTTTCTCGCCCTCTATCCTATTATGACGT
>Ga0213824_1000279_pt1 | contig 43342 bp, 45 predicted proteins | sample MC6MC0906MG_FD_179892 | JGI IMG/M metagenome (GOLD analysis project Ga0213824, IMG submission 179892) | Enriched soil aggregate microbial communities from Iowa State University, Ames, United States - MC6-MC0906-MG | ecosystem: Environmental > Terrestrial > Soil > Unclassified | place: USA: Iowa...
CCATTCTTTTATATGTTCAGTTGATGCAAGGCCCGCATACATTAATGCTTGTATTTCACGATATTCAGCTATAAAGTTAAATACCGCATCTATTACTTGCTCAACTTTGCTTGAAAAAGGTGCATCTTTCTGTACTTTTTCTTTCACTGCAAGTATCATCTTCTCAACCATCACTTCTGCTATTGCAGGCATAACAGATAACTTAGAAGGAAAATATAAATAGAAAGTTCCTTGTGCAATGCCAGCCAATTTCACGATATCAGAAATCTTCGTTTTTTCAACGCCCTTTTCCTGAAACACTTCAATAGCTGCATAGACAATTTTTTCTTTTTTATTCATCATCTAAACCCTTTCACACGCGTATTGAATGACTGTCACTCATTTTATAGAATAACTAGCTGTACTGTCAATCATCGTGCACTTTTCATAATAAAAATCTCCCAACAAATCGTTAGGAGATTTAACTTTAATATCCTTTTCTTATGAAAGAGCCTTTAATCCCGTAACTCCACATACGATAAGAGCTACACTAATCAAACGTGCCTTACTTTTTGATTCACCAAACAGAAACATATTTAATAAAACAGCTCCTGCTGTTCCAATGCCAATCCAAACCGCATAAGCTACACTTACTTGTAAGAACAAGAAAGATGTGTATAAGAATGCAAAGGAAGTTGCAAATCCACCTATATAAATCGCCCCATTGGTTAACGTCTTATCTTTACTATACATTTTAAGGCCTATCACACCGACTATTTCACTAATTGCCGCAAAAAATACGAAAATCCAACCCATTTTTAAGCAGCTCCTTTCACAATTTCTTCCGCGGTTTCTTCTTTATTATCAGCCAATTTTAAACCGATCACGCCCGCTACGACCATTACGATAAAGAATAGTTTTCCTATACTGAAACTGCCGCCGAAAAGGAATACATCCATTAGGAAAGTACCTACCGTACCAGCTCCGGCAAACACAGCATATACAGTCCCTGTTGCAAGATGTTCGCACGCTTTAGAAAGAAAATGAAAATCAACAGCGATAACTCCTACAATAATGACCCAATGCCACCAAGTATGGGCTGTATTAAAACCAAACACCCAAAAAATTTCAAAAATACATGTTAATATGACATATAACCAAGCTTTATTTTTCATACTTACCACCTTTTATGACTGACTATCAGTCATTTTCGTTTTAAAAAATATACTCTTCAATCACTACTATATAAAACAACTATCATCCTCATTTATTATTTATTTCGTTACATAGCTAACTAAATTCAAAAATTATTTAATGTACTTTTAACATCCTTAATCAATGAATTCTCTTCTCCTCTAACCTTCTTGCATGCATCAAAAAATATATTATCAGCACCTTTCAAAAGTTAAAATGACTGAATGTCATTCATTAATATTGTATGTGAACAATTCACAATATGTCAACCGTAAATTTTTATACTAAATATAGACAGCCGCATCATTAAAAACGAAACGAAATTAATTCAGGAAAAAATTTCATTTCTGTCTGTATATTTCTCAATAATCTGTTAATAATAAGAGTAACATAATATTTTCTCCATTCCCCCTTGGAGATCCCTTAAAAAGAGTAGTTAGCTTTTGCTAGCTACTCTTTTTTATTTGTTAGCACACTATGGTGAAATACTCATAGGTCAAATTCATTTTTCATTACGTAACAAGGAACAGAGTATTTTTTAATCTATTTATTTTTCAACGAGCCTTTGTATGCAATAATTTTATTTTCGAGCATCTTCTCTGTAATTTCTAAGTTTTCTCTTTGAGCTTGAATAGCTTTTTTATGATTTTCTAACAGTTGTAAACGAGCTTCAGTTGTATGCTCCCCTTCTAAATATAATCTAGCGTATTCTCTTATTTTTGCTATCGGCATTTGCGTTTGTTTTAACTTCATTACAAACTGTAACCACTTTATATGTGATTCTTCATACATTCGATTCCCATTTGTATCGCGATTTGCAATTAATATGTTCTCTTTTTCATAATAACGTAATGTATGTGTACTCACTCCTAATAATTTAGCTACCTCGCTAATTGTGTACATACTTATACTCCCTCCACATGCCATTTACCATCATATATTTGACTGCTTTATAAAAAACATTTGACTTAGAGTATACTCTAACAAATAAAATCTAACCATACTAAATTAATTTGAACTTAGGGGGATTTTATATGAAATATACTGTTATTACTGGTGCTAGTTCCGGAATCGGCTATGAATCAGCTTTAGCCTTTGCATCTCGTGGAAAAAATTTAATACTTGTAGCTCGAAGACAAGAAGAATTAGATGGATTAAAATTAAAAATTAACGAAATGCATCCAGAGTTGGATGTTGTCATTCGAAGAAGTGATTTATCCGTCACTGAAAATGTTTATAAACTTTATGAAGACTTACAATCTTTTCAAATTGAAACGTGGATTAACAACGCAGGGTTTGGTAATTTCGCCTCAATTGCTGAACAAAACTTAAATAAAATTGAAACGATGTTACATGTAAATATAGAAGCATTAACAATACTCTCTTCCCTTTTCGTTCGAGATTATTCAATGGTTGATGGCACACAACTTATTAACGTTTCATCAGGCGGTGGATACACGATCGTTGCTGATGCTGTTACGTATTGCGCTACGAAATTCTATGTAAGTGCATTTACAGAAGGCTTATCTCACGAATTGAAAGAACAAGGTGCAAAACTGCAAGCAAAGGTTTTAGCACCTGCTGCAACTGAAACAGAATTTGCAAAACGTTCATTGGATATTGATGAGTTCCAATACAATAATGTTGTACCGAAATTCCACACTGCAAAACAAATGGCACAATTTATGCTTGACCTTTACGACAGTGATAAAGTTGTAGGGATTGTCGATGGTTATACTTATAACTATGAGCTTAAAAATCCCATTTTTAATTTTGCAGTAAGAAAAACTAATTCAAGTTCTTAATTTCCCCTAAAATATAGATGCCCACTATTACGTAAATAATAGTGGGACTTTTTTCTCTCTGAAAATTTCACCCAACATATCGAATCATCGCCACCTCATCACAATGATCAACTTTTGGACAATGTCTACAATCAATCCATACTTTCTCCGGTAACGCCTCTCTATTCACAAAATCGAACCCGCACTTTTGAAAAAATTCCGTTTCATATGTTAAAGAAATTACCCTGTTCACTTTTATCTTTTCCGCCTCATTCATTACATGATTTACTAACTTACGCCCTATCCCTTTTCCTGCATATGTATGCGAAACTACTAACGATCGTACTTCTGCAAGATCTTCTCCTAACACATGTAAACCAGCAACTCCAACGATTTCCTCTCCTTCTTTCATAACATATAAACATTGTAAATATTGATAGAGAGACAAAAGAGAACGCGGCAAAACAACTCCTTCTTTTGCATACATTTCAATGAGATTATAAATTTCTTTCACATCACTTGTAACCGCATTAAAGATTTTCATATTATATCCCCTTGCACCCGATATTAATATTCATAACTCAAACTGTATTTTAATACATAATTTTATATAATAATACATCTCTCTTTTCTCCTCGTCAATCACTTTATACAAACAAAAAACCAAGCACTCTAATCGATGCTCGGTTCCTCATTTCGTATCGGCAATACCGTCGAATATTTAATTTCACGAAGTGCTAAACTCGTCTGTATCCGTGTAATACCAAGCTTGTTCAACTTTCTGATAAACTGCTCCAGTTCTTTACGATCACGATTTGCAACCTTTAATAAATAATCATACTCTCCTGTTAAACAGTGACATTCTAACACTTCCGGCATCGCTTCTAATTCTTTTTCCAACACTTCCAGCTTATCTGATTGATGAATATTCGTACTCATAAATATGAAGCATAGTAAATCAAAACCAAGCTTTTCTTGATTTAAAATTGCTACTTGCTTATCAATGAAACCTTCCCCATCTAACCTTTTTATTCTCGCATGCATCGCAGCCGGTGATAAATTAACGCGTCGTGCAAGCTCTGCATTACTTACTTGTGACTCCTTCTGCAATATATCTAAAATTTGTACATCTAAATCATCTAACACTTTAATAACAGACGACTCCATTAAAATCCCCCCTTTTTATTACCGATGATTATTCGAAAAAACACCTCACACCTTACATAAAACTGAACGTTTTTCTATAAATTACATTTAAAACAAAACATTTTATCGACTTTTATCCATTATACAAAATAATATATTACACAATAAAGAAAAATGCTAAAATTATTTACAATTCACATTGATTACAACAAAGGGGATTTTAATATGCCTTATTTTTATGTCTTTTTACTATTACTAACGAGCTTATTATGGGGAGGAAATTTCGTCGTTGGAAAATCACTCGTTGATCATGCGTCTCCAATGACACTGACAAGTTTAAGATGGATGATTGCGATTGTTTGTTTATTACCGATGGTATGGTTTAAAGAAAAAAAAATCGTTCCGCCTCGTGCTGCAATACTTCCGTTAATACTTATGGGCATTTCAGGCGTTGCTCTGTTTAACATTTTTCAATTTTTAGCACTTGAAAAAACATCCGCAACGAATGTAGGACTTATTTCTACATTAAACGCGATCTCAATTGCACTATTTTCATCTTTATTTTTAAAAGAAAAGGTAAATACGCTTCAAATTTTATCCATGATCCTTTCATTCTTCGGGGTTATCCTCGTCCTTTTAAAAGGAAATTTCGCACTTTTATTTTCACTACATTTTAATAGCGGAGATTTATGGATGATTGCGGCTGTTTGTATTTGGGGAATGTATTCTGTTTGTAGTAAATGGGCTACAAAAACAACTACACCACTCATGGCAACATTATATTCTGGTATTTTCGGCGTTATGTTATTACTGCCATTTAACATAGGTAGCTTCACTGTTTCCAATATTAATTCTTCTTTCATTACATCACTTTTATATACAGGATTAATATCAACAGTACTTTGTATGGTGTTTTGGAATATTGGCGTACAAAAATTAGGAGCTACAACATCAGGTATTTTCCTAAACTTCAATCCCATTTTTACAGCGATTTTAGCATTTATTTTCCTCGGAGAAGAATTAACATGGATTCAAATTTTCGGTACAATTATCGTCGTGACAGGATGTTATTTATTTTCTCATTTCAAAACCGTTGCTGTTCAGCCGGCTAGAGCTTTAATGCGAAAACATTCTTAATCAAAAAACATCGCCACCAAAGTGGCGATGTTTTTATTTACCTTTCATTTCTTTCACATACTGCTTTTCTTCTTCTGGCGATAAACGTTCTGTTGCTTTTCCAGTATCACCACCTTGAATTTCCCACAAAAAGTTATGCTCCTCAACCGTTTGTGAAAAATCCCCTTTCTCCCAGCGCTCCAAAGTAGAAAGTAGCTTTGATTTATATTTAAAATTTGTACTGCTTTCTACTGCGTTCTTCGCACTACGAATTTCCTTATTTGTCATTTCAATAAATCCCCATTTTTCAGAGGATTTCACTTTTTGATGTACCATCCTATGCATTGTAGAAATAATTTCATCTTCACTAGCTTGTGGCTTCTCTTCCTTAACTTTCTTCTCCTGCTGCCCCATTACTTTTTGTGCTTTAAGACTCTTCTCCTCTTCTTCTATATAATTAAGAAGTTTCGTAACACCCAATACAGCTCCTATCGCAATTACAATGATTGTAATTGTCCCTATAATCCATTTTTTCATATTATGTATTCCCCATTCCCATAATAATCACATAAACAAATGGAATCGCCTGTGCGCAGGCGATTCCATTTGTTTCCTTATTTCATTTTAAACCTTCATCGCTTCTCGCACAATATAACTATCCACATATTGCTTAAATTTTACGATTTTTCCATTTTCAAGCTGCCATATATGAACAAATTCCGCTTCAAACAATTTTCCCGTTTCTTTATAAACTCCTGAATAAACACCTTCAGCAATAATTACATCTTTTTCGTTTACTTCATGGTACGTATTTACACTCGCTTGATAATTATCCCATTCTGATCCTAAACGACTAAATACATTTTCCATTATAGCTTCTTCACCTATATACGTTCCGCCGTACGGGAAACCTTTTGCCTCTGTCCATTCTACTTTTTCAGAGAGGGCTTCTGCTAAATGTTTTGCATTCGAAGAAGCTGATCCTTCATATGTGCTTCGAATAATTTCTAAATTTGATTTAGGCATAGTACTTCCTCCCTCGTTTATTTATTCTTTACACGCGATGTAACTCAATGAGTTACATCGCGTGTAAAAAAATATTCAAATTATTTTATTCTTAATTTAGTTATTGTAACCATTATAGTTACAATAACTCTTTAAGTCAACAATTTATAAATAAAATTTACTTCGTTTTCATTACTTTCTCTTTTAAGAAACGATCTACATATCCTTCTGCTTTTACAACGAATAAATACGCACCCATTGATAATAACGCAAGATCTAATTCATACCCTGGATTCTTTCCATCTCCTAATAATCCTGCTGCTCCATTTACCTTTACGATAGCTCCAGCTAAAATAAGAGCGAATAACAATCCTACATATCGGACACCTAAACCGATAATTAATAATATACCACCTACTAATTCAACTGTCGCTACGCCATATGCAAGACCACCTGGTAAACCGATGCTTGTAAACCATCCTGCTACGTTATCTATACCTGATTGAAACTTTGCTAAACCGTGTGCAAAGAACGTAACTCCTAACACAATACGAATAATTAAATTCCCAATATGTTGATTCATTTTGAACTCTCCTTTTTTGTTTTGTTATGGTGAACATTTATTCACAAGACAAAACAATACGGTATTTCATTTCATTCGTCAAATACTTTTTTTAAGAAAACAAAAAACATTATCCGTTTTACGGATAATGTTTTCTTACAAAATAGCGCTAATTCAAGCTTTTACTCTATCGCACAGAAAAAGTTGAAACTTTTTTCCAGCACCAACATACGGCAATAAAGACACGTCCTCTTCCACAACCATTCCAACAACATTCACTTTCTCATCTTTAGGTAAATCCTTTATAACAATTTGCATCTCCCCAGCATATCTACCATACAATTCATTATCAATTGTAATGCTGCCTTTCTTTCTTGCAATTGTATGCATCGGTTGTAACACGACTTTATTTTCTTCTCGTGATTCTACAGAGCGAATGACATCACGTGCTGGATCAAGCCGGTTCGTATGCACTCGTTCTAACAATTGTACAGTGTCGCTATCATTTATAAATGATTGATATCGCACTGGAATAATCCCACTACTCGCAATTGCGATTTCTTGTACACTTTCTATGCTCCCGCTTATATCCCCAATTAGCACTTTATCGACGTCACACTCTTGCACAAGTTCTAAATACGCTTCAAGCGGCCGCATATAGCGGTGCTTTTCTAACGTCGGTAACCCTTCATATAACGGACCACGTTTTTCACCATCTCCCGGAATAAATGCCATCGTTTTTATTCCGCACTCATGTAAATACTTATTTTGTTTTTGTAAGAAGGATTTTGCTAGTCCTGTTTCTGGACGCGGGTAAAAATTGTGCCATGCTTCAACATTCTCTACCTGTATCTTTTCAGTGATTAACTCTTTCCAAAATGAATCTGTAATCGTACTCGCATTTAAAGCTACTTTCATTTTATGAGATACGCGTGCGATTTCTTTCGGCGTGATGCCATAATCCATTCGTAAACCAGTAATGCCCCATTCTACTAACTCTTCGACATTTTCGTACGTCATACCTAAATGGTGTAACGATTTCGGAGAAACATCAACCATTAATTCCATTTCATTTTCGAGAGCTTGTTTCCCAAGTATTTGAATTAGCTCTTTATATGTACCAGGATCATCCTCTGGTATATGAAGTGATGTAAAAATAGATGAAAACCCGTTTTCCTTCACTATTTTTAGCCACTCTTTTTGTTTGTCTACTTGCCCTTTTGAAAGATAAATTGAAACTCCTATCATATGAATCTCCCTTTCTATGAATAGAAAAAGAGAAAGGAATCCCTTTCTCTATATGTTTTCTGCCATTTCTTCTTTAAATCCGAAGAAGTACGTGAAGATAAATCCGAAAGTATACGCAATGACTAACCCTAAGAAATATAGTAAATATTTATTATCAGCAATTAACGGGATTAAAGATAATCCTGATACGCCAATTCCGAGTGAAGCCGTTTTCATAACTGCTTGGAATGCACCACCAACGGCCGCTCCTAAACAAGCGGTAATAAACGGTTTCCCAAGTGGTAATGTAACCCCGTATAATAATGGTTCGCCAATTCCTAAAAACCCAACTGGTAATCCACCTTTAATTACGTTACGAAGTCGTTTATTTTTTGTTTTTACATAAATCGCAATTGCTGCGCCCACTTGCCCAGCACCAGCCATCGCGAGTACTGGTAATAAAGGTGTTACGTGCGTTTGATTAATAAATTCCATATGAATCGGTGTTAAACCGTGGTGTAATCCGACCATAACGAGTGGTAAAAACGTTCCGGCTAGCACTGCTCCAGCAAATGCCCCACCAACATTTAAAATTGCGTTAATACCGCTCGTAATACCATCAGATAAAAATCCCGCTGCTGGCTGAATCGCTAACATCGTTACTATACTTACAGCTAATACAGTAATAAGCGGTGTTACAATAATATCAACTGCATTCGGCACTGCTTTTCGTACTCTTCTCTCAACTACTACCATAAGCCATGCTGCAAAAATAACTGCAAACAATCCGCCCCGCCCGGGTACCATTGCTTCACCAAATAATTTCACATTTGCCATCGCTGGATTGAAAATTAAAATACCCGCAATCGCTCCAAGAACTGGTGTCCCGCCAAATTCTTTCGCTGTATTCCAACCGACTAAAATCCCTAAAAATGTAAAGATACCGCCGCCAATAAGTAGTAACATTTGTAGCCATGTTGCATTCGGATCAGCACCTGCGTTTTTTGCGAAGTTAGCAACTCCGTTTATAATTCCTGATGCAACAAGACCAGGTATTAACGGAATAAAAATGTTACCTATTTTTCGTAAAAAGTTCTTCACTGGTGTATTATTTTTCTTCTTCATCTCTGATTTAATCTCTTGACCAATATCTTCAAGATGATGATCTGCAACCTCACCAATTCGTAATCCTGTTAAAACTTCCATTTCGGCCGCTACTTTGTTTACGGTTCCTGGACCAACAACAACTTGAAGTGTTTCATCTTCAATGACGCCCATAACGCCTTCAACCTTTTTCAAAAGATCCATATTCACTTTACTTTCATCATGAAGCGTTAACCTCAGTCTCGTCATACAATGAGCAATGCCACGAATATTTTTTATTCCCCCAAGTTGCTCCGAAATTTCTTTGGCCATTCTCTCTTCTTTCTTCATAATAGAATCCCCCTCCCTATTCTTATCATTTCACTTTATAATGCCTTCTTCACAAAGCCTTTCGCTTCTTTTAGTTTTTCTAGTGCTTCCCCATACTCACACTGTAGTAATGCCATAACGATAGCAACTTTCACGTTACGATTTGCTTTTTCGTAATAATCTGCCGCTACTTCATAACTAACTCCTGTTGCTTCCACAATAATTCGTTTTGATCGTTCTACTAACTTTTCATTCGTAGATTGAACATCTACCATTAAGTTTTTATATACTTTTCCTACACCAATCATTGACGCTGTTGAAATCATATTAAGCACTAATTTTTGCGCTGTACCAGCCTTCAAACGTGTTGAGCCTGTTAATATTTCTGCGCCTGTCTCCACTTCTACATTGAGTTTTGCATACTTACTTATTTCAGCATTTTTATTACAAGAAATACTCGCCGTACTAGCTCCCACACTATGTGCGTATTTCAATCCGCCAATTACGTAAGGGGTTCTACCACTTGCGGCAATACCAATCACTGTATCTTTCTCGTTTAATCCAATACTTTTCAAATCTTCTTCTGCTAACTCTTCGCGATCTTCGGCACCTTCCACCGCCTTAGTAAACGCTTTCAATCCACCTGCTATAAATCCTTGCACCATTTTATCATCTGTTCCAAATGTAGGTGGACATTCAACCGCATCTAAAATACCTAAACGGCCACTCGTACCAGCCCCAATATAAATTAATCGCCCTTCTTTTTCAAAAGATTGAATAACAGCCCCTACAACCTTTTCAATCTCTTCTATTTCATTTTCAACTGCTAACGCAACAGTTCGATCTTCTTCATTCATGCTTTGTAACACTTCTTTTATACTCATCTCATCTAGATTCGTCGTTTTCTCATTACGGTGTTCTGTCGATAAATTTTCTAACATATTGCCACCCTCTTTGAAATTATATTTCACACTTTTATTATAACTTCAAGAAATTAAAAATCAATAACTCTTTCTTATTTTATGAAATAAAATTTCACAACATGACATATTTGTGTCAAAGATAATAAAAAAAGATGAGTCCCCTCATCTTTTCTTCTACTTTAACTTCCGTAACCGTAGAGCTTCTTCTCTTGTCTCCATAAATTGATCCAACACTTTATTACCAATACGATTAAAAGTAATCACATATAAAGCATCAATCATATTCAGTTGTGTCATTCTTGAAGCAATACTTGCAATACGATGATCTTGCTCTACATCTGGCATACAAAGACGAATATCCGCTTCTTTATATAAAGGTGATGATTGGTCAAGCTTTGTAATCGCAATAACTGTTGCACCTTGTCTCTTCGCATATTGCGCCATTTCAAGTACATCTTTCGTACGACCAGATGTTGAAATCGCAACAAATATATCGCCTTCTTTTAAATTCGTCACAAGCGGTAACATCATATGAAAATCAGATAGCATCATCGCTGTAAATCCGAGCCGTGTAAATTTATACGCCCCGTCCATCGCTGGAGTAGCTGATCCGCCTACTCCGTAAAATATAATTTTATCCGCATTTACAATACGATCTGTAGCTTTCTCAAGTTCCTTTTTATCTATCGCAGTAACGCTCGCCTCAATTGCAGCTTTATTCACATATGTAACTTTATTAAACAAATCGTACGGTCCATCTTCCGTATTCATCACTGAAAAATCATTAATATTATAATCAGCAATCGTTAATTCACGAACGAGCGCGATTTTAAATGCTTTAAAGCTCCCAATCCCAATCGACTTACAAAAGCGAACAACACTTGCCTCACTTGCGCCTGCATTCGTTGACACTTCTTTCGTCGTTAAGTTCGGAACAATCTCTGCATTCTCCATTATGTACATGGCAACCTTCTTTTCAGCTGGTGAAAATTGATCCATATTACTTTCAATTTTAAATAGTAATGTTGAAGCTTTCACTATTTAACCTCCACTTCTTACGGTTGCGTATATTCTCTAATATCATTTGTATCATATAGATAAAAACCATCATTACCAGGTGGATGGTGAACAATTACAGTTCGATTCTCTTTTTTATATGACGTTATTTCACCTTCAGATCGCTGTTTTTCCCATCCATGTATCCAAATTGCAAAGTCAGGTACAAAAGCAGTGTACTTATAGTCTTTCGGGTTTTCGTCTTCTACATAGGAAGAAAAAATAGAAACTGGAAAATCTTTCACTTTGGATTCTTTCCATGCGGTAAATGGTATGCATAATGCAATAAGTATGATTAAACCTATAACTTTCCCCGTTGTAATCTTCACACTTCCCTCTCCTTGTCATATCACATACATAGATTTTACCATAATTCCAAACCTTTCATGCCATATGACCATTGCTTTTTGCAATAAAAAAAGAGCTTACCTACGTCAGATAAGCCCTTCCTCTCTATACAAAATACTTCTTCAAAAGCGGCGGCGTAATAATCGTTGTTAATATAACAACAATAACAATCGCTGTGAAATTTTCTTTCGCTAATAAATTCGCCGCAAGTCCATTCGCTGCGATGATAAGCGCCACTTCTCCGCGCGAAACCATCCCCGCACCGATACTAATAGAAGATTGAAGGTTGAATCCTGTCAGTCTTGCGCCTAAACCTGATCCGATTAACTTTGTGAATATCGCAATAAGAGTCATGATGATAATGAACCAAATCTGGCTTCCGATACCTTGAAAGGTAATTTCCATTCCGATACTTACGAAGAACACTGGAACAAATATTGCATAAGCAATTGGTTCAATTTTATGTTCCACTTCATGCTTATACTCTGTTTGAGAAATGGCAATTCCAGCTGCAAATGCTCCAATAATACCTGCAATCCCCATCATTTCACTGTAATAAGAAAATGAGAAACAAATAATAAGAGCTGCACTAATTAATGCTTCTGTTACGCGAAGTGGTACGAGCATTTTCATAATCCATGGAACAACTTTCCAAGAGATGAAAACAATACTTACAAAAAAGATGATTTTCTTTGCAATGACAAGCGTTACATTTACATCTTGTGTACCTAAAAAACTCATCACAAATGCTAATAAAATAACGACAATTACATCATCAAATACAGCTGCCCCTAAAATTGTCGTACTTTCTCTCGTATTCATTTTCCCTAAATCTCTTAGTGTTTGAACAGAAATACTAACCGAAGTGGCACAAAGTAATAACCCTAAAAAGATCGCATGCGACTGTAACATTCCAAACGCAAGTCCTGCTAAATACCCACCAAGGAATGGGAAAATAATTCCTCCCATCGCTACTGCAAATGCAGATTTCAAATTCCGATTTAACTCTTCTAAATCTGTTTCAAGCCCTGCCATAAACATAAGTAGTAAAACACCGATTTCACTCAGTTCATCAATCAATTCAGAACTATTAATAATACCTAGCACAGCCGGACCAATAATAATACCAACAATTAATTTACCAAGTACAGAAGGCTGGCCCAGTCTCACGCTAATATCACCAGCTAATTTCGTACAAAGTAAAATGACGACAAGTTCAAAATAAAATAACATAGCATCTTCTCCTACTTTATAAGGTGAAACTTTAATCAGTGGTTTTGTCACTCTGTTAACTCTCGTCTATTTCTGCAAGTAGTTTCCCCTATTCATTCGCATTTTATTTGTCATATTTTTATTTGACAAAATATTCTGAATTATAATAAAATTAATCCAGCAATTTTAAAAAACTACATACCATAACTGTACCTCCATTTACTTACATACTCTTTCTAATGGGCTCATACTATATTCGCAGTTATGGAGATGAAAAACGGGAGGAGAGTCTAAAGTGAAGTCATTATTACGAAAAAAAGCGCTTAGTACTGAATCACCAAGGCAGCTAGATCGAACATTAACGGCACTCGATTTAACGTTTTTAGGAATCGGCGCCGTAATTGGGACAGGGATTTTTGTATTAACAGGTATCGTAGCCGCGAAACATTCTGGCCCTGGTATTATGCTTTCATTCCTTATTGCTGCATTTACTTGTGCTTGTGTAGCCTTTTGTTATGCCGAATTCGCTTCTTCTATACCAGTCTCAGGCAGTGTTTACACTTATGCATATATGACCGTCGGAGAAGTTGTCGCCTTTATCGTTGGTTGGTGTTTAATGCTCGAATATTTACTCGCTGTTGCAGCAGTAGCTGTTGGCTGGTCTGGATACTTACAATCATTGCTTCAAGGGTTCAATATACACCTTCCCACCATTATTTCCTCGGCCCCTGGTACAGGAAAAGGCGGTCTCATTGATTTACCAGCTGTTTGTATTTTACTTCTCATTACTGGTCTTTTAAGTTTTGGTATACGCGAAAGCGCACGCATTAATAATATTATGGTCCTTATAAAATTAGCAGTTATTATCGCCTTTATCGTAGCAGGCGCAAAATATGTAAAACCTGAAAATTGGACACCGTTCATTCCATTCGGATACGACGGTATTATTACTGGAGCTGCCACTGTCTTCTTCGCCTTTTTAGGTTTTGATGCAATCGCAACCGCGGCAGAAGAAACGAAAAAACCGCAGCGTGACTTACCAATTGGCATTATCGGTTCCCTTCTTATTTGTACAGTTTTATACATGATCGTATCTTTCGTTTTAACAGGCATGGTTCCTTACACGCAATTAGACGTTTCTGATCCAGTTGCATTTGCACTACATTTCGTTGGTGAAGATACTATTGCGGGGCTACTTGCAGTTGGTGCGATGACAGGAATGACAACCGTTCTTTTAGTCGTTATGTATGGACAAGTTCGTGTTTCTTACGCAATGAGCCGAGACGGCTTACTCCCAAAAGCGTTATCCCGCGTAAATAAAAAAGTAAAAATCCCTTTACTAAACACATGGATTACTGGGGTATTTGCAGCTTTATTAGCAGGACTTTTAGACCTACATTTACTAGCGAACTTAGTAAACATCGGCACGTTAACAGCCTTCACGTTCGTTTGCTTTGCTGTACTTATTTTACGTAAAACTCATCCTGATTTAAAACGTGGATTCCGTGCACCACTCGTACCTGTACTACCAGTTGTCGCTATTCTTTGTTGTTTATATTTAATGATTAATTTGTCTAAAACGACATGGATCAGCTTTGCAGTCTGGCTTATAATCGGTTTATGCGTCTACTTCTTCTACTCTAGAAAACATAGTCATTTAGCTAATGAAAAAACAAATGATGAGAAAAAAGAAGCATAAAAAAATAGCTCGCCTATAATAAAGGCGAGCTATTTTCATTAACGATTGTAAAACTAAAAATATAGCGTTCAACTTTTGTATACTTATTTCCCCTTACTTCGTCTCTTTCTTTTTCTTTCTCCACGCGTTTACGCTATCAAAGAAAAAGTTAATAAATAGCGTTCCTAATCCCGCTAATAAAAATGTCATTAGAAATAGAACCCATATACTTTTATCTTTTAATAAATAATATCCTACAAGGAGCACAACGGCGATCCATACATATTCAAGAATTCTTTTTATCTTTTTCTCTTCCAAATTATTCGCTCCCTTTTTCTATACTACTTTTAGTATAACAAAAAAGAAGCCTATCATGATAAGCTTCTTTTTCTTATACCTTACTTATTGATACTTTTTTCAGCCAATGAAATAGCATGCTCTAACGTACGATTCATTGATTCCACATACTCATCTTTTACATTTTTATCTTTTAACACAGATTCTGCAACTGTGATTTTTTGACTTAATGATTTAACAGAACCGTCTGTTACATTTCCATCTTGTGCTTTCTTTACTAAAGCTTTTGCAGATTCAATATTCACTTGTAATTTTTCTTTCGGTGTTTTTGGCTGTTCTTCTGCTACCTTTGATTGGACAAATGTTTGGTTTGCTGTTTTTAATTCATTATACGTTTGAACAATTTGTTCTCCTGTACTTGCTATATTCTCAAACACTTTCTTTGCATTGTCATAACCTTTTTGTAATTCTTTAAAAGCTTCTTGAGAATATTGACCTGGCTTTTCACCAAATTCATAAGTACCTGCCAATACTTCTTTCACTTTTCCGATTTCTTCATATAACGTATTTACTTGCTCTAATTTTGTACGAGTAGAAAACTCGTTATATGCCGCTATTACTTCTGAAGAACTTAATGCTTTACTATATAATTTTGCGAGTGTAATTTGTCCATTTAACGGAATACCGCCATTTCCGTTGCTATCAGGATCTGCACCAAGTGCGAATGGTACGTTCGGGTGATATACTTTCCCTTGAGCTGGCTGACTATTTACTTTTTTACCATCTACATAAATTGCTACTTCACTGCCATTATATGTTCCTGTTAAATGATACGTTTTGTTTGCTTCTAATTGAACGCCCACACGTTTATAGCTGCCGCCAATATGAGCCCATAATTCTACATAGCCACTTCCTGTAGACTCAAAACCAATTCCACCGCTCTCTGTATTTTGCAAAATACCTTGGCCGCGAATTTCATTCATTGAAAATACAGTTTCTAACGTAAATGAATTTGCTACTTTTTCTTTTTGTGCTGCTGAAAATGGAAGGTATCCAAATGTATTTGCTTGTCCATTTAATTTCATTACATTTGTTTTTAAGGCTTTATCATATGCAATAGATACATTACCTTTCACATCACCTTTTGTTCCAAATGATGAGTTGTCTTTAAATGTACCATCTAAGAAATTCACATCAAAAACGTCTGCCTTTGGCACCTTTACATTCGGATCAATGTTATCTTTTTTCGTTGTGATTTCTGCAGTTAATGGCTGCGCGCTCTCATTTCCAAACGAATCAATCGCAACAACTTCAAGTGTATATGTTTTCCCGCCCTCTAGTCCTGCAAGTGTAAATGTCAGTTCTTTCGGCACTGGATCTCGATAAAACTCTGAGAATGCTAACAATTTATTCTTTATTTCTCCAGTTTGCTTATCTCTAGCTTGTACACGATAAGAGTGAACAAGAAGGTTATCTATCGCTTGTGGGAATGTCACAGTTGCTGCGTTTTCCGTTACATTTGATACTGACAATTTCGCATCTTTCGCAAAGGATGGATTTTCTTTATCACGATCTTCTACATGCGTAAATGTTTCTTTCTTTGATGGCAACTGAATTTTCCATGGCTCACCTGTCCAAGAATTCGTATGGAAATCACGGCGATTAATTGTTACTTCTTTATCATCTACTTCTACTAATAAACCTTGGCTCAACGCGCTAGATTCAAGAGGAATATTTCCTTGCACTTTACCACCTTCAACTTCCATATAGCTTACAGAAGATGTACCAACGGACGTAAAGTCTTTTTGATGAATCGATCTTGGGTCATCTAACGGATAATGTGAATGACCTGAGAACGTAATGACTTGTGGATATTCTTTTAATACTGCATTAATTTTCGCACTATCTTGTGTTCCCCACTCATGACTTCCGTATACTGTATCTTTAATATGTTGATGTAAAAATACAAAAATCGGTTTTTCCGGATCATCTTTTTGTGCCTTTGCCATTTCCTCTTTTAACCAATTAATTTGCTTGTCCGAATAATATCCATGTGTTGTCCCATTCTCTGGAGACATAACAAGGAAATGATAACCCTTTACCACTTTATGATAATAAATCGATTCCATTCCTGTCTTTTCTAAAAAGCGCTTCTGCGCTCCCTCATTAGATAAACCGTTCCAATAATCATGATTACCTAGAGAATTCATTCGTACCGCATCTTTATTTGCATTTTCGTTATACACCTGCATGAAACGATCATATTGTTGCAGCGATCCTGTATCTGTGAAATCACCTACAATAACGAAAGCATCTTGCTTTGGTGCAAGCGTATTGAATTGCTCAATCGCTCGTTTCCAGCGAAATGTATCATCTATTCCACTATTTTTAATATGCACATCACTTACCACTGGGAAAACGATTTTCTTCTCACTTGGTGCCTTTTCTTGCTTTTTCTCTTCCGCTTTAACCGACGTACTCCACGGTAATGATACAAATGCCAATACAAACACCATTAATAATCCAATAAGACCTTTTACTTTTCGTAAAGCAGTTCTTTCCACGTAAATCCTCCTCATATAATGAATTAATTACAATAGTTATTGTACCGAGAACATATTAACTTCGTTTAAACTAAAAATTAAATTCGTTTAAATTTTGTAAATATACAGTTAATTTTATATGAAATACCACATTTACATAAAACAAGCACTTTTTGTCTAATAGACAACTAACTTTTCCCTATAAAAGCTATTACGGGGTATGAGCCTACGAAACTATCACGATTTTATTTTTTTTGTCCATTCTTAACACATCGGCCATGCTGTTACATTTAATAATAGTAAACACCATTTCAAAAGGAGGGGACCCTATTGAAACCCCATAAAAATATTGGTTGCTTTGCTCCTTTATCTATCATCTGTCAACCGACATGCCCTTGCCCTCCAATTCCACCACCCCCTACATTCAATGCTGAACTTGTTACAAATGAATTCGCCGGTAATATATTTATCTCAAATGATTTTATTCCAGTTTCTCAAAGACAACTAAAACAAACCTATCAAACATTAAAACTTTGGGAATCCGATGGAATTATTTCAGTTTCCGGCACTACATCTGTATATAACAATAGGAATAGTACAAATGCTTTATTCGTACAAATAGTAGGCAATAATATAAGTACTTTCACCGTTTTACCAGGGAATACATTTTCATACACAGGATCTAATTTACAATCGGTTTCGATACTAGATATTCCAACAGATCCTTCTATTTATATAGAAGGACGCTACTGTATCCAACTCACTTATTGCAAATCAAAGCGAGATTGCATATGATTACATTATTTTTGTCTACAAACAACCATTACTTTTGTAAAATATCCAAAAGTTCACTAAAAAACGTGCAAACTATTTCATAGTTTGCACGTTTTTTTATTTCAATATTATAATATCCTATGTTAAAGTATAACGAATCGTCATACAAAACTCCCCAGTTTCAGCAGCCGCTGTTCCAAGAATCGTAACAGTATCAAAACGACGAACTGTAAAAGATGCGCTACTTCCAGTGGCAACAACAATCGTTTCCAATGCAGTCCCTGCTATACCACCACTATAAAACACAAGTGTAACAGGTCCAGTACCAGTATCTACTTTCAAATACCCCGATGCATAAATATCTTGAGAGATATTATCTACATAAATTACTTCAGCAGCTGCTGATGCAGTCCAGTCAATACAAACTTTATCTTGAACAATCGTTTTTTGCGAACTCGCACAGCATGAAAGATTAGTACTACAATTCCCCATCTTATTTTTCCCCTCTCTATGAAATTAAATAACGTGTAGTAATACAAAACTCTCCTTGGTAGGTTCCTAACGGAGTAGCCGGTGTCGTAATTTGAATAATATTAAAACGACGGAACGTAAACGCAATACTTGTTCCTTCAGAAACAGTAAATGTTTGAATCGTTCCTCCGCCCGAATCGAGCACTGCCACAGTAATTTGGTTTGCAGGACTCACACCCGGCCCGACATCATAAGTTAAATAACCTGTTCCAACGATATTTTGATTCACATTATTCGCATACACAGTAAATGTACTAGCAGCGGCACTAGACCATGAATTACATACTTTATCTTGGACGAAGTTACTACTATTATCCGAACAACACGTTAAAACTGTTCCTGAGCACTCACAAGACATAGTCTTTCCCTTCTTTCTCTTTTATTCCTTATATGTGTATGTCCTTCAGAGTCTTTTGCCTGTACTATTCATCTATTTTCAAAAGATAAGACAACTCCTGTACTAATGACTAGATAGATTCCGTTCTGTTTCTTTTTTTCATAAATTTATAGATTAAAATACCACCTACAACAATAACCACGACTAGTAATATCGGTAGCATATATTGTCCAACAACACCCGCTGCTTTTTCCCAATGTGGACCTAACTTCATTCCAAAATAAATATACAAAGTCGTTAACGGGAACATTGCTACAAATGTATATATGCTAAATTTCCATATGTTCATTTTCGCCATACCACATGGAACGGAAATAAGAGTTCGAACTCCCGGCACAAAGCGTCCAACAAATGCTACAACTGGCCCATACTTCTCAAAGAAATCATCTGCTTTTTGAATTTGTTCTTCTTTAATAAAGAAATATTTCCCGTATTTTATTAATAGAGGACGACCACCGTAATAACCGAGTGCGTATAACGTTAACGGCCCTGTCGTTCCTCCAAGTGTCCCAGCTAATACAGCTAGCCAAAAATTCATATCTCCCTCGTATACCCAATATCCAACCATAGGCAAAACGACTTCTGCTGGAATAAATTCAAACGTTAATGCTAACACAACTCCAAAATAAGAAAACTGCTTTAAAAACTCGATTATATCTAAAATAATTTGCTCCATATTTTCAACTCCTATCCTACGTTTACGTTATGCTTTTCTTGTAATTGAACTGGCGCCATCTTTACAATTCGATTCAAAATGAATAACACAATTCCAATATCATCTAAAATACCGATAAACGGCAGGAAGTCTGGAATTAAATCGAGCGGCATCGCTACATAACCAACTAAAAAAGCAATAGATAAAATTTTCTTCTTTATTGAAACCTCTTTTGAAGTGAAAAAGTCAAATAAGAATGGAACGAAACGACGGACATGAAATACAACTCTTAATCTACTAATAAGTTTTTTCATTATTATTTCTCCTCTCTTTGTATACAAAAAGGACCCTACCAAATATGGTAAGGGTCCTAAAAAAGACAATAAGGGGCCTTTACCATTGCTGGTAAAGGTCTCACTAACAACGAAACGTTGCCAATAAAGCCGAGGGTTTCTCCCTGTAATGACGACTTTACTGTAATAAGTTACTCCCCTTTATATACACAGTTTTATACAATCACATTAAAATATTTACCTAAGCTTGTCAATATTTTTTTCATTCACCATTCAGATTATTACATTGTAAAAGACTCTCTTCCATGTTCTCTATTGAAATAAATTGGAGTGTATAACCATCTGGATCATGAAATATTATTCTAACTTCTTCACCGCGGCGCTTTTCTACAAATGATATTTGATAAAACGCTAACTTTTTCTTTAAACGCTCGATATTTGTAGCTTTTAACAATAGTTCCTTCACTGATGATATAACAGTCTCTCTATGCTCTCCCAGTCCCCTGTTTACAACAAAACAAATTCTCGTTAAACCAATATCATACCACACACCTGTTACACGTATTTGTGGCCTCTCCTTGCTCGGTTTAAACCCTAGAATTCCTTCATAAAAATATAATGTTTCCTTTAAGTTTTTAGATTCTAATACAATACATGTTGTAACACTTTCCATCCGCACTCCCCCTGCCCCTTTTAGTTTTCTATATGAGTCATAATTTGCAATTATGTACGAATACAATACATAGTGATGAATATTTCATTTATAAAGGAGGCGTGTAACATGGATAAATTCATGAAATCTTACATACCTTATCACGGTCCAAATGATCCTTGCCCTCCAATTGGAAAGAAATACTACTCAACTCCCCCACACCTATTTATGGGCTTTCAACCACCTAACTTACCCCAATTCCCACCAAACGAAGCTTTAAGAAAAGGGACTTTATGGCCTGCTTTTTATGATTTTTATGAAAATCCTCACAAAAAAGGACGGTGAATAAAAACGTGACACAAACATTGCCTGATGAATATTACAAATGGATTGAAGAACTACAAGAACTAGACTTTGTATTAGTTGAACTTACCCTCTATTTAGATACGCACCCCGACGATACTGCAGCTATAAATCAATTCAATGATTTCTCCTATAAACGAAGAGTATTACAACAAAAAATTGAAGAAAAATACGGGCCACTTCAGCAGTTCGGAAATAGTTATTCTAACGCTCCATGGCAATGGAGCCAAGGACCGTGGCCATGGCAAATATAAAGTGAAACTTTAATAAGTGGGGGTTTTGTTCATCCTCCACTTATTATTAGTTAAACCAATCGGGCGTTAACGGGCAGTTGCTCTCCCACTTAACTTCTTTGCTTCAACCGAATTTTGAGATGGTAGTCTTACTGCCCGTTAACGCGGGATAAAGGAGAGAAACTATGTGGATTTATGAAAAAAAATTACAATATCCTGTTAAAGTGAGTACTTGTAATCCAGCACTCGCAAGATTATTAGTTGAACAGTACGGTGGTGCGGACGGTGAACTAGCTGCCGCCCTCCGTTACTTAAATCAGCGTTATACTATTCCTGACAAAGTCGTTGGCTTACTAACCGATATCGGTACAGAAGAGTTCGCCCATTTAGAAATGATTGCTACGATGATTTATAAATTAACGAAAGATGCAACACCTGAACAAATGAAAGCTTCCGGATTAGATGCGCAGTACGCTAATCACGATAGCGCTTTGTTTTATCATAATGCAGGTGGCGTTCCTTTTACTGCTACTTATATTCAAGCAAAAGGAGACCCTATCGCAGATTTATATGAAGATATTGCCGCTGAAGAAAAAGCACGAGCAACTTATCAATGGCTAATTGATTTATCTGACGACCCCGACATAAACGACAGCTTGCGCTTTTTACGTGAACGAGAAATTGTCCATTCACAACGTTTCCGAGAAGCAGTTGAAATTTTAAAAGAAGAACGTGATAAAAAGATTTTCTTTTAACGCACATATCGTAACGATATGTGCTTTTTTATATTTAAAGTTAAATCCTTCCTAATTAACATATAAATAGTATATTTATTCAATTTAATGCATTATTTTTTAATATTTATAAAATTCCCTCTTGCTTTCTAGTCATCAGACCTTTAAAATAATAACAGTTACTCGACAAATTATTTGAATTTTCGACAAAAACACTCATTAGGAGGCTTTTCTTTATATGCGTACAACTTTAAAACCAGCGCAAATACTTTCGATTAGTTTACTACTATTCGCAGTTTTCTTCGGTGCTGGTAATATGATTTTCCCGCCTCTTCTCGGTCTTTCTTCCGGAGAAAATATGTGGGTTTCCATTACAGGATTTATTATTACAGACGTCGGTTTATCTTTACTAGCTATCGTCGCTGTTGCCCTTGCTGGTGGTAGTTTTAATACTTTAGCGAGCCGTGTTCATCCAAAATTCGCAGCAATATTCGCTATCATTATTTATCTTTCAATCGGCCCACTATTTGTTATTCCACGAACTGGATCTGTATCTTACGAAATTGGGATTGCACCACTATTCCCAGATCAATGGTACTCTATGTTAGTCTTTAGTGCGATTTTCTTTACAGTCGTCTACTTCTTATCATTAAATCCATCAAAATTAGTAGATCATATCGGTAAAATATTAACACCCATTTTACTTGTAATTATTGCAATTATGGCAACAAAAGCGATTCTTTCCCCAGGATCATTTGCAGAACCTGTTGGTGACTATAAAGAAATTCCATTTTTCAAAGGATTTCTTGAAGGATTTTTAACGTTAGATGCAATCGGAGCACTCGTATTATCAACGATTGTTGTAAATGCAATTCGTCAAAACGGGATACAAGATAAGAAATCCATTGCGAAATATACAATTATTTGCGGAAGCATTGCGGCCCTGTTCCTAACAATTGTTTACTTCTTACTCGGCTATATCGGCGCTTCAAACGGGAACTTAGGACAATTTGAAAACGGCGGTCAGCTATTAGCTACTGTTATGTATCAATTCTTTGGGACAAGCGGTAATGTTTTATTAAGTATCGCAATTATCTTTGCCTGTTTAACGACTGCAATCGGTGTTGTAAGTGCATTCGCTAACTATTTCACAACAGTATTAACAAATGTTTCATACAAGAAGCTTGTACTATACGTTTGTATCTTTAGCTTCGTTATTTCAAACTTAGGTTTAAGTTTATTAATCAAAATTACATTACCCGTATTAATTATTTTATATCCAATTACAATCATTTTAATTTTCGTATCCTTTATTGATAAGTATACGAAACGTAAACCTTCTGTCTATATCGGAGCGATGATTGCAGCATTCCTTATTAGCTGTATTCATGCACTTGATAATGTGGGAATGATACCAAGTTTTATCGCTAATATCGTACACGCAATTCCTTTTTATGAATTAGGTATTGGCTGGATTGTTCCAGCAATAATTGGTGGTATAGTCGGATACTTTATTCCGCAAACAGAAACTGAAGGTGAAGTTTCTACAAAATAAAGAAAAGAAGCAAGCATTGATTATGCTTGCTTCTTCTTTATTTTCAAATCGTATGCTTAAACGTAAACAGCTCTTCTTTTGACTGCACAGCAGATCTTTCCTCTTCTACATCTGTCTTCTTTCTCTCTCCGCCTAACCTTACTTTCATCATCGCCTCTTCTATACTTTTCACAATCATATTTCCTGAAAAAATAGTAAGTCCAAAAAATGTAATTGGAACAAGAGGAATCCACGGATGCACTGTTAATGATCTAAAATAGACTCCGATTAAACCTGACCATTCATGTGTGTAAGAGTCTATTTCTTCTATCGGTCCTAAAAACTTAACCGTTCCGCCAAAGAATATTTCCAGTAATCCTAAGTGTAGTAAGATAGTAAGAGTCTGCGTAAACTGTTGAAAAAATACAAGTATAAACGTCATATAAAGATGCGGAAAAAGATGCTTTATAACAATGTGCCTTCTTGATCCACCTAATATACACGCAGCTTCAATAAATTCTTCGGTTCTCAATTTACGAACTTCCTTCGCAACATACAGTGCAATAACTGGCATCACAAGCATTACAAGTAATAAAACTTGAAACGAAGCCCTTTCAAAAAAAGTTGTTGTTTCGGCTCCACTTCCAAAGGTATTCACAGAGTGAAGAAAGAAATACGCAATCATAACTGTTGGAATAACTGTAAAACTATCAAAAAAAGCCTCGATTTTTGAAAATCCTCTTTTTATATATGTTCCGAGTACAACACCGAAAAACACACCTATTACCATTCTAAGTGCCGCAATTAAAATAGATATACCAATCGTCCACTTCGCGCCTTCAATGACTAAATGTAAAAGGTCATATCCTTTCCGGTCGGTCCCGAGTAAAAATTGTAATGAAGGTGAAAACGGTGGTACTTCTGGATTTCCAGCCGCATCATATTGCAGTGTAATTTTTTTAATCTGCCCATCATTCCATATCGTATTTCCGATGCTCAAAAGAACTAATATGAGAAGAAACCCAATGCTTATCCAAAATCTTTTATCGCGTTTTATATACGTCCACATATTATAATCTCTCCTTCATCGCAGCTGGAATGAGATAATGAAACAATTTAAATAAAATAAAAATCGGAATATAAATAAGCAGCACACTAACGATGAAAACCTCAACCCTAATGCCCTCATACGATTTCAAAAACATAAAAATACCACTCGTATTAAAAATCCATTCTATAATATATAAATTAGATAACATAAAAAATATATTCGTTTTCGCAAAGAAAAGTGTACTAAGCAACACATTTCGTAAAATATGACGATTTAAAATATGAAAGCGATCCAGCCCTTTCGCCTTAGCAAATAGTACATAATCTTTTTCTAGCTCATTTTCAAAACGAAGCACTAATATTTTTACAAACAGAATCGTAGTCGGTATACTCAAACAAAATATCGGCAATCCTCTAATCGACTCGCCTCCAATTGCCGCAATTTGAAAAGGTAAAAAACCTGTTTGTTTAAAAAACCATATAACTAAAATTTGTGATCCTAAAATAAGTAAAATGTCTGGAATGGATTCTAGGAAGATGAGAAATGATTTAATGCGATGTTGTATACGCGGTGAACTACTCATAATCACATAAACAATACAAAATGCTACAAATAATGAAATGAAAAAAGCAGCCAAAAAAATAACAATCGTTTCTTTATAATGGACGAACAACTGCGGAAATAAAAATTTACCTCTCACATATTGCAAATTGGAGATATCCATTAAATTCACAAACACTTCTTTTAAACTCTGTATGTACGTTGATGCACGCAGCTCAAATCCATAAAATAACTTCGGCAGTGCCCCTAAACAAATAATACCCAAAATCGAAATAATAAATTGAATCGTCACTTCCATCCCATTCAGAAAAACTTTTTTGACCACGTTTTCCCTTCTCTCTATATGTAATTTACCCTCTAATTTTATTCTTAATTTTCTGAATTGTAAATATTTATAATAAAAAAATCACTAGGTTATGATCCTAGTGATTCTTTATGCGCATGCCCTTCTCTTTTCGCAAACGGCATATACAAAATAAAACATCCCGTAAGCGCAGCTATTTCTAATGAAATGATATAGTAAGGATGCGGCCCTAACATATCGAGTAATGAAGCAGTTTCTGGCTTACGAGCTAAAAACATATAATTACCGCCTGTTTTGTAATTCACAAACGAAACAATTGGAATCAATATATTCAAAAATATCATCGTACGCTTAATAGATTGCAAGGTTGGTCTATATCCTTCTACCCACGTCATAAAGAGCGGTGCCCAAATGAGTAGTACATGTGCAATGAAGAATTCTATAAAGCGAAAATGAGGAAAAGCATATTGCACGTTTGGCGTTAAAATGGCTTGTGATGCACCGATAATTCCTGTAAAAAACACAATCTCATATATTCGATAGCTTTTCGTTACAACCATAACCGACGCTAACAATAAGCTAATCGTACATAACTCAAATGGTAATGAAGTGCCTAGCTCAAAAATCCCGGCTTTCCATTCCCACATATGAAGTCCAATCTCACTTCCTATAAATAGAAATGCAATCGCATATCGAACCGTTATATTCCACTCATTTTGACGCAATAAATCTTGGTATTGATATAGAAAAAATATCCCCACCAACATAATAAATAATATAATGACATGTTGCCTTGAGTATGGAATAAATGGTTTTAATGGATTCGCACTAAAATAAGCTTCCATCTTCCTTCCCCCTCTCCTCCATACAATATTATTGTAAGAAAGAAACAACGAGTCAATTCATCTGCTTAGGCTGGGACAACCTCTACCTTACATTTACATATTCATACCTTACAAAACTGTAAGGTTATTGTAAGCTAAAACGATTTGTCAGATTCTTCACCTCTTTTATACTTAATGTAGATACTAAAACGAACGAAAAGGTGATAAATAGATGAAGAAGAAAAATAAAGTGTTAATTACTAGTGTAGTAGCAATTGGAATTGCAGCTGGATCATATTTTGCATTTGCTGGCGGCGGTGGTTCAGAAGTAGCAATGGCATATAGCGGTTATAAAGTTACGGAAAAACAAATTGAAAATGCACAAAAATTTGGCGGCGAAGTTATTCCAAGCGGTATTGAAACCATTTCATTCGATCCAACAAAAGGCACGTATGAATTAGCTGTTAAAAAAGGTGATGAAGTGAAAAAAGGTCAGCTTCTGTTTAAATATAATGACCCTACTGCTAAACAAGGTGTAACGGAAGCAGAAATGCAAAAGAAAATCGCACAAAAAGAAGTAACATTGTTCCAAAAACAAATTGATGCAGCGAAACAAAAATTACAAAAAGATAAAAATGCAGGCCTTCCCGCTGAAGCATTAAAAGCATCAGAAATTGAAGTTGGGCAATTAGAATCACAACTTGAAATGAAGAAGTTTGAAGTAGAAAAAGCTGATGAAATGATTAAAGCAGCAAAAGAAAAGGTAAACACCCTTTCTGTAACGAGCCCTACTGATGGCGTAATTGATGATATCGTAAAAACTGCTGATGAAAAAACAGGTATGAGCGGCATTACACTTCGTCACGCTGGTCCATTTAAAGTAAAAGGTCAACTCTCTGAATATGAGCTTGCTAGTATGAAAGTTGGGCAAGAAGTAACTGTTTCGTCAAAAACGGTCGCTGGTAAGACTTGGACAGGAAAAGTAACAGAAATCGGTTCTACACCATTAAAGAGCATGGACGAAAATAAAACTGTTTCTAATTATCAATTCACTGTCACGTTAGATAATAGTGAAGAATTACAAAACGGCTTCCACGTTTACGTAACGAGTAAATCTGGCGAAGCAACTGGTACAATTATTCCGAAAAGCAGCATCGTGAAAAAAGGTGACAAAAATGTTGTCTTCGTTGTAAAAGACGGTAAAGCGAAAGAACAAGCGGTTACTGTTGAATTTGAAACAGATAGCGAAGCGAAAGTTTCTGGAGTGAAAAAAGGAGAGCAAATTATCTCTAAACCTGAAAAAGACTTAAAAGATGGTATGGAGGTTGTCGTTGAATGATTAACTTAAAAGGCATCACGAAATCCTTCCAAAATGGTGCAGAATCCGTTCAAATATTACACGGAATTGACGTAACACTGAACCAAGGAGAATTCACTTCTATTATGGGACCATCTGGTTCTGGTAAATCTACATTAATGAACATTATCGGTTGCTTAGATAAACCAACGACAGGTGCGTATGAACTAGCTGGTCAAAATATTTCAAACATGTCTGAGACAGAACTTGCACACGTTCGTAATAAAGAGATCGGATTCATATTCCAAAACTTTATGTTACTACCAAGACTTACAGCACTTCAAAATGTTGAATTACCTCTTATTTATGCAGGTGTTGATAAAAAAGAGCGACGTGAACGTTCACTAGCAGCTTTAACAAAAGTAGGTTTAGCTGATCGTGCTACTCACTTACCAAATGAATTGTCAGGTGGACAAAAGCAGCGTGTCGCAGTCGCACGTGCAATCGTAAATAACCCGAAATTTCTCTTAGCAGATGAACCGACGGGTGCACTTGATACGAAAACGAGTACACAAATTATGGACCTCTTTTACGAATTAAACAAACAAGGCTCAACAATCATTATGATTACCCACGATCGTGAAATCGGGGAAGCGGCAGCACGTCAAATTGTAATTCGGGACGGAAATATCGTCCAAGATTGGAGAGGTTAATTTTGAACACGAGTGAAAATATACGCATGGCCCTTTCCTCTATCTTTGCCCATAAAATGCGTTCTATATTAACGATGCTAGGAATTATTATTGGTATTAGTGCTATTATTACTATCATTTCAATGGGTGATGGTACGAACGCAAAGTTTAAAGAAGAGTTAGGCCAAGGAAAAGATAATGAAATAACGATTTACTACAACAACCCTGATTATGGAACAGATAGTGCCAAAATCACACCCGATATGCTAAACCGTCTTCAAACTGTACCAGGCGTTAAAGATGTTTATCCAGATGTAAGTATGAAAGTAAAAGCATCTTCTGGTTCAAAAGATGTCTCTCTTGATTTAAAAGGTGGAACAGGTGCCTTTATGACAGATTCGAAGATAAAATTAGTTCACGGCCGTGAATTAAACGACAGCGAATTAAACCAAGCAATTCCTGCTGTTATATTAAATGAAGAAGCTTTCAACAAATTATTTAGTGGTTGGGAATCAAATCTATACACAGATATAAAAGGAAAGCCGTATAAAATAGTCGGTGTATACGAAACGAAAAACGAATTTGGAATGGCTATGCCTGAAGGTTATACATCACTTGAAAACGCGCCTGTCATTTCAGGAGTAAATGAGTATGACTCTGTAAAATTAACAATGACCTCTCCGGCCGAACGTAAAAGTGTAGAAAAACAAGCTGTTTCTGTTTTAAACGAAATGAAAGCTCCTAAATTTGAGCACAAATTCGAAGCACAGGACTTAGGTGAATTTACGAAGCAATTAGACGAATCCATCGGTATGATGAAAATGGTATTCGGTGGTATTGCCGCTATCTCCTTACTTGTTGGTGGTATCGGTGTAATGAACATCATGCTTGTATCTGTAACAGAACGTACACGTGAGATTGGTATTCGTAAAGCACTTGGTGCAACGCGCGGTAAAGTATTAACACAATTCTTAATTGAATCTTGTATTTTAACAGGACTCGGTGGTTTCATCGGATTCATGCTCGGTATCTTCTTCGCTTGGATCGTCTCAATCTTTGCTGGATGGCCACTCGTTGTCTCAAAAGAACTTGGACTCCTTGCAGTAGGTATCTCAATGTTAATCGGTATTATATTCGGTCTACTACCAGCTAACAAAGCTGCAAAACTTGATCCAATTGAATGTTTACGATATGAGTAAGTAAAAGGACATATGAGTCGTTTTAAACGTATAGGACTTAAAAAACTGATTTATCCTAAATTCGCGCCTTACTTAACACATTAAGTAACATAGAAAAAAGCATCGATTTCAGATGCTTTTTTTCTTTTTTTAGGTAGAATAACGAAAGCCTTTTTAATCAACTATCCGCTTGTTTTTATCTGGTTCTTGAGAATAACAGTCATCTTGCTGTTCAAAACCTTCTGGGTCCCAATTCTCCACTGGGTAGTTATTCTTTTCAAAAATATCCCTCACATACCTTATAGCTTCTTCCCATTTCATGAACTCTTTATATTCGAAAGGTGAGTGCCCCTCATCATTCCATACTGCCCAATTTTTATTCGGTAATTGGGTTGCAAACCATTCTGCATCGGGCGGAATCAAGAATATATGAAATGAATTGTCCATTAACTCATTCCAAGTAGAATATCCAAAACTTTGGCTAAACTTTTCCGAATCACTAAATAATAGTTTTTTCATCAAATTTTTGATTTTATTCATCTCAATCTCCTTTCTTTAAAACAGTATAACTATATCAATCCTCTAAGCTAATATAACATTTGTTTTTGTTCCTTCATTTTCATCTGTAAATCCAAAAGGTTCTTACAATCATTTAAACATATTTAAGATTGAAGTTTACATACAGCTTTTCACATCACTACGAACTATTGCCAGTGATCTTTCCAATGGATAAACCTCCCCTTCAAATCGTGTTTCTTCTATTATATAGGCTTCATGTTATGAATATCTTTTAATCATTTAAACTTTCATCTCTCGCTAAAGCTATTATAGAATCCTATTATTGCAAAAATAATATGTGATAGGTTAAAATCAAGGCGTAATTTTTTCCATACCTCGACTTATTTTGTAACAATTATATCGCTATTTTATTAAATTTCACCTCATATATATAATTTTCTGAGCAAAAAAATTATATTTTTATAACTATATCCCTCTTCTAACCGTAATTCCCACCCTTTTCGTAACACCTAAGCAAATAGTATGTAACATTAATGAAATACTTTTAATCTATATGTAATTAAAATAGTGTTGTTTGTATGAATTACACGTCATAATCCCCCAAAAAACGCAAAGAAAACGCTACCAGTATATTTATGGAATTATTACAGAATATTAACGACCTATTACGAATGCTTTGTAGTTTTGTGTTTTCCGCAAATAAGAAAATAATGGTTGCTATAATGAGGTCAACGAAAAACAAATGCAATGGAGGCTATTATGAAAAAATTTATGGGTATAGCAACAGCAGCGGTTTTTGGTCTTGGGATTTTCACAACATCTGCTAAAGCAGAAACGATTGTAACAACTGATGTACTAAATGTACGAGAAAACCCAACTACTGAATCAAAAGTTGTCGGAAAGTTATTAGATGGATATAAAGTTAACGTTTTACATACAGAAAACGGCTGGTCAAAAGTTAAATTAAATAGTGGTAAAGAAGCTTTCATAAGCGCTGACTACACTAAAGATTCTTACTACGTAACAGCAAACGTATTAAACGTACGTGCTGGAGCGAATACAGATTCAGCGATTCTTGGTAAATTGAAAAAAGATGATGTAATCGAAACAACACACCAAGTACAAAATGATTGGATTCAATTTGAATATAACGGTCAAACAGCTTATGTACACGTTCCTTACTTAACAGGGAAAGCACCAGTTAAAGTTCAGCCAGTAGTTAAAGCTGAAAAAGTAACTAACGTTCAAGATACTGCTAAAGTTCGTGAAGCAGTTAAAGCCGGGGAATTAGCTGAAACTCAAGCAAAGGCTAAAGCTCAAGAAGCAACTAAAGCTCGTGAAGCAGCTGAAGCTCAGGCAGAAGTTAAAGCTCAAGAAGCAGCTAAAGCTCGTGAAGCGGCTAAAGCTCAAGAAGCAGCTAAAGCTCAGGTAGAAGCTGAAGCTCAAGCAGCGGCTAAAGCTCAAGAAGCAGCTAAGGCTCGTGAAGAGGCTAAAGCTCAGGCAGAAGCTGAAGCTAAAGCTCAAGAAGCAGCTAAAGCTCAAGAAGCAGCTAAAGCTCAGGCAGAAGCTGAAGCTCAAGCAGCGGCTAAAGCTCAAGAGGCAGCTGAAGCTCGTGAAGCAGCTAAGGCTCAAGAGGCAGCTAAAGCTCGTGAAGAGGCTAAAGCTCAAAAACCAGCTACACAACAACCTGTTGCAAAAGAAACTGAGAAAAACACACAATCTTCTTCTCGTGAGTTACGCGTTGTAGCAACAGCTTACACAGCGGATCCACTTGAAAATGGTTACAAAGCAGGAGACCAAGTGAAATCAGCTATGGGTCATAACTTAACAGCTAATCCAAACATGAAACTAATTGCAGTTGATCCAAGTGTCATTCCATTAGGTTCAAAAGTATGGGTTGAAGGTTACGGAGTAGCAATCGCTGGCGATACTGGTGGAGCTATTAAAGGAAATAAAATTGATGTTTTAATGCCAGATAAAAGTACATCAAGTAACTGGGGACGCCAAACAGTTACAGTTAAAATTTTAAACTAATTATTAAAAAAAGAGTTAGTCTCACTGTTGAGGCTAACTCTTTTTTATGATTCTTACATTCTTTCTTTCTCTTGAAAGTAACTAATATGATCCCGCAGCCACTTTCTCTCTGACATAAACAAGTTCCCTCGTTTTTTATATACTTTATCAAACGTCTTTAAAACTTCTTCTTGATCAGCAAACTTATGTAAGAAACGAAGAGCGATGACGATCTCTGATTCATCAGTAGGCTCTACTTCATTTTTACGTCTTCTAGAAACAATCTTATTCACACGTTCGCAAATTGGCTTAATCGCCATTTCGTCTCCATATGCATAAATAGCTCGAACAGCCTCATATTTCACCATAACATTTCTATCCTTTAAAGCTTCAATATAAACGATTTGTAAGTCTGATTCCCCTATTTTTGCTAACACCTCAATAACGGTTGAACGAACATAAGCACTATTACTATATAAAAGCTTTGTTAACGGCAAAATCGATTGCTTTGTTCCAATCTCAAGCAACGTATAACAAATATTTGTAATCTCATCTTTATTTTCTTCAGTATCCAGCAACTTTAGCAACGCACGTTCCGCTTCTAACGATTTATATAACTTTAAGGAAGAAACTGCCCAAAAACGAACACTATCGTTTTTATGATAAATATAAGGAATAATTTTATTTGTACTACTTACTTCTGGCAACGGATAAATATTACTAAGTAATTCACTTAACAGAGTCGGGCTCTCTTCATACTCCAAACGATCTATAAGGTAATCAGCAATATAGATTTCTTTCGTATTTACAGCGAGTTTCGTCATTAAATAATAAATATCTTTCTTCATAGATACCTTTTTTGCTTTTATTAACTTCTCCTGTAAATAAGGAAAAGTTAATAGGTCATTTAGCTCTTTTGCTTCATCATATGCACGATGCCATATATCTGTCTCTTCATCGGCCATTCGCCTTAATAAATCATCTATATACTCTTCCATCTCCTTCTCTCCCGTCCAAATTAAATCTATCTCTTTGCATTCTATATACGATAGATTACTATTTCAACAGAAAAAAGAGGATGCCATAGCATCCTCTCCTGCCCTGCCCTATTCCACACAAGTAAACTGTGTCCAGGCTCCTACATAATCTAGTAAGAATAACTCCTCTTCAGCAATTGTACCGACAATATTTTTCCGTTCATCTATCGGCATTTCTTTCAAGATGATTTGTAGTTCACCTTTATACTTACCAAATGAGTTGTTACCAATTACAACTTGCCCTCTTTCCTGTCGTACACTTTCGCGTACTGGGAAGTCATAGTCTTTGTACTTTTTGCGTACTTCTGTAGAACGTACCATATATTCTGTTATGTCGCCGCGTCTTACGTGTAATTCTTGCAGTGTCGCTTTCTTCTCTACTTCAGTCGCTTCGTCTACAAAGTGTACCTTTAGCTGTAACATGTAACGATTTAAGTTTCCTAGTTTCTCTAACTCTTCTTCACTCGCATAAGCATTTCCGATAATAACATCATCAATAAGCCCTGTTGCCCATAAATGTTTCGCTTGTACTTCAATCGGTAAGTTACGATGTTGTTCTAACGTACATAATCCGTCATTAATATCCCATGGACCGATTTCAGCTGCATGTGACGTAATAAAGGCTGCCGTGCGAATACCGTGTTTTTTAAAGCGTTCACTACAGCGAATGAAATAATCATACGGAAGACCAGTGAATTTTTGCGGATAGAAGTTATGACAACCAATTAAAGCTGGTTTATTCGCCTGATGCGAAAGGATATTTTCTAAGTATGCAATATCATTACTTACGTTCAGTTCAATTTTTAAGCCGTACGGATTATTCGTCATTTTCGCTTCTGTTAATCCGTCAAAGCCTACATCTAAACGAATACCGTCTGCACCTAACTCTGCGAAGAATGATAGATCACTATAGCTAATACCAAGTTGATCGAATACTGCCGGAGCTACATCTAAAATAACTTCCATATTGTACTCTTTTGCATGATTAATAATTTCTTTAAATTCAGCTACAATTTCTTCTTTCGGACGATTCACAGACAGTAAACAAGTGAATATTCTTGAAAAACCGTGACGTGCCGCTGCCGAAATGTATGCCATATCTTGTTCTTTCGTTGAATGCTCTGGATAAAGTGAAATTCCTAATTTACGCTCCATGCTTTTGCATCTCCTTCACACGTTGTATTAATGCCATGCTTGTAAATCTATATTTTGCAGATAAACATGTCGCACATAAAATCGTTGGTACGATGATAAAGTACGGTGATTCTAAACTAAATGCCACATAAGCCCCCATTGAACACCCGATAAATAATATCGACACAAGTAGTAAAACTAATAGCGATTTACTTTGTACCCATTTTGAATAATGTGCAATACACTGCCCCGCCACGAATGTAATTAAGATGATAATTGCTCCGAGCATTCTGTTTTCTCCTCTCCTGCTAATTGTTGCTTCTCATACATTTTGAAGAATGGATAGTAAATAACGAATGAGATAACAAAGTTAACAAGTACAAGTACACCAGCCATAATTGTCCAGTCCGTACTAATAATAGCTGCAATTGGTGCTAACATCGTAAACGGCAGCTTCGCCATCATCAGCGGAATCATACCTGAAACAACTGCGAAGTATGATACCGTCGTTGTAACTAACGGTGTAATAACGAACGGAATAATTAAGATCGGGTTCATTACAATTGGTGCCCCGAAAATAATTGGTTCGTTAATATTGAATAATCCTGGTACGAATGATAATCTACCTAACTCTTTTAAGAACTTAGATTTAGAGAACATAAACATAATTACTAAAGCTAACGTTGAGCCTGATCCACCGATCCATACGAACCATTGAATAAATTGCTCTGTAAATAAGTTTGGTAACTGATGTGCATTTCCTGTAGCCGTGAATACTTCCATATTTTCAAGAATTGCTGAATCCCACATCGGACGAATGATTGGTCCTAAAATCGCTGGGCCATGTATACCGAACGACCAGAAGAATACAATTAGGAATACTGTTAATAAACCACCGAATAAATTATTTCCTACTAATACTGATTTTAATGGTGCGATTAAATATGTGATTGTTGTGTTTACATCAAATTTCAAACCGTAACGAATACCCCAGAATAAAAGAATAACTACTAGAGTTGGAATTAATGCTGCAAACGAGTTTGCAACTGCTGGTGGTACACTATCTGGTAATTTAATCGAGATATTATGCTTAATCATAAAGTGATAAATTTCTACTGCAATTAATGCTGTAACAATTGCTCCGAATAAAGAAGTTGCACTTAATGTTCCTACTGAAATATATCTACCTGCATCAATAACACCTGGTACAGCTTTTGTTATTTGAATTGGTTCAACTGATGCTAGTAAAAAGGCGAGTACAGATAATAATCCTGCACTTAATTGATTGAGCTGATAAAAGTTCGCGAGTGAAGCCCCTACTCCAAACGCTGCGTATAATGCCATTAATCCTACTGTAAATCGGAATGGAATATCTAAAATATGGCGAAACGGTGCAATCCACTCCATATATGCATCAATTGGTAAGTTTAAAAAGATAACGAAAAATGATCCGACGATCGTTAATGGTAATGTAGAAATAACCCCGTTTCGAATTGCTAATAAATGTCGCTGTCCCGCAATCTTTTGCGTCGTTGGCATAATCTTCTGTTCCATAAAACTCATAAACCCATTCATCAATAGCCCTCCCTTTGTTCAATATGACGAAAAAGTTATAACATTATAATGTTTATGTTTAAAAAAATATAATTACGCTAAAACTAATTCTTCTGCCTGCTTAAGTACTTTTAAACCGTCACACATGCCATAATCTCGTTGGTTTATAATAGCAACTGGTATATCATATGAATTTGCAAGAAACTCTACGGCCGGAAATAAATATTTTACTTGCGGACCAATTAAAACGACATCAGCTTCCTTAATTTCAAGCTTCACAAGTTCTGAATCAACTGCTTTAATTTTATAATCCTTCCCTTGTTTCTTTGCCTCTTCTTGCATTTTTCTTACAACCATACTCGTTGACATACCTGCCGCGCAACATAATAAAATGTACATCTTATACTGTCACTTTCTCTTCCACTCGTTTATGAAGAGTAATAAATTCTTCAGCAAGTTCTTTCACTGTAATGGCATTCATTAAATGATCTTGTGCATGCACTAACAGTAAACTTATTTCTGCATGATTTCCTCTTGCTTCTTCTTGAATTAAGTCTGTTTGAATGCGATGAGCGGATGATATTTCTTCACTAGCAAGTGTCATCTTTTCACTCGCATTCTCAAAATCTCCTTGTCTTGCAAAAGCGATTGCTTCAAGTGCCGCGCTTCTCGCGTTACCACCATGTAAAATTAACGCAAATGGAGTTTGCATATCAGTCATTTTAAATTCCCCCAAGCTATCTTTTTTCTATATTGTTATCTTATTATGAAAACGCATACAATTAAACATAAAAAACTTCCGTTATGTAACGGAAGTTTTTATATACTTTTCTTATAAAGATAATAATATCTCTTGGAAATCTGCAATTACTTCAGCCTGAGTTAATTTCTCTATCATATTTTGACTAGACATAATATCGTATAAAAAATCATAAAGCTTTTGTAAATCTTCATTATTATTGCGCTTTACACTAAATAAAATAATAACTTGTACTTTCTTATCTCCCCAGTCAACTGCTTTCTCAAGTGTACAAAACATCAAAAATGTTTTCTCACTTAATAACTGCATCGGATGCGGAATCGCAACTAAATTTCCAACCGCTGTCGGAGATGTATTCTCTCTTTCCATAACAGAATCATAAAAGTTTGCAGGTACATAACTTTTCACAGCAGCTTTCTTACATAAAAACTGAATAACCTCTTCCTTCGTAGAAGCATTACGATTTAAGAAGATCAAATCTTCCTTAATATATTGCTGCACACTACTATTCACATGCGTAAATAACTGCTGACCAATCGATTTAATCTCTTTATCATCAAATATTGAATTCACTTTTATAACTGGCACAGGCAAACCACTCGGTATATGAATTGTACTAATAATACAATCTATTTTATCTTTGTAAAGTTCTTCTACCTTCAATTGATAATAGCCTGTAATCCCTACAATCTCTAATTTATCTCGGAACTGTGATAGAATTTTATATTTCAATAGCTGTGCACTCCCTTGGCCAGTTGCACAAACTAATAAGCATCTTTTCTTTTGATTCTTTTCTTGCAAACGACTCATCGCTCCACCGAAATGAATAGCAATATAACCAATTTCACTTTCCGGAATCGACTCACCCGTATATTCACCAATTATGTCTCCAACAAGAACCGCAATTTCAAAGGCATATGGATAATTCTTTTTCACTTCTGCCAAAAGAGGATTTCTCGTATTTAATTTATATTTCAAACGGTTTAATAATGTTTTTAAATGAACACCAAACCCAAATAATAATTCCTCATCATAATAAAAGGTAAGATTCCGTTCTTCCGCTACTTTGAAAAGAATATGCTGCATGAATGCATATACGTCCTTCCCTAATAGCTCTTCCACATTTTCATAGCGATCTCTCGCCATAACAGCAGTACTTAATAAATGCATCGTCACATATAAAACTTCTTCTTCTGGAAATTGAAGTTTTAGCTCTTCCCCTAAATTCCCTAAAATCTGTTTCGCAATTTTATATTCTTTCTTTATTATAAGTTCAGATTCCTCTACATGCAGTGCTTGAATGTAATGGTCATCCCTGCATCTCTTTAAAGCAATCGCAATATGAATTGATAAATTATCAATTTCTATATCTGATAAATATATCGTTCCTCCCTCGATATACTTTAGTATAACTGAGCGGATGAGAGAAATATTGGGTAACGATACATATGTGTCCGTCTGCTCATAGTTCTCATGAAACGGAGTATGTTCATGCCGCGGTAAACCATATTGTGATAAACAAGAACGAATATTAAATTCTTCTCCCACAATACGTATACCATAATATGGTCTTTTTTCAATTTGTAACTCATAGCGACTACAAATATCCGTAACATCTTTCATAATTAAGTTTACAGTAGATTTACTCACATAAATCTCTTCCGCTAACTGTGAAAGCTTCACATACCCATCTGTCGTTAAAATACGTTGTAAAATGTACGCTACTCTTTCTTCATAAGAAGTTGGGATCTTTTCCACCTGTTTTTGAAATAGACTCACGCAAAACTCTTCAAATTTCTTCGTTTGTATAATTTCTAGTTCGTACCCAGTCCCTCTTTGCGATTCGATTTTCCCTCCGTTTTCTTCTAATATATCATTTAATAATTTTATATCCTTTTGAATCGTCTTCGTTGATACGTGTAAACGGCTCGCTAAAAAAGCTCGATTTAACATCGATTTCTCTTCTAAAAACTCCTCTAAAATAGAAATTAATCGCTGATGCACTTTTGTCATAGCTCTTCCTCTCGCTCTTTATATAAAAGGGAAAAAGCCACTGAAATCAGTAGTTTTTTCCCTTTTATCCCCGATTAATGAAGACTAATAATCAGTGAGGATGAACTACATTCCCACTGATTAAAGCTTCACTTTATCCCGCTCTCATTATTTCTTTAGTGTAAATCCAAATTTATCCCAAGCTTGTAAATAATCTAATAAGAAAATTTCTTCCTCTACAATTCGGCCAACTACATTTGTTTTTCCTGTATTCACCATATCTTTTAAAGCAATTTGTAATTCACCTTTATATTGACCATACTGTTCATTATCAATTAAAAGATCACCGCGCTTAATTTCGCGTGTATTATGCGGTTTGAACTCTTCTTTTTTATATTTCACACGACTTTGTGTAGAGCGAATCATATATTCTGATACATCTCCGCGATAAAAATGGGGTTCGTCTAACACAATAATTCTTTCTAATTCTGTTGTTGTATCATATAGTCCTATATCAAATGTTTGTTTCTCTTTATTTAATGCACCTAGTGCTTGTAATTCTTCTTCTGATGCATAAGCGTTCGCAATAATAACATCATCAATTAATTCTGTCGCAAATAGATGCTTCGCTTGTGTTGTCATCGGTAATTCTCGGTGCTGCTCTAGCGTACATAATCCTTCTGTTACTGGCCAAGGTCCATATGTTGCATCAAATGATGAAATAAAAGCAGCAGTTCTCATACCGTAATCTTTAAATTGTTTCGAGCATTTAATGAAATGATCGTATGATAATCCTGAATAACGGTGTGGATAGAAATTATGACAGCCAATTAAATTTTCACGATTTGGTCTATGACTCATAATGTTATCTACATACTTCGTGCCATTACTCATATTAATCTCAATTTTTAATCCATATGGATTGTACGTCATAATTGATTCTTCTAAACCTGAGAACCCAACATCTAAACGAATGCCATAAGCACCTAGTTCATGGAAGAACGATAAATCGTTATACGAAATACCTAGTTGTTCAAACACAGCTGGACTAATATCAACTAATACTTGGAACCCTAATGCATTTGCATGAGAGATCGTTTCCTTAAACTCTTCTATAATTTTCTCTTTTTCGCCATCTACAGATAATAAACATGTGAATACACGTGTAAATCCGTATTTACTTGCTAATGTTACATACTCTTTATCTTTCTCTACTGTCGAATGTTCTGGATAAATAGAAATACCTAATCGTCTCATATGTACACGCCTCTTTCTTCATTGTTTTGTAAACCTTTTCAAATATATGTAGCGAAAAAGTATGTACCCCCTTCTCCTCCACTACAATTTGAATACGCTTTCTTTAAAGAAAAAACAATTTCTATCATTCATAACAACTACTAGTCTATACATCTATACTTTACATCTTTTTTTCATAGTTGTGTAGCTTTTACACAAATTTGTCAGTTTTTCACCTAAAAAATTGTTATCCGCTTTCAAGACACCTTCCTTGACTGTTATGTTGACCAATACATATACTCGAAAGAACAGAGATAAAGTGAAACTTTAATCAGTGTGGGGGTTTTGTTCATCCCCCACTGATTATTAGCCTTCACCAATCGGGCGTTTACGGGCAGCCCGACTCCCACCTAACTTCTTTGCTCCAGCCGGATTTTGAGGTGGAAGTTTTACTGCCCGCAAATAGCGGAAAACTTTTATATAGGGGATGAATATATGGGAGAGGCAATACTCGTAAAACGAGAACCGTTATGGACGAAAGAGTTTATTGCGCTAATTCTAGCAAACTTATGTATGTTTTTAGGGTTTCAAATGTTAATTCCTACTTTACCTGTTTATGTGAAAGAAATTGGCGGCACAAGTTCAAATATCGGATTTGTTGTCGGCATGTTTACCGTGGCGGCACTTTTTGTTAGACCGTTAACTGGCAACGCCTTACAGAAATTCAATAAAAAAATCATTTTAATGATCGGTACTGCTATTTGTTTACTCGCTATGGGTAGTTATCTTTTCGCTTCAACCGTTTTCCTATTGCTTGCTGTTCGAATTTTACACGGAGCTGGTTTTGGTATTACAACGACTACATATGGAACTGTCGTTTCAGATTTAATTCCGCAAGCTCGCCGTGGTGAAGGCATGGGATATTTCGGTCTTTCTGGAACTATCGCAATGGCGCTCGGTCCACTTATCGGACTTTGGCTTATGCAAACATATAACTTCACAATTCTTTTTTTATGTGCACTTTCATGTACAATTGTTTCATTAATATTAACGAAACTACTTCAAATCAAAAAATCGCCGCAACCACCACAGCAAACATCGGGTACCTTTCTCGATGGATTTATTGAGCGCAAAGCTTTACTTCCTTCATTATTAATATTATGTATTACATTAATGTACGGAGGAATTGGGAGCTTTATCACATTATTTGCTACAGAAGTCGGGATTGCTGATATCAGTCTCTTCTTTTTATTTAATGCACTTGCAATCGCTGTAACCCGCCCGTTTTCCGGAAGATTATATGATGCGAAAGGCCATACATTCGTCATCATTCCAGGAGTTATTATTACGTTTACAGGTATTATTTTGCTGTCATATACAACTACAATTCCGAGCTTAATTATTGCCGCAGCGTGCTACGGAAGTGGTTTCGGAGCAATTCAACCAGCACTACAAGCATGGATGATTGACCGAGTAGCACCGCACCGGAGAGGAGTGGCAACAGCAACATTCTTCTCAGCATTTGATCTTGGAATTGGTGCTGGAGCGATTATTTTTGGATTCATTGCACACTTTACCAACTATGCAACTGTATATCGATATTCCTCTCTATTACTTATCGCTTTTCTTTTCATTTACATCACAAGCTTACGGAAGCAAAAACAGGCGGATAAAACAAAGGAAAAAGCCGTTGGGTAATGCTAATTGGTTCTTTTTCGAAGTACTTGGATCAAAAAATTATATATGCTCAAATGCAAAAAGCAGTGGATTCCTAAAAAAATCACACTGCTTTTTGCATTTTATTGAAAGGTGAACCACTGTTCTATTTATTCATGTTGTTCGTATGATATTAATATATAGAACGAATTGGAGGAAATATAATGAAGGCAATAATGTACACAAAATACGGTCCCCCTGACGTTCTCCAACTGAAAGAGGTAGAAAAACCTACTCCTAAAGAAAACGAAATACTAGTAAAAATAAAAGCGACAACTGTAACAGCAGGAGATATTCGCTCACGAAGTTTTACAGTTCCCTCTTCTGTTTGGCTACCCGCTCGAATCGCACTTGGCTTTAAGCAACCGAAAAAACAAATACTAGGAATGGAATTGGCTGGTGAAGTTGAATCGGTAGGAAAAGACGTCACACGATTTAAAAAAGGAGATCAAGTTTTTGCAGCTACCCAAGTAAATTTTGGTTCTTATGCTGAGTATATTTGTCTACCTGAAGATGGCGCAGTGTGCATGAAGCCTTCCAATATATCCTATGAAGAAGCCGCAGCCATCCCAATTGGAGCACGTACAGCTTTGTTTTTCCTTAGGAAAGCTAACGTTCAAAGCGGTCAAAACATTCTTATTTACGGAGCTTCTGGAAGTGTCGGAAGTTATGCAGTACAAATTTCCAAGTATTTCGGCGCAACAGTTACAGGTGTGTGCAGTAGCTCCAATTTAGAATTGGTCAAATCTCTAGGAGCTGACGAAGTCATTGATTACACCACAAAAAATTTTTCTACTACAAACGAAACTTATGATGTTATCTTTGAAGCGGTAAACAGGAGTTCCTTTGCAGAGTGTATTAAAATGTTAAAGGAAGATGGTACCTATATAAATATCGTTGAACCGTTACCAAGTGCTCAAATGCTCTGGACTAAATTGACAAGTCGCATGAAACTCATATTAAGTCAAAACGCACCTGAAACTTCCGAAGCATTAAATTTCCTTAAAGAACTTGTTGAGAACGGTAAAATAAAGGTGGTCATTGATAGGCAATACACTTTTGAGGAAATTGTTGAAGCTCACATATATGTTGAAAAAGGACACAAAAAGGGAAATGTCGTCATAAACTTGAAACATAACGACAACTCCTAATAAAGTGAAACTTTAATCAGTCGGTAGCTTTATCTCCCACAAATAGCAGGATAAATAAGCACACTGCACACAGTTTTTACAATACGAAGTACTCAAACTTTTTTAACATAAAAAACCAGGGCAAATTCATATGCGAATTGCTCTTTTTTATTGTTGTAAGTAATTCAATATTTTTTCATTTTCATTTAATACATTCATTTCAAACCTCCCCATTTTCCCTACATATTTTTCTAACTTTAATCCCAAAATATACAAAGAACCATTATTATAAATAAGGTGACACTTTACTTAGCGCATCCAATTTGGATAGTTTATCTCTCCTATTTTTACTATCAATAAATAGTGTGATAAATGTGACTTCTTCACAAAATAGTCATATACCATGCATGAAAACCAATTAAATCCAGGTGTTTCTTTAAAGAATTGTAAACTTTTTATCCCTTTGTAAATTTAGTGTAAATTTTACTGATAAACCGTTTACAGTGCCTCAAGGTTTAGTTAATAATTACATCGTACATGAAATTTAAGGAGTGGAATGCGTGGAATACAATATTCAAGATATGATCTTCCAGTTCATTGGTGGATTAGGTATTTTCTTATTCGGGATTAAATACATGGGCGATGGACTGCAACAAGCAGCTGGAGATCGTCTTCGCGATATTCTAGATCGTTTT
>Ga0213824_1000280_pt1 | contig 43254 bp, 40 predicted proteins | sample MC6MC0906MG_FD_179892 | JGI IMG/M metagenome (GOLD analysis project Ga0213824, IMG submission 179892) | Enriched soil aggregate microbial communities from Iowa State University, Ames, United States - MC6-MC0906-MG | ecosystem: Environmental > Terrestrial > Soil > Unclassified | place: USA: Iowa...
GAGGAGTACATAGTTCTTATTTATTATCTCAGCTAACAGATGGTGGAAAATTAATAGCATTTGATCAAGATGAAATAGCGATTCAAAATGCGAAGGAAAAATTTTCTTCTTATGGTGAACAATTTGTAACAGTGAAGAGCAACTTCCGTTATTTATCTGAAAAACTACATGAATTAGGTATCACAGAAGTAGACGGGATTTTATTCGATTTAGGTGTTTCATCCCCACAATTAGATACACCAGAGCGCGGCTTTAGTTATCATCATGATGCACCCTTAGATATGCGGATGGATCAAGATGCCCCATTAACAGCATATGATGTTGTGAACAGCTGGTCATATGAACAACTCGTAAGAATTTTCTTCCAATACGGCGAAGAAAAATTTTCAAAGCAAATTGCAAGGAAAATTGAAGCGTATCGCGAGAATAAGGCTATTGAAACGACAGCAGAATTAGTAGAATTAATTAAAGAAGGTATTCCAGCTCCGGCACGTAGAACAGGTGGACATCCTGCGAAGCGAGTATTCCAGGCGATTCGTATTGCTGTAAATGATGAATTAAAAGTATTTGAAGAGGCGTTGGAGTCTGCAATTGATATGGTCAAGCCGGGTGGAAGAGTTAGTGTTATAACGTTCCATTCTTTAGAAGATCGTATTTGTAAAACGACGTTTAAGCGAAATAGCACAACGCCACAATTACCACCGGGACTACCGATTATTCCGGATGAATTTAAACCGAAATTAAAGCTTATTACAAGAAAACCGATTTTACCTTCTGACATTGAATTAGAAGAAAATAATCGAGCGCGTTCTGCGAAGTTGAGAATCGCTGAAAAAAGATAAAAAGGAGAGAGAGGTATGACTAATTTAGCTGTAAAGTATAAACAACAGGCGCAAGAAGAGGTACAAATTCAAACGCCGCCACAGCAGATGGTTAAACCAAAAGTTAAAGCGAAAATTACAAGAATTGAAAAGTTATTGTATGTAACGTTTATTGGATTTTTATTATATGCCTGTGTAGCTTTTATTGGAAATAAAGCGGGCCTATATCAAGTGAATGTAGAAGCAGCAACGATAGAAGAACAAATTGTGAACAAACAAAAGGAAAATCAAGAATTGCAGGCTGAAGTAGAGAAGTTAAGTCGTTATGAACGTATCGCTGAAGTTGCAAAAAAACACGGGCTAGAAATTAATGCGAATAACGTGAAAGGCCTAAAGTAAGGCAAATAGGTGTGAAGAAAAGATGAAGAGAAATATGACCAAATTTCATACCAATAAGGGAGCAGGTTATTTTATGATATTTTTCCTCCTGCTCTTTTTGCTGTTATTAGCCCGATTTTTTTACATACAAGTAACAGGAACAGTGGACAATCATGATTTAAAGAAACTTGCTGAGCAGAAACATAGTAAAAAGGGAGTTCTCGAAGCGAATCGAGGAACAATTTATGATCAAAATGGTCATGTCCTAGCGCAAGATGCAAACTCTTATAAACTTGTAGCCGAGTTAAAAGGAGCCGACGCCGTTAAGGATAAAGAGGATACTGCAAAGAAAATCGCAGGAGTACTCGGGAAAGATGAAGACAAAATTTTAGCTACTTTAAATAAAGAAGGCAGAAGTCAAGTGGAATTTGGAACATTGGGTAAGGACTTGACGAAAGAAAAGAAAGAACAGATAGAAGCATTGAAATTGCCGGGAATCTCTTTTATTACTGAAAATGCGAGAGTTTATCCGAACGGTGATTTCGCATCTTACGTCATAGGTCATGCGAAACCTGATGAAAATGGAATCTCAGTCGGTCAATTTGGCTTAGAAAAGAGTTTGGATAAATATTTAGGTGCTTCTAATGGTGAGGTAGCTTATACAGGTGACCGTAAAGGAGTGTCTCTTGACGGTGGGAAAGTGAATGTAAAGGCACCTAAAAATGGAGATAACGTGTATTTAACGCTGGATCAACGTATTCAAAGCTATTTAGAAGACGCAATGAAAGAAGCGAGTAAACAGTATGAACCAGAAAGCTTAATAGGGATTGTTGCAGATCCGAAGACAGGGAAAATATTAGCGATGTCTAGTAAACCTAGTTATGACCCTAATGATCGTCAAATTAAATATTTCTTCAACGACGCCATTGCAAATGCGTTTGAACCGGGATCAACAATGAAGATTTTTACATTAGCAGCGGCCATTAATGAAGGTGTATACAAGGGACAAGACTTTTATCAATCTGGTACATATCAAGTTGGTAATCGCAAAATAAAAGATCATAACGGCGGCGCTGGATGGGGTTCTATTACTTTTGATGAAGGGGTAGAGCGATCTTCAAACGTGGCGTTTGCAATTTTAGGGGATCAAAAACTTGGTCCAGAACGTTTCCGAAAATATATTCACAGTTTTGGATTAGATGAAAAAACAAACATTGATTTACCTGGTGAAGGGTCAAATACAATTCTATTTGATCAACAAATACAACAAGTAACAACAGCATTTGGACAAGGTTCTACAGTTACTCCAATTCAACTTGTACAAGCTGCAACGGCGATTGCAAATGATGGTAAAATGATGAAACCTTATACAATTGATAAAATTGTGGATCCAATAACAGGTAAAGTACAGCTAGAGCATAAACCAGAAGAAGTAGGAAAACCTGTTACCAAAGAGACAGCCGCGCAAGTAAGACAATTACTAGAAAGTGTTGTTACATCACCGAAAGGAACAGGAACGGCATATAAAATTGATGGCTATTCAGTCGGTGGTAAAACAGGTACAGCACAAATTCCTGACGGGAAAGGTGGCTATATGACAGGAAGAGAGAATTATATATTCTCATTCTTAGGTATGGCACCGATGGACGATCCACAACTTGTTGTGTATGTGGCCGTCAAACAGCCGAAATTAAAAGATGATGAAAACGGGGCTAAACCTTTAGCTGATATCTTTAAATATGTAACGAAAAATAGTTTAGAGTATTTAAAGATTAAGCCAAATGAAATAAAGGATCCGAAAAAATATGTGAAAGAGCAACAAACTGTCGTTCCGGATGTAACAGGAAAAACGATGGATGAAGCGAAAAAAGCAATTGATAAAGCAAAACTTCGTCCAATTGTATTAGGTGAAGGTAAAGTACAACAGCAAGTGCCAAAAGCAACTGAACAAACATTAAAAGGTGATCGAGTCTTCTTAGTAGGAGATAAGCCTACAATGCCAAATGTACAGGGATGGGCACTGCGTGATGTTATGAATTTAGCAAAAACATTAAAGCTTAACTTAAAACCTTCTGGTACAGGATATGTAACGGAACAAAGTGTGGCGGAAGGAACATTGTTGCAACCTGGTACAGAACTAGGTGTAACACTCGTACCACCACTTGAGCCACAGCAAGAAGCAGAAAAGCCATAATGGTCATAGGGAAGAAGTTCTAATTAAATAAGTACAAGCATATATTGGAACAAGCTAGGCGTAAGGGAGGCTTGTTCCAATATGCGTGTATCAAATGTAACAGTTAGAAAACGACTTATTTTTATACTTATATCGGGTATACTCATTTTCACCATCATCGATATTCGTCTTGGATATGTGCAATTTTTTCTTGGAAATATGTTAACAGATCGTGCGAAGGATTCATGGAGTCGTAATATTACTTTTGAACCAGAGCGAGGTAAGATTTTAGATCGAAATGGTGTGGAGCTTGCTACGAATAAAAGTGCACCGACCGTCTTTGTTGTGCCGAGGCAAATTAAAAAACCAGCAGAGACTGCAGAGAAGTTAGCTGCAGTATTAGGTGTGGAGAAAGATGATATTTATACGCGGATTACAAAAAAAGAATCAATTGTAAGGCTTGATAAAGGCGGAAGGAAAATATCGCATGACAAAGCGAAAGAAGTACGCGGATTAAGTTTAAAGGGTGTGTATATCGCTGAGGATTCTATCCGGTACTATCCATTCGGTAATTTTTTATCACACGTATTAGGATTTGCGGGCAGTGATAATCAAGGGCTTATGGGACTAGAGAAATATTATGATAAAGAGCTAAATGGCGATAAAGGTCATGTGCGATTTTTTGCAGATGCGAAAGGACAGAGAATGCCTAACGTTGGAGATGATTTCAAAAAACCAGAAGCCGGCTTGAATTTAGGGTTAACAATTGATTCACGCATTACGAGGATTATGGAAAGAGAAATGAATATTGCGGAATCGACGTATAATCCCGACGGTATGATAGCAATTGCAATGAATCCGAAAAATGGTGAAATTTTAGGTATGTCAAGTCGGCCAAGTTTTGATCCGGCAGATTTCCAAAGTGTTTCTCCCGAAGTATATAACAGAAACTTACCTGTATGGAGTACGTATGAGCCGGGGTCAACATTTAAGATTATTACATTAGCTGCAGCCTTGAATGAAAATTTGGTAGACTTAGAGAAAGATACGTTTTATGATGATGGAGCAGCTGAAGTTGGTGGAGCTAGATTGCGCTGCTGGAAAGCTGGAGGCCATGGTAGCCAAACGTTTTTAGAGGTAGTTCAAAACTCTTGTAACCCAGGATTTATTGAACTCGGTGATCGTCTTGGTAAAGATCGATTGTTTAAATACATTCGCAATTTCGGGTTTGGACAGAAGACCGGAATTGACTTGCAAGGTGAAGGTAGCGGGATTTTATTTAATTTAGATAAAGTTGGTCCAGTCGAGCAAGCGACGACTTCATTTGGGCAAGGTGTTTCTGTTACACCGATTCAACAAGTAGCAGCTGTGGCGGCCGCTGTAAATGGTGGAACTTTGTACCAGCCATATATAGCGAAGGAATTTATTGATCCGAAGAATAATCAAGTTGTCAGCAAAAAGACACCAGTTGCGAAAAGGGAAGTTATTTCCAAGGAAACTTCAGAGAAAGTTCGGTACGCATTAGAGAATGTTGTAGCGAAAGGTTCTGGTAAAGGAGCTTACATTGATGGATATCGTGTAGGTGGAAAAACTGGAACTGCTCAAAAGGTAAAAGACGGAAAATATTTAGATAATAACTACATTGTATCATTTATCGGTTTTGCTCCAGCCGACGATCCGCAAATTGTTGTTTATGTAGCTGTGGATAACCCAAAAGGAGTTACTCAATTTGGTGGAGTTGTAGCAGCACCTATTGTTGGGAATATTCTTCGTGACGCACTTCCTGTAATGGGAGTGGAACCGAGAAAAGAGCAAGTTGAGAAAGAATATAAATGGGGCGATACACCAACTGTGGAAGTTCCGAATTTAATTGGTATGAAAAAGAAAGATTTACAAACGCAACTTGTAGACTTGAAGCTTGATATAAGTGGTGATGGTGGGAAAGTAATTAAGCAATCACCAGAAGCAGGAGCTAAAGTAAAAGAGGGTTCAAAAGTTAGAATTTACTTCGGGAATTAAAGGTAACTAATTGTGTTTTATGGTACAATTGGTGGAAGTGAGTTTTTTATAGGAAAATTGCTTTATTTGAGACGATAAGTGTCTCATTAATAAATAAATAAATAAATAAATAAATAAATAAATAAATCTATTGATTAGGCTATAGTAGCGCTTACCTCCTATTTTTATATAACTAGGAGGTAACGTGTTACTTGCTAAAATAAGAGATAAATAAACAATGTAGAGAGGGTTTAGTGAAATGAAGTTGCATACACTTTTATCATGTTTGCATGATTTTCCAGTTGTTCCAAAAGAAAATCCAGAAATAACATCTATTGAAGCGGATTCACGTAAAGTGAAAGAGGGAAGCTTATTTATATGTATGAAAGGATATACGGTTGATAGCCATGACTTTGCTAAGCAAGCAGCCGCACAAGGAGCGGCTGCTATTGTTGCGGAAAGACCAATTGATGTTGACGTTCCAGTTGTACTTGTGAAAAATACTTTTCGTTCGCTAGCGGTTTTAGCTGATTATTTTTATGGCCAACCAACACACAAGTTACATTTAATCGGTATTACAGGTACAAATGGAAAGACAACAACATCGCATATTATGGATGAAATTATGCGCGCACATGGTCATAAAACAGGGCTAATTGGAACGATTAATATGAAAATCGGTGATGAAACATTTGAGGTGAAAAATACAACACCAGATGCACTAACACTTCAACAGACGTTTTCAAAAATGGTTGAACAAGGTGTGGATAGTACAGTAATGGAAGTTTCATCTCATGCTTTAGATCTTGGCCGTGTACACGGGTGCGATTACGATGTTGCAGTATTTACGAATTTAACACAAGATCATTTAGACTATCATAAAACGATGGAAGAATATAAACATGCGAAAGGGTTGCTTTTTGCACAGCTTGGCAATAGTTATCATCATAATCGTGAAAAATACGCTATATTAAACAGTGATGATCCAGTAGCAGAGGAGTATATGAGAAGTACAGCAGCTACTGTTGTAACATACGGTATAGATGTTGCAAGCGACATTATGGCACGAGATATCGTAATGACGAGTGGCGGTACAACATTTACACTTGTAACACCGTATGAAACTGTCAATGTTACGATGAAATTAATTGGTAAGTTTAATGTATACAACGTGTTAGCTGCTACAGCAGCAGGTCTTGTTTCAGGTGTGAGCTTACAAACAATTATCGATGTGATCGAAGAGCTTGCTGGCGTTCCTGGACGTTTTGAAGTTGTTGATGGTGGACAAAATTACACAGTTATTGTTGACTATGCACATACACCTGATAGCTTAGAAAACGTACTGAAAACAGCAAAACAATTTGCAAAAGGGAATGTATATTGTATTGTTGGTTGCGGTGGTGATAGAGATAGAACGAAAAGACCAATAATGGCAAGTGTCGCAACAGAATATGCAACGCATGCAATTTATACATCAGATAATCCAAGAAGTGAAGATCCGAAGGCTATTTTAGATGATATGGTAAATGGTGCAAATGGGAATAATTACGAGGTAATTATTGATAGAAAAGAAGCGATACGTTGTGCAATTGCTAAAGCAAAAGATGCGGACATCATTATTATTGCTGGTAAAGGGCATGAAACATATCAAATTATTGGTAAAGAAGTTCATCATTTTGACGATCGTGAAGTCGCTAAAGAAGCAATCACGGAGCGTTTAAACAACGAAGAATAACAGCATGAGAGGAGGACTACATGTGCTTGAACAAGGTTTATTAGTAACGGCCGGGGTAGCATTTTTAATTTCTGTTGCCCTTTCGCCATTATTTATTCCATTTTTAAGAAAGTTAAAGTTCGGACAGAGTATTCGTGACGAAGGACCGAAGTCACACCAAAAGAAATCAGGGACACCAACGATGGGTGGTATTGTCATATATGTATCCATGATGGTAACTACGCTCATTATGGCGATAAAATTTAACAACTTAGGTGCAGAAGTATCATTACTATTATTAGTTACATTTGGATATGGATTAATCGGATTTTTAGATGACTATATAAAAGTAGTTAAGAAAAGAAATCTTGGTTTAACATCAAAACAAAAATTGATTGGTCAGCTTGTAATTGCTATTGCGTTCTTTTTAATTGGAAAAGGGCAAGCATTTCATACTTATATTATGATTCCAGGAACGGATGTTGAATTCGAATTAGGATGGGCATACTTTGTTCTTGTATTATTTATGCTTATTGGTGGATCGAATGCGGTTAACTTAACAGATGGTTTAGATGGTTTATTATCAGGAACAGCTGCTATTGCATTCGGGGCATTTAGTATTATTGCTGTGGCTCAAGAACAATTTGGTGTAGCGATTTTCTGTATGGCAGTTGTAGGAGCTGTACTTGGCTTTTTAGTATTCAATGCGAATCCAGCGAAAGTATTTATGGGCGATACAGGATCTCTAGCTTTAGGGGGAGCAATTGCAGCTGTAGCGATTTTGTTAAAACAAGAATTGTTACTCGTTATTATTGGCGGTGTATTCGTAGCAGAAACTTTATCTGTTATTATCCAAGTTATTTCGTTCAAAACAACAGGAAAGCGTGTCTTTAAAATGAGTCCATTACATCATCATTATGAATTATGTGGTTGGTCAGAATGGCGCGTTGTTGTAACGTTTTGGTCTGTAGGATTTTTACTAGCTGTGTTAGGAATTTATATCGGGGTGTGGATGTAATTGAAAACTATAACTGAATTTGAAAATAAAAATGTTCTTGTATTAGGTATTGCTAAAAGTGGCTATGCAGCAGCTACTTTATTAAAAGAATTAGGTGCAAACGTTATTGTAAATGATGGGAAACCATTAGCGGGTAACGTGCCTGCAGCTGAATTGCAAGCGAAGGGAATGGATGTTGTTTGTGGTGGACATCCGTTAGAATTGTTGGAAAGAAACATTTCACTTGTCGTAAAAAATCCAGGGATTCCATATTCTAATCCACTACTAGTGGCGGCGAAAGAAAAGCAAATTCCGATTGTCACTGAAGTTGAATTAGCATATCGTATTTCAGCAGCTCCATTTGTTGGAATTACGGGATCTAACGGTAAAACAACAACGACAATGCTTGCGTTTGAAATGTTAAAAGAAGGCAAAAAGCACCCTGTTATTGCGGGAAATATCGGAACAGTAGCTTGTGAAGTTGCACAAGCTGCAAAAGAGAATGAAGTTGTAGTTACAGAACTTTCATCATTCCAGTTGATGGGAGTAGAGACGTTCCAACCTAAAATTGCTGCATTTTTAAATTTATTTGAAGCGCATTTAGATTACCATGGAACGAAGGAAGAGTATGGTTTAGCAAAAGCGAATATTTTCAAAAACCAAACCGAAACAGATTATAGTGTAATTAATGCGGATGATGCAGATGTAATGACGTTATCGGCACAAAGTAAAGGACAAAAAGTACTATTTTCGACTACGAAAGAAATTGAAGATGGTGCATATATAAAAGAAAATACTCTTTATTTTAAAGGCGAAAAAGTGGTGGAAGTAAGCGATATTGTTTTACCTGGTAAGCACAATTTAGAAAATATTTTAGCAGCGATGAGTATTGCTAAGTTACTAGGTGTTTCTAATGAAGCAATTACTGCTGTGTTAAAAAGTTTTACAGGTGTAAAGCATCGCTTAGAATATGTAACAACGATTAATAATCGTAAGTTTTATAATGATTCAAAAGCGACGAATATGCTAGCGACAGAAAAAGCATTGTCTGCATTTACACAACCGATTGTTTTATTAGCTGGCGGACTTGATCGCGGAAATGAATTTGACGATTTAATTCCATACTTTAAACATGTCAAAGCGATTGTAACATTTGGACAAACTGCACCAAAATTAGTAAGAGCGGCTGAAAAAGCAGGATTAGATGTAATTGAAAGTGTCGATACTTTAGGTGAGGCAGTAGTGAAAGCTTACGCTCATTCAACGGATGGCGATGTAATTCTTCTTTCACCAGCATGTGCAAGCTGGGATCAATTTAAAACATTTGAAGAAAGAGGAGACATTTTTATACAAGCTGTGCATAAACTTATATAAAGTAAATCAAAACATCAGTAGGCTAACACCTACTGATGTTTTGTTACATAGGGCAAAAGGTTCTGCCTAAAGAGGTGGTGTTCATGGGTAATGAAGAAAACGCCTGATTTTATTCTCATCATCGTTACACTTGCGTTGTTAACAATCGGAATGATTATGGTTTATAGTGCGAGTGCGGTTTGGGCCTCTTATAAAATGGGGGATTCATTCTTTTTTGCAAAAAGACAATTGTTGTTTGCGAGTATTGGTGTAGTGGCTATGTTTTTTATAATGAAAATTGATTATTGGGTGTGGCGCACGTATTCAAAAGTAATTTTGCTAGTTTGTTTCGTTCTTCTTATTCTCGTTTTAATTCCAGGAGTAGGTCTCGTTCGTGGGGGAGCACGAAGTTGGATTGGAATCGGGGCATTCTCCATTCAACCGTCAGAGTTTATGAAATTCGCGATGATTATTTTCTTAGCAAAATTTTTAGCGGAACGACAAAAATTAATTACATCTTTTAAACGTGGATTACTACCTGCTCTAAGTTTTGTATTTCTTGCTTTTGGGATGATTATGTTACAGCCAGATCTTGGTACGGGAACGGTAATGGTTGGGACATGTATTATTATGATATTTATCTCAGGAGCAAGGGTCTTTCACTTTGCAATGTTTGGTTTGCTTGGTGCAGCGGGATTTGTAGGGTTAATTGCATCAGCACCATATCGAATGAAACGCATCACATCATATTTAGATCCGTGGTCGGATCCGCTCGGAAGTGGATTTCAAATTATTCAATCGTTACTCGCAATTGGACCTGGTGGTTTATTTGGGCTTGGACTTGGACAAAGTAGACAAAAGTTTCTTTATTTACCGGAACCACAAACAGACTTTATATTTGCAATCTTATCCGAGGAATTAGGTTTTATTGGCGGTTCATTTGTGTTATTATTATTTAGTCTATTACTATGGCGCGGGATTCGTATAGCATTAGGAGCGCCAGATTTATATGGTACGTTTTTAGCAGTAGGTATTGTGGCGATGATTGCGATTCAAGTAATGATTAATGTTGGTGTTGTAACAGGACTGATGCCTGTTACGGGTATTACTTTGCCATTTTTAAGTTATGGTGGATCAAGTTTGACCTTAATGTTAATGGCAGTAGGTGTATTATTGAATATAAGTCGCCATTCTCGCTATTAAACCCTGTTTATAAGACAGGGTTTTTCGTATGTGTGGAAAATACAATATGTATATAGAAATAAATACGATTGAATAAGAACAGGGAAGTGGAGGAATTAGTAGTGCGAGTATTAGTAAGTGGTGGGGGTACTGGAGGACATATTTATCCAGCTCTTGCTTTAATTAGAGAAATAAAAAAAATAAATCCGGAAGCAAGGTTTTTATACATTGGTACAGAGAATGGATTAGAGAGTACCATCGTACCGAAAGCGGGTATTCCGTTCCAATCTATTGTTATTAGTGGATTTAAACGGAAAATATCTCTTGATAATGTAAAAACGGTGATGCGTTTCCTAAAAGGTGTTCAAGATAGTAAACGATATATTCGTCGTTTTAACCCTGATATTGTTATCGGTACGGGTGGATATGTATGTGGGCCAGTTGTATATGCTGCGGCTAAATTAGGTATTCCGACTGTTGTACATGAACAAAATAGTGTACCTGGTGTAACGAATAAATTTTTAAGTCGTTATGTCGATAAAGTTGCAGTTTGCTTTGAAGCAGCTGCAGAACATTTCCCACAGTCAAAAGTGGTTATGACAGGTAATCCACGTGCATCAGAAGTATTGGACCAAAATGGAATGAAAGGAAAACGTTCGGTGGGACTATCACTTTCTAAAAAATCCGTGCTTATTTTTGGTGGGAGTCGCGGGGCTAGACCGATTAATGATGCTTTCGTAGAGGCAATTGAACAGTTTGGAAATAAAAGTTACGAAATATTGTACGTAACAGGTGAAGTACATTATGACAAAGTGATGGAAGCAGTGAAGCAAAAAGGGAATCCGAATAATGTTATTATTAAACCTTTTATTCATAATATGCCAGAGGTACTGACGGGGGTAGATCTTGTTGTTTCAAGAGCGGGGGCAACAACACTTGCAGAATTAACAGCGTTAGGTAAACCAAGTGTGTTAATTCCGAGTCCTTACGTAACAAATAACCATCAGGAAAAGAATGCACGTTCTGTTGTCGATAAAGGAGCAGCAAAAATGTTGCTTGAAAAAGATTTAACATCTGAAACGCTTATTCGTGATATTGATGAAATTTTATTGGATACACAAACATTACAAAATATGAAACTGGCTGCTAAGCAACTTGGTATTCCAGATGCAGCAAATAAGCTATATGAGGTAATGAACAAGCTTATTAAAAAATAACATTAGGTGAACGCCCTGCATATTACTGTAATAAGGAGACTTAATATGGGGGAGATTGTCTATGGAACAATTAGTAAAAGAGCTTTTAGAAGCAAATGTTGGTCGCGTGTTAGTTAATGAACCGTTAGCGCGTTACACGACTATGAAAATAGGTGGACCAGCTGATATTTTAATTGTGCCAAAGCATGTTGCTGATATTGAGAAAACGCTAAAGTTAGTAAAGAAGTACAAGGCAGGGTGGACTGTAATTGGTCGTGGTTCAAATCTTCTTGTATCGGATCAAGGTATAGAAGGTGTGGTTATTCGTTTAGGAGAAGGATTAGACCACTTAGAAGTCGAAAAACATAAAGTAAGAGTTGGTGCTGGATATCCCCTTATTAAATTGTCAACATTACTTAGTCGACAGGGATTAGCTGGCTTGGAATTTGCAAGTGGTATTCCAGGAAGTGTCGGTGGTGCAGTGTATATGAATGCAGGCGCTCATAAGTCCGACATATCGAGTGTACTGACGAAAGCTCGTATTTTGTTTGAAAATGGAACAATTAATTGGTTGACGAATGCCGAAATGGGGTTTTCTTATCGTACATCTGTATTGCAAACGAAACGCCCTGGTATTGTTTTGGAAGCCGAATTCCAATTGGAGGTAGGCGAACGCAAGGAAATTGTAAGAAGCATGCAAAAGAATAAAGATTATCGCCGTGAAACGCAGCCTTGGAATCATCCTTGTGCAGGAAGTATATTTCGAAATCCTGTCCCATATTTTGCAGGAGATTTAATAGAAAAAGCAGGGCTTCGTGGTTATACAATTGGTGGAGCTCAAATTTCTGAAATGCATGGGAATTTTATTGTTAATACTGGTGTGGCCTCAGCGCAAGATGTATTAGACTTGATTGCATTGATAAAGCATACAATTAAGGATAAATTTGGTGTTGATATGCATACCGAAGTAGAAATAATTGGAAGATAACGGTTGTTCGTTCCGCTCATTATCATTTATGTTATAATAAGAAGATAAGAACGGCATGAGGAACATGCCGTTTTTTATGTTACATAGGGGGATCGTACATGAAAAATAGTAAAGTGATTAAACTACAAGATCGTGTACCAAAGCTAAAGAATCAAAAGAAAAAGGATAAAAAACCTGTTAATCGTCGGTTAATTTTATACATATCGATTTTATTTTTATTAGTACTCTTTTTAATTTACTTTCGGTCTCCACTTAGTAATATAAAAAAGATAAGTGTGTTTGGAAATCATTATATGACAGATGAACAAGTTATGAAGGAATCAGGTGTGACATATGACACGAGTTATTTCCGAGTAACAGCACATAAAGCAGAAGAAAACTTAACGAAACGAAAAGAAATTAAAGCGGTAAATGTAAAAAAGCGTTTCCCAAACAAAATTGATGTTCATATAGAAGAATATTTAACCATCGGCTATATAAACAAAGATGGAAAATTACAACCGTTATTAGAAAATGGGAAAACACTAGATGTACTTCCGAATGGGAAACTTCCAGTTGCAGCACCAATTTTTGAACCGTTTAAAGAGGAAAAAATGAAGGAGTTAATTGCAGAACTAGAAAAATTAACGCCGACTATTTTAAGGTCTATTTCTGAAATTCGTTATACACCAACGAACGCAAATGAAGATCATCTTACTTTATATATGAATGAAGGATATGAAGTGAGCACTACTATTCAAAATTTCGCGAAGCGAATGGAAGCCTATCCACTTATTATAAAAACAATTGAACCTGGTAAGAAGGTGTTAATTGACTTAGAAGTGGGGGCTTATACGAAGGAACTAGGTGCTGAAGAAAAGAAAGAATAGAATGATAGTTTTCGCTGCGTTATTACGTATAAAATGGAACGAATGTTCTTTTATATGAATGCTAAATTGTAAGAATGCTTAATTTGATGAAAAATATGTAAAAATTATTAGATTCATACTAGGATTGGTACAAGTTTCACTTTTCTATGAGTACATCTTAGTGTAGACTTATACTTGGCGGTAATCTTTACACTTGAAATAGAATTATTTCAAGATAAGCAGTTATTCACAGTTTACTGCAATATTCTTAAATGAATGTTAAATAAAAATAAGAAAAGTATAGGGTTAAAAAAGGGAAACGTATAAAGACGTTGAATATTTTTCTTATAAATAGTAAAGTTGCGATTGTTGTTCCATATATTGAGTTGTATGGTATAAATAAAGAAGGAGGTGCCAAAGAATGAACAGCAATGAAATATATGTTAGTCTTGACATCGGTACATCCAATGTTAAAGTCATCATTGGTGAAATGGTTAATGACAGCTTAAACATAATTGGTGTTGGAAATGTAAAATCAAATGGTTTAAAGAAGGGATCGATAGTCGATATAGATGAGACTGTTCGATCAATTAAAAAAGCAATTGAACAAGCTGAGCGCATGGTGGGAATCCACATTGAGCAAGTTGTAGTGGGTGTCAATGCAAACCAGGTACAGCTACTTCCTTGTCATGGAGTAGTCGCTGTTTCAAATGAAGATCGTGAAATCGGAAATGAAGATGTCTTACGCGTTCTAGATGCAGCACAAGTTGTGTCAATTGCTCCTGAACGTGAATTTATTGATGTGGTACCTCGACAGTTCATTGTAGACGGTCTTGACGAGATTAACGATCCACGCGGGATGATCGGTGTAAGATTAGAAATGGAAGGTACACTTATTACAGGCTCGAGAACTTTACTACATAACCTACTTCGTTGTGTAGAAAAAGCAGGTCTTGAAATTGTTGATATTTGTCTTCAACCTTTAGCGGCTGCAACAGTTGCTATATCTTCAGATGAAAAAAATAGAGGAGTGGCCCTTGTTGATATTGGGGGAGGCTCTACAACTTTATCTATTTTTAAAGATGGAGAGTTACAAACAACGAGCGTATTGCCATTAGGTGGAGACCATATAACGAAGGATATTGCGATTGGGTTGAAAACTTCAACTGAAAATGCAGATCAAATTAAGTTGAAATATGGACATGCTTTTTATGATACAGCATCTGAAGAAGAAATGTTTACGGTTCCTATTATGGGAAGCGATCAGACAGAACAGTATTCACAATTGGAATTATCGGATATTATCGAGGCGCGTGTAGAGGAAATTTTAATGTTTGTTCAAGATGAAGTGCATAAGTTAGGAATAAAGCAAGTTGCTTCTGGCTATGTATTAACTGGCGGAATTGCTTCTATGCCAGGTGTTCTTGATCTTGCATATGATATCTTACATGAAAATGTTCGTATAGCAACTCCTGATTATATTGGTGTGCGTGAGCCACAATATACAATTGGAGTAGGTTTAATTAAACACTCATATCAAAAAGCTAAATTACGTGGAAAAAACGTGCAGGAAAAGCAAGAGCATTTTGAACCAGTACCAGCACCAATGCCGGTACAACAGCAACCTGCGAAACAAAAAACTCGTAATCAAAACAATAATAATCAAAATGATGACCGTATGATGTCAAAAGTAAAACGTGCATTCCGTTATTTATGGGATTAAAATTGGACACGAAAAATGAGGTTCTAGGGGGATTTCGACATGTTAGAGTTTGATACTACTCAAGATCAATTAGCGAATATAAAAGTTATCGGTGTCGGCGGCGGCGGAAACAATGCTGTAAACCGTATGATTGAACACGGTGTACAAGGTGTAGACTTTATCGCTGTGAATACTGATGCACAAGCATTAAATCTATCAAAAGCTGAAACAAAAATGCAAATTGGTGGAAAATTAACGCGTGGACTTGGTGCAGGCGCAAACCCTGAAGTAGGGAAAAAAGCGGCAGAAGAAAGTAAAGAACAGATCCAAGAAGCACTTCGTGGTGCAGATATGGTATTCGTAACTGCTGGTATGGGTGGCGGAACTGGAACTGGTGCAGCTCCAGTTGTTGCTCAAGTTGCAAAAGAATTAGGTGCGTTAACAGTTGGTGTTGTAACACGTCCATTTACATTTGAAGGACGTAAGCGTGCGACGCAAGCTGCATCTGGTATTGCGGCATTTAAAGAAAATGTAGATACACTTATTGTAATTCCAAACGATCGCTTATTAGAGATTGTTGATAAAAATACGCCGATGTTAGAAGCATTCCGTGAAGCTGATAACGTATTACGCCAAGGTGTTCAAGGTATTTCTGATTTAATTGCAACACCAGGTTTAATTAACTTAGACTTTGCAGACGTAAAGACAATTATGTCTAATAGAGGTTCTGCTTTAATGGGTATTGGTTCTGGTAATGGTGAAAATCGTGCTGCTGAAGCTGCGAAGAAAGCTATTTCTAGTCCATTACTAGAAACATCTATTGATGGAGCTCAAGGTGTTATTATGAACATTACGGGCGGCGCGAACTTAAGCTTATATGAAGTACAAGAAGCAGCAGACATCGTAGCTTCAGCTTCAGATCCAGAAGTAAATATGATCTTCGGTTCTGTTATTAATGAAGGATTAAAAGATGATATTGTTGTCACTGTAATTGCAACTGGTTTTGATGATAGTGCTGCGACGCAGCCGCCAAAACCAATTATTCGTCCGACTGCGAATCATTCACAACAGCAACAACAACCAGTAGCTCAACCTACAAAACAACGTGAAGTTAAGCGTGAAATGAAACGTGAAGAGCCGGTTGTGCATGATCGTCATACAGATTCAGATGACATCGATATTCCAGCATTCTTACGTAACCGTCGTAGACGATAAAAGAAAAGGAGCCTTCATGCTCCTTTTTTTGTTATTGGAATGAAAAAGATCTGCTTAGCAGGTCTTTTTTTTATTTGTAGATGAAGTTGTGAGAAAGAGGATGTAAATTTGCTTACATATAATTCAATTATTATGTATATAAGTAAGAAATTCATATTATTCTATGAAAAATACACTTTTATTTTTTACCGACAGATTATGTCTAGAAATCACAAAATAACAAAAAAACCCCTCCACCAATTGACACACTTTCCTATTGGATATGCATTATACTAGTCTCAACTTAAAAAAAGAGGTGAATTGTTTGGTTGTTTACGCCGACATTGTTTGGTTGTTAAACGCCTGCATTGATTTTCTTTTACTTTTATTAACAGCCACCGTGTTAAAAAAGAGAATCAAAAGATGGAGGCTTGTGTTAGGAGCATTTATAGGTTCAACTATTGTTATTTTCGCCTTTACTCCTTTTGCTTCTATGATGACACATCCAATTATGAAACTGTTGTACTCGTTACTTATTGTGTATACAGCATTTGGGTTTTCAACATTTAGAAATTATGCACAAACTGTTTTTACTTTTTATTTTGTAACCTTTATGGTTGGTGGAGGATTAATTGGAACGCATTTCTTTTTGCAAACGAACGAAATGGTAAATGGATTAGTTCAATCTAAATCAGTTTCTTACGGTGATCCAATTAGTTGGTTGTTTGTGATTTTTGGTTTTCCAGTGATTTATTACTTTTCTAAAAAGCGTATAGAAAGCGTAGAAGTCACAAAGATACACTATGATCAAATCGTGAAAGTGAAAATTCAATTAGTTGGAGAGGAATTAGAACTAGCAGGTCTAATTGATAGTGGGAACCAACTTTATGATCCGTTAACAAAAACACCCGTTATGATTATGCATATTTCATCATTAGAGCATTGTTTGCCAGTTTGGTTAACAGAACAAATTTATTCCAAAACAGAAATTCCTCAAATACCAGAAAATGATTCCGGATGGGCGACGAAACTGCGTTTAATTCCTTTCCGAGCAGTAGGAGTAGAGAATCAATTTTTATGGGCAATTAAGCCAGATTGTGTGCAAGTTGATCATGAAGGTAGTTCGATTGTTGTAAATAAAGTATTGATTGGATTAAATACACAACAATTATCTAGCAATGGAGAGTATCAATGCATTGTACATCCGAAAATGTTGATTTCGCAAAAGATGGTAATAGCTTAATTATGGGAGGCGGGATAATATGATGAAATTAAAATTTTATTTGGTATACCTTTGGTATAAAGTATTGCTGAAATTAGGAATTAAGACCGATGAAATTTATTATATTGGTGGAAGTGAAGCGTTGCCACCACCGTTAACGAAAGAAGAAGAGGAAGTTCTTTTGAATAAATTGCCAAAGGGAGATCAAGCTGCGAGGTCACTGCTTATTGAACGTAACTTACGGCTTGTTGTATATATAGCAAGAAAGTTTGAAAATACAGGGATAAATATTGAGGATTTAATTAGTATAGGAACAATTGGTCTTATAAAAGCAGTGAATACATTTAATCCAGAAAAGAAAATTAAATTAGCAACATATGCATCTCGTTGTATAGAAAATGAGATTTTAATGCATTTGCGTCGAAATAATAAAAATCGTTCGGAAGTTTCGTTTGATGAACCTCTTAACATTGATTGGGACGGAAATGAACTGTTATTATCAGATGTTTTAGGTACAGATGATGACATTATTACAAAAGATTTAGAAGCTACAGTGGATCGCCATCTTTTAATGAAAGCATTGCATCAATTAAATGATCGTGAAAAACAAATTATGGAGCTTCGGTTTGGACTCGCTGGTGGCGAAGAGAAGACACAAAAAGATGTGGCTGATATGCTTGGAATTTCACAGTCTTATATTTCTCGTTTGGAAAAAAGAATTATAAAAAGATTACGAAAAGAATTTAATAAAATGGTGTGAAGAATAAGACCAGTCGGTATTTAGACTGGTCTTATTCTTTTTTTGTGCATTAGGAAATATGATGTTTGTGAAAAATGATGGAAAAACCACATGCATAAAATCCCCTTCAAAGGAAATACTTTACACTGTACAGCAACTCCCGATAGGAGGGAACACTTTGACGAGAAACAAAGTAGAAATTTGCGGTGTTGATACAGCTAAACTTCCAGTACTAAAAAATGAAGAGATGCGTAAATTATTTCGTGAAATGCAAAGTGGAGAGATAAGCGCAAGAGAGAAATTAGTGAATGGAAACTTACGTCTTGTACTGAGCGTCATCCAAAGATTTAATAACAGAGGAGAATATGTTGATGATTTATTTCAAGTTGGCTGCATTGGACTTATGAAATCCATTGATAATTTTGATTTAGGCCAAAATGTAAAATTTTCAACGTATGCTGTGCCGATGATTATTGGGGAAATACGCAGATATTTGCGTGATAACAATCCAATTCGCGTATCTCGCTCGTTACGAGATATTGCGTATAAAGCATTACAAGTAAGAGAGAAATTGATTGCTGAAAACTCGAAAGAACCGACAGCAATGGATATTGCAAAAGTTCTTGAAGTGACGCATGAAGAAATTGTTTTTGCGTTAGATGCTATTCAAGACCCAGTTTCACTATTTGAACCGATTTATAATGATGGGGGAGATCCTATTTTTGTTATGGATCAGTTAAGTGATGAAAAACAAAAGGACGAGCAGTGGGTTGAAGAACTAGCGTTGAAAGAGGGGATGAAGCGTTTAAATGATCGTGAGAAAATGATTATTCGAAAACGTTTCTTCCAAGGAAAGACACAGATGGAAGTTGCCGAAGAAATTGGTATTTCTCAGGCGCAAGTATCACGTTTGGAGAAGTCTGCTATTAAGCAAATGAATAAGACGATTCAAGGATAAGGTTTCACCATTTATGGTGAGACCTTTTTATATGTAATATAGTTTGTTTGCGCTCATAGTAGGGCAGCTGTGTTCATATAATGAAAATAATATGGGGTTAGTAGAGGGTGCTTCCTGTTAATTTGAGAAACAGTGTTTTTTCAATTCGTCATATATAAGGGAGAGGATGAAAGTGATAAGAATTTCGGAGTTGCAGATGAAAGATATAATAAATGTTTCAGATGGAAAAAGGCTTGGGAATATTGGAGATATTGAAATTGATATGAACACAGGGCAGATTCAATCTATTATTATTTCCAAACAGGCACGTATGTTAGGGATTTTTGGGAAGGATGTAGAAATTGTAATTCCTTGGGAGGAAATTATGAAAATTGGGGAAGATGTCATACTTGTTAGAGTAAATCCTGTTAATTCTGTAACAGAATCAATACAAACACCGACAATTTCATAAAGAATATTACAAATTCCTCTTTTTTTTCAGTTGTCATTATGAAAAAATAAAAGTATGGTAAAATAGACAGGAAGTACCATGCTTTTTTATGTTATTTTAATTAAAAGGAGCCGCTTTGTTATGAGAGAACCATTTAAATATGTGGACGGTATACTGTATTTACAAGCGTGGAAAGAACTTGGAAACATTACTGTTGGATTTACGACAAAAGATGGTGGAGTAAGTACAGGCTCCTTTCATGCGATGAATTTAGGATTACATGTGAATGATATCGTGGAGAATGTTCATGAAAATAGACGCATTTTAGCGAATAAGTTACAAAAACCATTAGAAAAATGGATTTGCTCTGAACAAGTTCATGACCATCATGTTGAGAAAGTAGGATGGCAAGAAAAAGGGAAAGGCGTTTATTCATATGAAGACGGTATTCCAAAAACGGATGGCATTTATACGACGAACAAAGATGTTCTCTTAACATCTTGTTACGCTGATTGTGTTCCGCTCTATTTTTATGCACCATCACATGATATGATAGGACTTGCACATGCTGGGTGGAAAGGGACTGTAACAGAGATTGCGAAAGAAATGATTCAAAAGTGGAATGCAGAAGGTGTTTCAAGTGATGAAATTCATGTCGCAATTGGGCCGGCAATCGGATCATGTTGTTATGTTGTTGATGATCGTGTATTAACAGCAGCACAGCAAGTAGTAAACGGACCTGTTCCTTATAAAGTAATTTCTGATGGTCAGTATGCAATTAATTTAAAAGAAGTTAATCGTATATTATGTGTACAAGCAGGTATAAAAAAAGAACACATTGTAATGTCATCTCTTTGTACAAGCTGTGAAGAACAATTATTTTTCTCACATCGTCGTGATCAAGGTAAGACGGGGAGAATGTTGAGTTTCATAGGTTTTAAGGGGGAGTGAAGCAAGTGACAGTGCAAGGGAATTTAGCAGCTGTAAACGAAGCAATTAAAAAATCTTGTGCACGAGCTGGACGTTCGATGAAAGATATTAAGCTCGTTGCAGTTACAAAAACTGTAGGAATTGAAAAAACAAGCGAAGTAATGGAAGCTGGAATTATTGATTTAGGTGAAAATAGAAATGAAGGTTTCTTACAAAAATACGAGCATTTCGGTTCAAAAGTGAAGTGGCATTTTATTGGCTCATTGCAAACGAGAAAAGTAAAAGAAATCATTAATGAGATTGATTATTTACATTCATTAGATCGTCTCTCACTTGCAAAAGAAATTCAAAAACGTGCTGATAAGAAAGTTAAATGCTTTATTCAAGTGAAAACATCATCTGAAGAATCAAAGCAAGGATTAGCGATAGAAGAAGCAATTCCATTTATTCAAAGTTTGCAAGAATTTGATAAAATTGAAGTGGTTGGATTAATGACAATGGCGCCTTTTACAGGAGAAGAGGAAGACATTCGTCGCTGCTTTAAGGAATTGCGTATCCTACAAACAGAGGTGCACGAGCTAGAATTATTACATGCACCATGTAAAGAATTATCAATGGGAATGTCAAATGATTACACGATTGCAATTGAGGAAGGCGCTACATATATTCGTTTGGGAACGGTTTTAGTAGGAAAAGCGTAAGAGGAAGGAGAAAGTTATTATGAGTTGGTCAAAAGTAAAATACTTCTTTTTTGACACACCGGAAGAAAAAGAAGCAGCTCAATATAGTTATGAAAAGGAGCAAACAGACATGAAAAAACAACAAGACCCCCCTGAAAAACAAGATGTTCCGTTTGCGAAAGTGCAACCGAAGCAAAATGTAGTGAGTATTGAAACAGCGAAGCAATCTTCAAAAGTTGTTTTGCTAGAACCACGCACATATTCGGAAGCACAAGGTATTTCGGATCACTTAAAAGGTAGACGAGCTGTTGTAATTAATTTACAAAGAATGTCTACAGATCAAGCTGTACGTATCGTTGACTTTTTAAGTGGTACTGTATACGCTATAGGCGGGGATATTCAAAAGATAGGCCCAAAAACATTTATGTGTACACCTGAAAATGTAGATATTGTTGGTGCGATTTCAGAGTTGTTCGGTGAAGAAGAAGAAACAAATATAAAGAGGTGGTAATACGCCATGGGAACAGTTTTAACAGTTTTACTTTATGCTATCGAGATTTACTCGTGGGCACTTATTATTTACATTCTCCTATCATGGTTTCCTGGTGCAAAGGAATCAACTTTTGGAGAGTTTCTTGCACGTATTTGTGAACCGTATTTAGAACCATTTCGCAGGTTTATTCCGCCGCTTGGTATGATTGACATCTCTCCAATCGTTGCGATTCTTGCGTTAAAGCTTGCTACAAATGGTTTAGTAAGTTTATTCCGCTATTTCTTATAATAAGAGGTTACTTGCATGAGCATCTACGAGCATTTTAGACCTGATGAAGAGGTCTTTGTGGATAAAGTATTAGAGTGGAAACAGGCGGCTGAGTATCATCAAGTCAAGTTAACAGATTTTCTTGATCCAAGACAGCAACAAATTGTCTCTATGGTAATAGGGCAAGGAGAGGTTGCTGTACGCTTTGATGGTGCGATGCCTGAATCTGAACGAAAAAGAGCACTAATTTATCCAGACTATCTAGAATTAAATGAAGAGGAATTTCAAGTAGAAGTATTAGAAATTGACTATCCTTCCAAATTTTACACGCTAGAACATAGGCAAATATTAGGTGCATTTATGTCACTTGGTTTAACGAGAGAAAAATGTGGTGATATTTTGCTTCAAGAAAATCGTGCCCAAATTGCAGTTGCAAAAGAAGTTGTATCTTATATTGAAATGAACTTACAATCAATAGGGAAAGTGAAAGTATCTCTCACGCCTGTACAAGCAGAACAAATTTTGTGTGTAGGTGAAAAGTGGGGAGAAAAATCTGGAACAGTTTCATCACTTCGTCTAGATGTTTTGTTAGCTGAAATGCTACATATATCCAGGCAGAAAGTACAGCCTCTTATAAAAGGTGGCTTAGTAAAAGTCAATTGGAAAACAGTAGAGCAAACTGCGTATGAATGTTTTCCAGGAGATGTATTCTCGGTTAGAGGATACGGAAGAAGTAAAATATTTTCTGTAGAAGGTAAAACGAAGCGCGACAAATGGAGAATTTTGTATGGTATACTAAAATGATTGGTTTTTTAGAAGGAAATCCTCCTATTTTGTCGAAGAAAAGATATAATTGAAAGAGGAAATTTAGATAACTACTTGGAGGTGGCGTTGTGCCGTTAACACCATTAGATATTCATAACAAAGAATTTGGTCGCGGATTCCGTGGCTATGATGAAGATCAAGTAAATGAGTTTCTTGATCAAATCATCAAAGATTATGAATTAGTCATTCGTGAGAAAAAAGCTTTAGAAGAAAAAGTTGCGCAATTAGAAGGGAAGTTAGATCATTTCTCTAATATTGAAGATACGTTAAACAAATCTATCGTCGTTGCACAAGAAGCAGCGGAAGAAGTAAAACGTAATGCGCAAAAAGAAGCAAAATTAATCGTACGTGAAGCTGAAAAGAATGCAGACCGTATTATTAACGAAGCGTTAGTAAAATCAAGAAAAGTTGCTTTTGATATTGAAGAGCTAAAGAAACAAGCGAAAGTATTCCGCACTCGTTTCCGTATGTTATTAGAAACACAGCTTGAAATGTTAAACAACGATGATTGGGATAAACTAATTGAGTTAGAAGACGAAGTAGATGAACTGTTGAAAAAAGAAGAAACAGTGTAAGCTTGACGTTTTTCTCATTATTACATATAATTTTAAACAACATATTTATTAAGAAAAACGAAGATAGGGATAAGTACCTTTTTCATACCTTATATAGCGAACTGAGGATGGTGTAAGCTCAGGATAAGGAGATGATGGGAATATCACCCTGGAGTTCCGCGCTGAACAAATAGAGTAAGCGTAGGCGTATATTCGCGTTAAGAATATAAAGAGGATTGTATACATACGTATAGGATCTACTAGGGTGGTACCGCGGGAGACTTTCTCGTCCCTTTTTGGGATGAGAAGGTCTCTTTTTTATTCCGTTTTTTAAGTGTTTCTTTTATACATGTAAGGAGGAATTGAGCATGGAGTACAAAAATACATTACTAATGCCAAAAACAGAGTTCCCAATGCGTGGGAATTTACCAAAACGTGAGCCTGCAATGCAAGAACAGTGGGCTGAAATGAATATTTATGAAAAGGTACAAGAACATACGAAAGGTCGTCCTTTATTTGTACTGCATGATGGACCTCCATATGCGAATGGTGACATTCATATGGGACATGCATTAAATAAAGTGTTAAAAGACTTTATTGTTCGTTATAAATCAATGACGGGTTACTGCGCACCATATGTACCAGGTTGGGATACACACGGTTTACCAATTGAGCAAGCTTTAACAAATAAAGGTGTAAAGCGTAAAGAAATGACAGTTGCTGAGTTCCGTAAGTTATGTGCAGAGTATGCATATGAACAAGTAGAACGTCAACGTGAACAATTTAAGCGTTTAGGTGTACGTGCAGATTGGGATAATCCATATATTACTTTAGAGCCAGCTTATGAAGCACAACAAATTAAAGTGTTTGGTGACATGGCGAAAAAAGGTTATATCTATAAAGGACAGAAACCAGTTTACTGGTCTCCAACAAGTGAATCAGCTTTAGCAGAAGCTGAAATTGAATATCAAGATAAAAAATCAGCATCTATTTACGTAGCATTCCCTGTAAAAGACGGAAAGAACGTATTAGAAGGTGATGAGAAATACATTATCTGGACAACAACGCCTTGGACGTTACCTGCAAACTTAGGTATTTCTGTTCACCCAGAACTTGAATATGCTATTGTGAAAGTAAATGATGAGAAATATATCATCGCTTCTGAACTATTTGAGACAGTTGCAAAAACGTTAGAGTGGGAAAATGCTGAAGTTGTGAAAACGGTAAAAGGTAGCGAACTTGAGTATACAGTTGCAAAACATCCATTCTACGATCGTGACTCATTAGTTATGCTAGGAGAGCACGTAACAACAGATGCAGGTACAGGTTGTGTTCATACAGCACCAGGACACGGGGAAGATGACTTCGTTGTTGGTAAAAAGTATGGCTTAGAAGTACTTTGCCCAGTTGATGATAAAGGTGTATTAACAAATGAAGCACCTGGATTTGAAGGCTTATTCTATGATAAAGCTAACAAGCCAATTACAGAAAAATTAGAAGAAGTAGGCGCGTTACTGAAACTAACATTCATTACGCATTCATACCCACATGATTGGAGAACGAAAAAACCAATTATTTTCCGTGCGACAGCACAGTGGTTTGCATCTATTGAAGCGTTCCGTAAAGAGTTATTAGAAGCTGTTGCGGAAACAAAATGGGTACCAGCATGGGGAGAAACTCGTCTTCATAATATGGTTCGTGACCGTGGTGACTGGTGTATTTCTCGTCAGCGTGCATGGGGTGTGCCAATTCCTGTATTCTATGCAGAAAATGGTGATCCAATTATTACAGATGAAACAATTAACCATGTAGCAGATTTATTCCGTGAGCACGGTTCTAACGTATGGTTTGAGCGTGAAGCTAAAGATTTATTACCAGAAGGATTTACACATACAGGTAGCCCAAATGGTGAATTCCGTAAAGAAACAGACATCATGGATGTATGGTTCGATTCAGGTTCTTCTCACCAAGCAGTATTAGAAGAGCGCGAAGACTTACAACGTCCAGCTGATTTATATTTAGAAGGATCTGACCAGTATCGTGGTTGGTTTAACTCTTCATTATCAACAGCAGTTGCTGTAACTGGTAAAGCTCCATATAAAGGCGTACTAAGCCATGGTTTCGTACTAGATGGTGAAGGACGTAAAATGAGTAAGTCGATTGGAAACATCGTCGTACCGAAGAAAATTATGGATCAATTAGGCGGAGATATTTTACGCTTATGGGTATCTTCTGTTGACTATCAATCTGATGTACGTATCTCAGATGATATTTTAAAACAAGTAGCAGAAGTGTATCGTAAAATCCGTAACACATTCCGTTTCTTATTAGGAAACTTAGATGATTTTAATCCAAGTGAAAATACAGTAGCGGTAGCTGAACTTCGTGAAGTAGATCGTTACATGTTAGTGAAGTTAAATGACTTAATTACAAAAGTAAAAGATGCATATGAAACATATGACTTTGCTGCTGTATATCATGCAATTCACAACTTCTGTACAATTGATCTAAGTTCATTCTACTTAGACTTTGCAAAAGACATTTTATACATTGAAGGTGCAGATCACGCGGATCGTCGTGCAATTCAAACTGTATTATATGATGTTCTTGTTGCATTAACGAAACTTGTAACGCCAATCTTACCTCATACAGCTGATGAAGTATGGCCATATGTTCCTGGTGCAGAAGAAGAAAGCGTACAGTTAACTAATATGCCAGAAGCTACAGAAGTAGAAGGTTCAGAAGCGTTAAGAGCAAAATGGGATGCATTTATGACATTACGTGATGACGTTTTAAAAGCGTTAGAAGTAGCTCGTAATGAGAAAGTAATTGGTAAGTCATTAAATGCGAGCATTACGCTATATCCGATTGCAGAAATGAAGGCTATGTTAGAGTCTATTAGCGAAGACTTAAAGCAATTATTCATCGTTTCTGAGTATAAACTTGGTGGTACAATTGAAGAAGCGCCAACAGAAGCACCAAAGTATGAGCATACAGCTGTAGTTGTGGCACAGGCGACAGGTGAGACGTGTGAACGTTGTTGGGTTGTTTCAGAAACAATTGGTAAAGATGCAGAACATGAAACGTTATGTGAGCGTTGTGCAACAGTTGTTAAAGAAAACTATGTAAAATAATAAAAAACTGACTGCGCGCAAGTGCAGTCAGTTTTTTGGTTTTTTTTGTTGATGATATATTAAAATAACTTTCACTCTCTTTCCTATGAAGGAAAAATGTGTGTGAGGTAAGCGTGAGAATTTCGGACACACTAATTGTACATTGCAGCTGGGAGGAATGTACACGTGAATGAAATGTATATGGAAATAAAAGAAGAATTGCAATTGATGAGAAAAGAGTTGCAAGAGAGACTAGCTAAAGAAGTCATGTACAAATATGATACAGAGTTCAGCCAAGAACTTGGATATGAAATAAAGGAAGAGATAAAGAAAAAATTGCTATTACATGATATAAAAGAGGATTTAAAAGATGTAGAACGTGCATTGTTTAAAATGGAAATAGATATGTACGGTATTTGTGAAGAAACTGGGAGAGCAATTCCTACAAAACAAATGAAAACAATGCCGACTGCCCGTACGATTCATGAATTTTTCTATGAAAAGGTAAATGTATGAATACGCACAACGATATTATGTTACCTTTTTTTAATTTATTTTATTCTTCTATAAAGGTTCATTGTGAAAAGGTAGCAGCTATGCTAAAATTTTGAGGTACACTGTCTTTGTGGGGGAAATGAAAATGATATATTATGTAATAGCGTTATTTGTCATTGCCATCGATCAAATATCGAAGTGGCTAATTGTAAAGAACATGGAATTGGGTACAAGCATTCCGATTATCGATAATGTATTATACATAACATCACATCGAAATAGAGGAGCTGCCTGGGGTATTTTAGAAAATAAAATGTGGTTCTTCTACATTATTACAGTCGTTTTCGTAGCGTTTATCGTATTTTATATGAAAAAGTATGCGAAAACAGACAAGCTTCTAGGTATTTCATTAGGTCTAATTTTAGGCGGAGCAATTGGCAATTTTATTGATCGTGTATTTAGACAAGAAGTAGTGGATTTCATTCACGTGTATATTTTCTCGTACAACTATCCAGTATTCAATATAGCTGACTCAGCATTGTGTATTGGCGTTGTATTAATTATTATTCAAACAGTATTAGAAGGAAAGAAAACGAAGGAGTAATTGAATGAGTGAAGTAGTACAAGTAACAGTTGCAGAAGAACAAAAAAGCGAGCGAATTGATAAATTCGTTGCAGAAATAAACAGTGAATGGTCACGTTCACAAGTACAACAATGGATTAAAGATGATGTTGTTACAGTTAATGGAAAGTCAGTAAAAGTGAATTATAAAGTTAAAGAAAATGATGAAATTACAGTAACGATTCCTGATCCAGAAGAGCTAGATATTCAAGCAGAAGATATGAGCTTAGAAATTTATTATGAAGATGCAGATGTACTCGTTGTAAATAAGCCACGTGGTATGGTTGTACATCCAGCTCCAGGGCATACAAGCGGTACGCTTGTAAACGGACTTATGCACCATTGTACAGATCTGTCAGGTATTAACGGTGTAATGCGTCCTGGTATCGTGCATCGTATTGATAAAGATACATCTGGACTATTAATGGTTGCTAAAAATGATGTGGCGCATGAATCACTTGTAAATCAACTTGTAGCAAAAACAGTAACAAGACGTTACAAAGCGATTGTACACGGTGTGATTCCACATGATAAAGGAACGATCGATGCTCCAATTGGTCGCGATAAGAAAGAACGTCAAAGCATGACAGTTGATGAAAATGGTAAGAATGCTGTTACGCACTTCCAAGTGTTAGAACGCTTTAAAGATTTTACACTTGTAGAATGTCGCTTAGAAACGGGACGTACGCATCAAATTCGTGTTCATATGAAATATATTGGCTATCCACTTGCAGGAGATCCGAAGTATGGTCCGAAGAAAACATTAGACATGAATGGACAAGCGCTTCACGCAGGCATTTTAGGGTTTGACCATCCTCGTACTGGTGAATATATTCAGTTTGAGGCACCGATTCCAGAAGTGTTTGAAGACGCATTAAATATTTTACGGAAATAGTATTGACAAATCATAAGAAAACTGAGATACTGACAACAGTTAAATAATGATCCTTTAACACAGCCCCGTGAGGTTGAGAAGGTAACGGTTTGAAATACATAGGGTATGCTGTACCCTTTTTTCAAAAGTCCTCTCGCACACGCTGAGAGGACTTTTTTTATACCATTACTCTCACGCAAGAAAAAAGCTTGGAGGTGTAGAGCATGCAAGAGAAAGCTGTCGTTTTAGATGACCAAATGATTCGCCGCGCTTTAACACGAATTAGTCATGAAATCGTGGAACGAAATAAAGGTGTCGATAATTGTGTTCTTGTCGGAATTAAAACTCGTGGAATTTTTATTGCACAACGTTTGGCAGAACGAATTGGTCAAATTGAAGGAAAAGAAATGGAAGTTGGAGAGCTAGATATTACGTTATATCGTGATGATCTAACACTACAATCGAAAAATGAAGAACCACTTGTAAAAGGTTCTGATATCCCTGTAGATATTACGAAGAAAAAAGTTATCCTTGTGGATGATGTATTATATACAGGAAGAACAGTTCGAGCAGCAATGGATGCTCTTATGGATTTAGGTAGACCATCACAAATCCAACTGGCGGTTCTTGTTGATAGAGGTCATCGTGAACTACCAATTCGCGCTGATTATGTAGGAAAGAACATTCCAACATCAAGTGAAGAGCGTATCGAAGTTGATTTGCAAGAGACAGATCAACAAGATCGAGTAAGCATATACGATAAGTAAAGCCCTTTTAAATGTAGTCCTGTGAGGCTGCCAAAGGGTCTTGGCTTTCATATGTCAAATTTGGCATACGAAAGTGTAGGACTCTTTGTGCACAGGCACAAAGAGTTTTTTTATTGCAAAGATTTAAACTGAAGGAGGATGTAACAATGGAACAAAAGCCAGTGTTAGACGTTAATGAAGTACCGAAACCGGGAAAATGGTTATTTTTAAGTATACAACATTTGTTCGCGATGTTTGGATCAACAGTGCTTGTTCCGTTTTTAACAGGATTGAATCCGTCAGTAGCATTAATATCAAGTGGATTAGGAACGCTAGCGTTTCTTCTTATAACGAAAGGTCAAGTACCTGCCTATCTAGGATCATCATTCGCCTTTATCGCACCGATTATAACAGCGAAAACAGCAGGTGGACCTGGAGCAGCAATGCTCGGTGGTTTGTTTGCAGGACTTGTGTACATCTTAATCTCACTCGGAATTAAGAAGTCAGGATCAGAGTGGATTATGAAATTGCTTCCGCCAATCGTAGTTGGTCCAGTCGTAATGGTAATCGGTCTAGCTTTAGCACATACAGCAGTTAATATGGCGATGAACGGTGCAGATGGCAAGTATAGCATGACACACTTTTCAGTAGCGTTAGTAACATTAGCAATTACAATTATCTGCTCTATATTCGGAAGAGGATTTTTCAGTATAATACCAGTACTGCTTGGCATCGTCGGAGGATATATCTTCGCTTACTTCCAAGGGCTAGTAGACTTAAAGCCGGTAGCTGATGCAAAATGGTTTGTTGTACCAGATTTCACAGTACCATTTGTAACATATACTCCGGAGTTTTCGTGGAAGATTGTACTCTTGATGGTACCAGTTGCACTAGTAACAATTTCAGAGCATATCGGACATCAAATTGTACTTGGAAATGTTATTAAAAGAGATTTAATTGAAAAACCAGGTTTACATCGCTCAATCTTCGGTGATGGAGTAGCAACATTAATCGCATCACTAATAGGTGGACCACCGAATACAACGTACGGTGAAAACATCGGTGTCCTAGCAATTACGAGAGCATATAGTGTATACTTATTCATCGGTTCAGCAGTGTTCGCAATCATGTTTGGATTTATCGGGAAAATTTCAGCACTGATTCATTCGATTCCAACACCGGTTATGGGTGGTGTATCAATCTTACTATTCGGTGTAATCGCATCAAGCGGATTACGCATGATGGTAGATGATAAAACAGACCTAAGTGACAAACGAAACTTAATGATTGCATCAGTAATACTAGTAATCGGTATTGGTGGAGCGGTACTCCACGTAGGAGAATCGTTCCAAGTAGAAGGAATGGCACTAGCAGCAATTGTAGGTGTACTATTAAATCTACTACTACCGGAAACGAAACAAATAAAACAATCTAAGCAGATTGCTTCATAATAATAACCTTTTAATTCAGTCCTGTGAGACCGGAAAGGGTGGCTTCTTTCATGCACCCTAGTCTCAAATGACTAGGGTATTTTTATACAAAAGTTGTTATAAAAATACAAAAGTGGTAACATAAAAATCAGAAAGATGAGGGATGACGATGAGCCATTTGTTAACGATGAGTGAATTATCGGAAGTAGAAATTTCAGAAATCCTAAAAGACGCAGAAGATTTCGCGAATGGAAAAGAGAGCAAAACGACAGAGCAAACTTTTGTTGCGAACTTGTTCTTTGAGAATAGTACGAGAACGAGATTTAGCTTTGAAGTTGCTGAGAAGAGATTAGGACTTGAAGTTTTAAACTTTTCAGCTGATGCATCTAGCGTACAAAAAGGAGAAACTTTATACGATACGATAAGAACACTAGAATCAATCGGAACAAAAGCGGTGATCGTCCGCCATGAGCAAGATCGCTACTTCGATGAACTAAAAGATCAGGTAAATATCCCAATCTTAAACGCTGGAGATGGATGTGGAAACCACCCAACGCAGTGCCTACTCGATCTTCTTACAATTAAACAAGAGTTTGGAAGATTTGAAGGATTAAAGATTGCGATAGTAGGAGATGTTCGTCATAGCCGAGTAGCACGTTCTAATGCAGAAGCATTAACGAAACTGGGTGCAACAATTTACTTTGCAAGTCCAGAAGAGTGGAAAGATGAAGACAGCATATTTGGAACATACAAACCATTAGATGAGCTTGTTCCAGAAGTGGATGTAATGATGTTACTTCGTGTACAACATGAGCGTCATGATCATTATGAAACAGACATTATGAAAGAGTATCATGAGAAACACGGATTAACAGTGGAAAGAGAAAAGCGTATGAAAGAAGGAAGCATTATTATGCATCCAGCTCCTGTAAACCGTGATGTTGAAATTGCAAGTGAACTTGTTGAGTGTGAGCGTTCACGCATATTTAAACAAATGGAAAATGGAGTTTACGTAAGAATGGCTGTACTAAAACGTGCCTTACCAAATGTATTAGGAGGAATGAAACATGAATTACTTGTTTAAAAATGGTCGTTATATGAATGAAGAAGGAAAAATCGTAGCAACAGATCTTCTCGTACAAGACGGTAAAATCGCTAAGGTAGCAGAAAATATTACGGCAGATAATGCTGAAGTAATCGATGTGAACGGAAAGTTAATCGCACCTGGATTAGTAGATGTACACGTACATCTTCGTGAACCAGGTGGTGAACATAAAGAAACAATTGAAACAGGTACACTAGCAGCGGCAAAAGGTGGATTCACTACAATTTGTGCAATGCCAAATACACGCCCAGTACCAGATTGCAGAGAACATATGGAAGACTTGCAAAATCGTATTAAAGAAAAAGCGCATGTCAACGTACTACCATACGGAGCAATTACAGTACGCCAAGCTGGTTCTGAAATGACAGATTTCGAAACATTAAAAGAACTTGGAGCATTTGCTTTCACTGATGACGGTGTGGGCGTACAAGATGCTAGCATGATGTTAGCTGCTATGAAGCGTGCAGCGAAATTAAATATGGCAGTGGTTGCGCACTGTGAAGAGAATACTCTTATTAATAAAGGTTGTGTACATGAAGGGAAGTTTTCTGAGAAACACGGATTAAACGGTATCCCATCAGTATGTGAATCTGTACATATTGCAAGGGATATACTGCTTGCTGAAGCGGCAGATTGCCACTATCACGTATGTCACGTAAGTACGAAAGGTTCTGTACGCGTAATTCGAGATGCGAAACGCGCTGGAATTAAAGTAACAGCAGAAGTAACGCCTCATCACTTAGTGTTATGTGAAGATGATATCCCATCAGCTGATCCTAACTTTAAAATGAACCCACCGCTTCGTGGAAAAGAAGATCACGCAGCACTAATTGAAGGTTTATTAGATGGAACAATCGATATGATTGCAACTGATCATGCGCCGCATACAGCGGAAGAGAAAGCACAAGGAATTGAAAGAGCACCATTCGGAATTACTGGTTTTGAAACAGCATTCCCGCTTCTATACACAAACCTTGTGAAAAAAGGAATTATTACATTAGAGCAGTTAATTCAATTCTTAACAGAAAAGCCAGCTGATACATTCGGCTTAGAAGTAGGTCGCCTGAAAGAAGGTAGAACAGCTGATATTACAATCATTGATTTAGAACAAGAAGAAGAGATTGACCCAACAACATTCTTATCAAAAGGAAAAAATACACCATTCGCAGGTTGGAAATGCCAAGGATGGCCGGTAATGACAATCGTTGGTGGTAAGATCGCATGGCAAAAGGAGAGTGCATTAGTATGAAAAGACAACTTATCTTAGAAGATGGAACAGTATTAATTGGAAAAGGTTTCGGAGGAGAAATCGAAAAGTCAGGTGAGGTTGTATTTACAACAGGAATGACTGGATATCAAGAAACATTATCTGATCCATCATATTGCGGTCAAATCGTAACATTCACGTACCCATTAATCGGAAACTACGGCATCAACCGTGACGATTTTGAATCGATTCACCCATCTGTAAATGGTTTAATCGTAAATGAAATTTGTGATCACCCATCAAACTTCCGTAATGAAATTTCGTTAAATGATTACTTAAAAGAAAGAAATATCCCAGGATTAGCAGGAATTGATACGAGAAAATTAACGAGAAAAATTCGTCAATACGGTACATTACGTGGACGTCTTTGCAATATGGATGTGGATGTAGAGGACATTGTTAGCCAATTGAAAGCAACTGTCTTTACAGATCATGTGAAACGCGTATCAACGAAAGATCCATACCCAAGTCCAGGCCGTGGACATCGAGTTGTCCTTGTAGACTTCGGAATGAAACATGGCATTTTACGAGAATTAAATAAGCGTGACTGTGATGTAATTGTTGTACCTTACAATACAACAGCAGAAGAGATTTTACGTCTTAGCCCAGATGGAATTATGTTAAGTAACGGACCTGGGGATCCAAAAGATGTACCAGAAGCAATTGAAATGTTAAAAGACATTATCGGTAAAGTTCCTTTATTCGGAATTTGCTTAGGACATCAATTGTTTGCGCTAGCATCTGGTGCGAATACAAGTAAGTTAAAATTCGGTCACCGTGGTTTAAATCATCCAGTAAAAAATCTTGCAACTGGAAAAGTAGCAATTACATCTCAAAACCATGGTTACGCGGTAGAAGAAGAATCAGTTGGAAATACAGAACTTGAAATTACACATGTTGCTTTAAATGATGGAACTGTAGAAGGTCTTCGTCATACGAAGTTCCCAGCATTTACAGTGCAATACCATCCAGAAGCTTCTGCAGGACCAGAAGATGCAAACGATTTATTCGAAGATTTCTTAGCAATGATTGAAAACTTCAAGAAAGAAGGGGAAGAGTTATGCCAAAACGCCTAGACATTAACACAATTTTAGTAATCGGATCAGGACCAATTGTAATTGGGCAAGCAGCAGAGTTTGACTACTCTGGTACACAAGCTTGTCAATCTCTTAGAGAAGAAGGTTACAAAGTAATCCTTGTTAACTCTAACCCAGCAACAATTATGACAGATACTGCAACAGCAGATAAAGTATATATAGAACCATTAACACTAGAATTCGTAAGCCGTATCATTCGTAAAGAACGTCCAGATGCAATCCTACCAACATTAGGTGGTCAAACAGGTCTAAATATGGCTGTTGAACTTGCGAAATCAGGCATACTTGAAGAGTGTGGAGTTGAAATTTTAGGAACAAAATTATCAGCAATCGAGCAAGCGGAAGATCGTGATTTATTCCGTACATTAATGCAGGAATTAAATGAACCAATTCCATCTAGTACGATTATTCATACGCTAGAAGAAGCACATGAATTTGTAAAAGAAATTGGCTATCCAGTTATTGTTCGCCCAGCATTTACAATGGGGGGAACAGGTGGCGGAATCTGTAGTAATGAAGAAGAACTAATTGAAATCGTATCAGGTGGATTAAAACATAGTCCAGTAACACAATGTTTATTAGAAAAGAGCATTGCTGGTTGTAAGGAAATTGAATATGAAGTAATGCGTGATTCAAATGATAACGCGATTGTAGTATGTAACATGGAAAATATCGATCCAGTTGGGGTTCACACAGGTGATTCTATCGTTGTAGCACCGAGCCAAACATTAAGTGATCGTGAATATCAAATGTTACGAAACACTTCATTACGAATTATTCGTGCATTAGGAATTGAAGGTGGATGTAACGTTCAGCTTGCACTTGATCCACATAGCTTCCAATACTATGTAATCGAAGTAAACCCGCGTGTAAGTCGTTCATCTGCACTAGCATCTAAAGCAACTGGATATCCAATTGCGAAGCTAGCGGCAAAAATTGCAGTCGGTTTAACATTAGATGAAATTATAAATCCAGTAACACAAAAAACATACGCTTGTTTCGAACCGGCGTTAGACTATGTTGTTTCAAAAATTCCGCGCTGGCCATTTGATAAGTTTGAATCAGCAAACAGAACACTTGGTACACAAATGAAGGCAACTGGTGAAGTTATGTCAATCGGACGTAACTTAGAGCAATCATTATTAAAAGCGATCCGTTCTTTAGAACTTGGCGTTTATCACTTAGAGTTAGAGCATTTAAAAGAGCTTGATAAAGAGACAATGAAAAAACGTATTATAAAAGCTGATGATGAGCGACTGTTCATTGTAGCAGAAGCAATTCGTCAAGGTGTAACGAAAGAAGAAATCAACGATTGGTGTGAAATGGACTTCTTCTTCTTACAAAAAGTTGAAAATATCGTAAACATGGAACGCGAAGTAAAAGCAAATGTAGGAAATATGGAAGTATTACAATCAGCGAAAGAAATGGGCTTCAGTGACCATTACATCGCCAATGCTTGGAACAAAACAGAGCGTGAAATTTACGATATGCGTAAAGAAAGCAATATAACTCCTGTTTATAAAATGGTAGATACTTGTGCGGCAGAGTTTGAATCTGCAACACCATACTACTACAGCACATATGGTGACGAGAATGAATCGGTTAGAACAGATCGTAAGAGTGTTGTTGTACTAGGGTCTGGTCCAATCCGTATCGGTCAAGGGGTTGAGTTTGACTATGCAACAGTTCACTCTGTATGGGCAATTAAAGAAGCCGGATATGAGGCAATTATTGTTAATAACAATCCAGAAACAGTTTCAACAGACTTCAGTATTTCTGACAAATTATACTTTGAACCATTAACAATCGAAGATGTAATGCACATTATCGATTTAGAAAAACCAGAAGGTGTTATCGTCCAATTCGGTGGACAAACGGCAATTAACTTAGCTGCTAAATTAGAGGCTCACGGTGTGAAAATCTTAGGAACAACACTTGAAGATTTAGACCGTGCAGAAGATCGTGATAAGTTTGAAGCAGCTCTAACACAGCTTGGCATCCCGCAACCAGTTGGTAAAACAGCAACGACTGTAGAGCAAGCAGTAGCAATCGCTGACAAAATTGGTTACCCAGTATTAGTAAGACCATCTTACGTACTAGGTGGACGCGCGATGGAAATCGTATATCGTCAAGAAGAACTGCTGCACTACATGAAAAATGCGGTTAAAGTTCACGCAGATCACCCTGTATTAATCGACCGTTACATGGTTGGTAAAGAAATTGAAGTAGATGCAATTTCAGACGGTGAGAATGTGTTCATTCCAGGTATTATGGAACATATTGAACGCGCTGGAGTTCACTCTGGTGACTCAATTGGAGTATATCCACCACAAAGCTTATCTGCAAAACTGAAAGAACAAATTATTGAACATACAATTGCACTTGGAAAAGGTTTAAACATTGTTGGATTACTAAACATTCAGTTTGTAGTATTCAAAGATGAAGTGTATGTAATTGAAGTAAATCCACGTGCGAGCCGTACAGTACCATTCTTAAGCAAAATTACAGGCGTACCGATGGCGAATGTTGCAACGAAAGTTATTTTAGGTCAAGATCTTGTAGAACAAGGATATGGAACTGGTTATCACCCAGAAGAGAAAGAAGTGTATGTAAAAGCACCGGTATTCTCATTTGCGAAACTACGCTCAGTTGATACAACATTAGGACCTGAAATGAAGTCAACAGGGGAAGTAATGGGGAAAGACTTAACACTTGAAAAGGCATTATACAAAGGGTTAGTTGCTTCAGGAATTAACATCCCAACGCACGGATCGGTAATCATCACTGTAGCGGATAAAGATAAAGAAGAGGCGATGGAAATTGCAAAACGTTTCCACGAAATCGGCTATAACTTATTAGCAACAGCTGGAACAGCACAAACATTAGCAGAGCAAAATATCCCAGTACAAGTTGTAAACAAAATTGATTCTGAAGACTACAACTTACTAGATATTATCCGTCAAGGAAAAGCACAGTTTGTAATCAATACATTAACAAAAGGCAAACAACCAGCGCGTGATGGTTTCCGCATTCGCCGTGAATCAGTAGAAAATGGTGTGGCTTGCTTAACATCACTTGATACAACGAGAGCAATCTTACGAGTATTAGAATCTATGACATTCTCAGCTCATTCAATGAAAGAAATTACGCAAACGAAGCGTCACGAGGTGGTACATGCATGATGCAAAAGCAAAATATGATCGTCGTTAACCAAAAAGAAATCGCAAAAAACATTTACGAATTAGTGCTTCAAGGGGATCTTGTGCAGCAAATGAACGACCCAGGGCAGTTTGTACACATTAAGGTAGCAGAGGGCATTACGCCCCTTCTGCGCCGCCCAATTAGTATTTGTAATGTCGATCAAGACAAGAACGAATTTACAATGCTATATCGTGCGGAAGGACAAGGAACAAAAACATTAGCGAAAAGAAAACAAGGCGAACTTGTAGATGTGTTAGGACCACTTGGACATGGTTTTCCTGTAGAAGAAGCGGAAGCTGGACAAACGGCTCTATTAGTTGGAGGGGGAATTGGTGTACCACCACTATATGAATTGTCACAGCGTCTTGTAGCAAAGGGAGTACGCGTTATTCACATCTTAGGTTTCCAAACGAAAGATGTTGTCTTCTATGAAGAGAAATTCGCAGAGCTTGGTGATACGTATGTTGCAACAGTTGATGGTACGCATGGTACAGAAGGCTTTGTAACAGATGTAATTGATAGCTATGGAATCGACTTTGACATTCTATACTCATGTGGACCTTTAGCGATGCTTCGTGCATTAGAAGGACGCTATAAAGAGAGAAAAGCCTACATTTCATTAGAAGAGCGTATGGGCTGTGGCATTGGAGCATGTTTCGCATGTGTATGCCATCTGCAAGCAGATCCGAGTGGACATTCTTACAAGAAGGTGTGTAGCGACGGACCAGTATTTCCAATCGGGGAGGTTGTACTATGAACAGATTGCAAGTTGAATTACCAGGGTTATCATTAAAAAATCCAATCATCCCAGCATCTGGTTGCTTCGGATTTGGTCGTGAGTATGCACAGTTCTATGATTTAAGTGTACTTGGATCAATTATGATTAAAGCGACAACAGAACAGCCTCGTTATGGAAACCCAACGCCTCGTGTTGCTGAAACACCAGGCGGAATGCTAAATGCAATCGGACTTCAAAATCCTGGATTAGAAAAGGTAATGAATTCTGAATTACCTTTTCTCGAGCAATTTGATCTTCCGATTATTGCAAATGTTGCTGGCTCACAAGCTGAGGATTATGTAGCAGTTGCGAAGGAAATTTCAAAGGCACCTAATGTTCATGCGCTAGAATTAAATATTTCTTGTCCAAACGTAAAAACGGGTGGTATCGCTTTTGGTACGAATCCTGAAATTGCTGCTGATTTAACGAAGCGAGTAAAAGAGGTTTCTGAAGTACCGGTATATGTGAAATTGTCACCGAACGTGGCAAACATTGTGGAGATTGCAAAAGCAATTGAAAATGCGGGTGCGGACGGTTTAACGATGATTAATACATTGCTTGGTATGCGTCTAGATTTAAAAACTGCAAAACCAATTTTAGCAAACCGTACGGGCGGACTATCAGGGCCAGCGATTAAGCCAGTAGCAATTCGTATGGTACATGAAGTAAGTCAAGCGGTTAACATTCCGATTATCGGAATGGGTGGTATTGAAACTGCGGAAGATGTAATTGAATTCTTCTATGCTGGCGCAAGCGCGGTTGCAGTTGGAACAGCGAACTTCATAGACCCGTTTGTATGTCCAACAATTATTGAAGAGTTACCAGCATTACTAGATGAATTAGGATTTGATCACATTTCGGAGTGTCAAGGAAGGAGCTGGAAGCAAACATGTCACAGTCGTTAATTGTTGCACTAGATTTTCCAGGGAAACAAGATGTAGAACAATTCTTACACCACTTTGAAGGGGAAGAGTTATTTGTCAAAGTTGGTATGGAGTTATTTTACAAAGAAGGCCCTGCGATTATTACGTACTTAAAAGAAAAAGGGCATAAGATCTTCCTAGATTTAAAACTTCATGATATTCCGAATACAGTAAAAAGCGCTATGCGTAGCCTAGCTAGTTTAGATGTTGATATGGTAAATGTTCATGCTGCTGGGGGAAGCAGTATGATGAAAGCTGCGATTGAGGGATTAGAGGAAGGTAAGCAAGAAGGAAAAGAGAGACCGATTTGTATTGCAGTTACACAACTAACAAGCACTTCGGAAGCTATGATGAAAAAAGAGATCGGCATTGAGAAAACGTTAGAAGAAGCGGTTGCTCATTATGCAAAATTAACGAAAGAAAGTGGACTTGATGGAGTTGTTTGTTCAACACTTGAAGTTCCAAAATTACGTGAAGTATGCGGAAATGAATTTGTAACAGTAACACCGGGGATTCGTCTTGCAAGCGATGATGTAAATGACCAAGTGCGCGTAGCAACACCGAAACGTGCGAGGGAACTTGGTTCAAGCTACATCGTAGTTGGACGTAGTATTACAAAAGCAGAAAATCCGCTTGAAGCGTATAAAACAGTAAAACAACAGTGGGAAGGTGTAACAGTATGAAAAAAGAAATCGCATCGCATTTATTAGAAATTGGAGCAGTATTTTTACAACCGAATGATCCATTTACTTGGTCTTCTGGTATGAAATCACCAATTTATTGTGATAATCGTTTAACTTTATCTTATCCAAAAGTACGCCAAGCGATTGCAGCTGGATTAGAAGAGTTAATTAAAGAGCACTTCCCAACTGTAGAAGTTGTTGCAGGAACAGCAACTGCTGGTATTGCGCACGCTGCATGGGTAAGCGATCGTATGGATTTACCGATGTGTTACGTACGTAGTAAGGCAAAAGGTCACGGCAAAGGGAACCAAATCGAAGGAAAAGCTGAAAAGGGTCAAAAAGTAGTAGTAGTAGAAGACTTAATTTCAACTGGCGGTAGTGCAATTACATGTGTAGAAGCACTTCGCGAAGCTGGCTGTGAAGTATTAGGAATCGTATCAATCTTCACATACGAGCTAGAGTCAGGAAAAGAAAAATTAGAAGCAGCTAACGTAGCGTCATATTCTTTAAGTGATTACAGTGCATTAACTGAAGTTGCAGCAGAAAAAGGTATGATTGGACAAGCTGAAACGAAAAAATTACAAGAGTGGCGTAAAAATCCAGCAAATGAAGCTTGGATCACAGCGTAACACGAAAAAAGACGACCGCGGGGGAACGCGGTCGTTTTTTTATATAATTGTTAAAATTTCATGTAAAGTTCCATCGACATCAAAGAAAATCATATTACAATCTCCTCGCTAATAACTATTTAGCGTTTTCTACAACTTCATATCCTCTCACAAACAATAGCGTCATATAAGAAACAATAAATGAGAAGATGCTGTACATGCCAACCCAAAAGAAAAATTTTGGAGTAAAGGCGATAACACCTATTATTAAAAAACTAGCAAACGTTACAATCGGCATTACGTAATACGTTTTCGTCTTGCGTGTTCCAATAACAGAAACGATAAAGATAAGTAATGGACAAATTAATAAGACGAAAATCAATTCATTCATAGTTATGTCCCCTTTTCTAATGGAAGTAATCTGTTTCTCGTAAACGTTTTGGAATAAATACTCTCTTAATATAATTTCGCTAATATATACATAACTCCTTTTGAAAGCCAGTAATTCATGATGAATTTTACAATAAAAAAACATAAGCAAGAGAATACTTGCTTATGTTATAGGATAAACATTGCAACGATTGTGGTGACAATTAAGCCAATCACAACCGGTAAAAAATTTCGGCGTGCAAGTTCAAACGGATCCACTTTACAAATGGCAGCGGCAGGAATAAGCGCCCAAGGAATTAAAGTCCCGCCTCCGGTCCAGATTGCAGCAATTTGCCCGAGTGCTGTTAATGTAGCGGTTCCATGCCCAAGTGCTGTTCCGAAAAGATTGGCAATCGAACCAGCAAGTGATATACCTGAAAAGCCAGATCCATCTAAGCCTGTTATGACACCAACGATAGTTAATGTTCCAGCCGATACATATTGGTTTAAAGGCACCGTTTGAGATAAAGCGATTCCTAAGTCGTTAATGATTCCGTGTGAACCTTTCGGTAAATAGTCTCCAATAATTTTTATAAAGCCGCTATCTCCTAAATAAAAAAGTGCAGCGATTGGAATAACTGGTCCGAAAATTTTAAATCCAAATTGGAGACCTTCTATAAAATAATCGGTCGTTTTATTTAGTCCATTTCCTTTGTAAGCGATGAGAGAAATGATGATAATCATAATAACAGTTGTCCCGCCGATAAGTGCAGTTGCGTCGCTTCCTTGTAGTTTAAATTGAATCATGCAAAGGATATCGATGGCATATACGATCGGAATGCAAATAGCGAGCCATTTTTTTGTTTGAGGAGATAATGAAGTGAGCGTTTTAGAAGACTCAGTTGATGGGATAGATTCTTGTATAGATAAGCCTGTATGGAATTCTTTTCGTAAGAAGAAAAATGCGACGGAAGTTGTCACAATACCCATAACGATAACGAGCGGAACACTGGCAGAAACAACGCTGGAAACAGGAAGACCAGCAGCATCCGCGGTTAATTTCGGTGCACCTTGAATAACGAAGTCCCCAGATAAAGCGATGCCGTGTCCGAATAAGTTCATGGCAATCGCAACTCCAATTGGCGGAAGGCCGACGCGTACAGCCACGGGTAATAAAATAGCTCCCATTAAAGCGACAGCTGGAGAAGGCCAAAAGAAGAAAGAAATTGTCATCATTAAAAGGCCGATAATCCAGTAGGCAAGTGTAGGGGTACGAATCATTTTTGTAAATGGTGAAATCATCGTATCATTTATGCCAGTATGAACGAGTAGATTGCTCATTGATACGATAATGGAGATGATTAATATAGTTGGTAATAGCTCAGTAATAGCGTAAATGAAACTTTGAAAAATCCCGCTAATGGCAAGAGGGATAGAGCTTGTAGCGGTTAATGCTAATAAAAAGATAAAAACGATACAAATAATCGTCGTATCTTTTCGAAGAATAAAGAAGGTAATAATAGTGAGTAAACAAAGAATATAGAGAGCATGCAACAGTGTTAATTCAACTCCCATAACATTCACATCCTTTAGGCGTTCGTGTAGTTCATTGTATGAAAGCGGAGAAAGTATGTGAGTATAGGAAAAAGAAAAAAGTGAAATTTCATGTACCGTAATGGTAAGAAGTAGAAATGGATGTTAAAATACAATTAATCCTAAAAATGGAATTAAAGGAGGGTTTATGCGCAAAAAAATTGGATTTTGGGGATTCATCATATCTTGCAGTCTATTAATCATTTTAAGTCAATTTACAAACAATGAATGGGTAAGTATCATACCTGTTTTCGGGTTTGTTTTTGTACTGTTATATAACTGGGATGATATGAAACAATATAGCAAGAAAAGTATCGGAATTATGATAGGTATCACTGTTGTTTGCTCATTTTTCGTAGGGTTTATTTTAATAGAAGGGCAGAAACAAATGGAGAAAATGTCTATTTTTCAAGAATGGATGTCTTCTGCAAAAGGTCTTTATATTGTACTTGTAGTTGTTATTTTTCTAAGAATTGTTATAAGCATAGCAAGTTACATATTAAAGGAGAAATAGAATGGGGGAATACGAATGAGAGAGAAAATAGGGTAACTAACTGTTACGATTTATTTAACCAATTATAACTAAAGTTAATTAAATATAGCAGTAAGCCCTGCTAGTCAAGTGATTGGCTAGTAGTGAGGGTTAACTGCGGGCAATCCCTAAAGCTGATTGAACTACAACGTGGCTAGAAATGGTGAGCGTGAATG
>Ga0213824_1000283_pt1 | contig 42815 bp, 35 predicted proteins | sample MC6MC0906MG_FD_179892 | JGI IMG/M metagenome (GOLD analysis project Ga0213824, IMG submission 179892) | Enriched soil aggregate microbial communities from Iowa State University, Ames, United States - MC6-MC0906-MG | ecosystem: Environmental > Terrestrial > Soil > Unclassified | place: USA: Iowa...
GAATTGGCGGCAGCCATAGCGCCGTTTACTTCTGGCCAGTGGTCCCGAAGCTTTTGAAAGCCTCTGTTGTGGAAATCTACGACAAAGGCGGTATCCTCTGTCCGTTCATGCATGTCTGGCCACATGGCGTGGCCTGTGATTGCACAGAAGTCCAGGTGGTTTGCGGCGGCGGCCAGGGCGTTTTGAAGGGAGCCGTAGCCGTAGGTGATGCCGCAGTGGTTGTGAATGTCACCCCAGTATATGTTCATAGTTGAAATCCTTTCTTATTCTTATTCAATAACCTCATTTTTTGTCGCAACAATGGCTTCCGGGTGAGGCACCCACTGCCCCTTTTCGGAAGCATAATCTTCTAGTCCCATTTCCTTTTTCATACGTTCTTGAAATTCCTTTGCCCGGGCATTGACTTCATGGGGATCGCAAACGGAGAGAAGACGGCTGTGGCAGCTGTCCAATACTCTTTGGATCTCCGGGTCATTGAAGCGGGTTTCCAGAATATTTTCATGTTCACCCGGGTCTTCTACCAAATCAAACATCTGAGGGCTGTCATTGCAGTAAAATACGTATTTATACCGTCCCCAGCGGATCATGAACATCCCGTCTGGTATGCCATGGGCGTGATATTCGCTGAAAGCGAAATCCGGCCGGTCCGGGTCTATGCCGTCTATGATTAGTTTCATGAGGCTATGTCCGGCGATCGCTTTAGGCTGCGGAATGTCTAACAAATCACAAAATGTAGGATAAAGGTCTGCCAGGCTGGCGGGCGCGGGTATGCGCTTCGCCGTGATTCCTGGAACCCGTAGGATCAGCGGGATATGAGCAGACTGCTCGAACATGCAGCATTTCCACCACATCCCGTGATAGCCTAGCTGTTCGCCGTGGTCGCTGGAATAGCAGATAGCCGTATTGTCACGCAGACCAAGACGGTCGACGGCGTCTAAGAGGATGCCCAGGCGCTCATCAAGCTCTTCTATGGCACAGTGATACCCCACCAGGACTCTGCGGATGGTTTCTTCGGGAACCTGCTCACACTTAAAATAAGTGCGCATCCATTCCAGGGAAGGATTAAGGGACGTAAAGGGGGGACGCAGTTCATCGGGGATTTCCGTGATCCGGGAATTATAGTAGTCCCAGTGCTCCTGTTTCACATAAAACGGAAAGTGAGGATCCAAAAAGCCGATATAAAGCATGAAATTTTCTTCAGCCCGATGCGCCTCCAGCCAGGACAGGCTTTCAGCCAGAACCCGATCGTCAAAGCTTTCTTCGGTCTTGATACCGATCCGTTCAAAGCGCTTTTCGGCCCCTATCCTTCCGATCTTCTGATCCCTGTAATAGCAGCCGATATCAGGTTTGTGCATGTAGCCGGCCAATGACTCAAAAGTAAATTCATAGCTGCCTTCGTGATGGAAATGGGTCTTGCCGATACAGGCGAAGGAGCGTCCGTTTCTCACCGCGTGGTGGGAAATACCCTCCACGGTCCCGTCGTAGGGAGTGGAATTGTCCCAGGTTCCAAGCTGATGCACGTAATCTCCGGTAAAGAAGCTGGCCCTGGCCGGTGCGCACACCGGGCAGGTGGAGTAAAAGCTGTCAAAGACGATGCCTTCACCGGCCAGCCGGTCCAAGTTCGGGGTCCGTAAAAGGGAGTGATTGATAAAGTGCATCATCTCATAGGAATGTTCGTCTGACAAAATGGTGATTACATTCATAGCAGCCTCCTACCAGTAAGGATTCCAGTCCTTAGTCATGCGGCTCAGGGCTTCCACATAGTAGTAATCGCCCCAGAGATTGCATTCGTCAATGCCGTGATCGATACAGTCGTTATAAGGGGTTTTCTTTCCGTAAACACCGTGAAGCAGCTGGCCATTGGAAATCTCCGGTGAAGAGACGGCGCAAAGGTCCACCAGAGCCTTCATCATCCGTTTGGCGGCGGCCAGATAAGGGGCGGCTTCTGCTTCCGGTAAATACTTACACATCTCCAGGATGCCGCAGATGGCGATGGCGGAGGCAGAGGAATCCCATGGTTCCTCACTGCCTTCTTCAAAAATAAAATCCCAATAAGGAATCAGATTTTCCGGAAGGTGGGAGATGAAATAATCGGTCACATGCTTAAAGTCTTCCAGATACTTGGGGTCTTTCGTATAACGATAGCTTAGGGCCAGGCCATAGACACCCCAGGACTGGCCTCTGGCCCAGGCGGAATCCGCCGAGTAGCCTTGGTGGGTGACGCCCCTTAAGGGTATTCCGGTATCAGGGTCAAAGTAATAGGTGTGGTAAGTGGAATAGTCGGGGCGGATGATGACGCTTAAAGCAGTTTCCAGGTGGGCCCTGGCCACATCGGCGTATTCAGGAAGGCCGGTTTCTTCTGTGGCCCAATACAGTAACGGCAGGTTTAGCAGGCAGTCGATGATCAGCCGGTAATTATTCCGATTTTCTAAGGAGCCCCAGGCCTGGATAAAACGGCCTTTCTGATGGAACCGGGACTTTAAGCGGTCGGCTGCCAGCAGTGCCGCCTTTCTTGCAGTCTGGTTCCCAGTAAGCTTATAGCCTGCCACACAGGAAAGGGAGTAGAGAAAACCCAGGTCATGGGTATCTGTGCGGTTTCCGGTTTCGATGCGCGTAAGAAAGCTGTCTATCTGCTTGGCAGCAGCCTCACGGAAGCGGTCATCACCGCTGTTTTCATAGGCCAGCCATAGCTCGCCTGTCCAGAAGCCATTGGTCCACTGCTCATTGGGGGCGGGAGAGTAGAAGCCGCCTTCTGAGAATATGGATTTGAATTGCTGGGAAAATTCGCCAAGGCAGCTCTCTGTCTGGCGGATGGCGAGACGTAGTGCAGCATTTGCCTCTTCCTGTGTGAGTTCTGGTTTTTTCATCAATTTTTCGTGGGTCATAGTTTCCTCTCATTCTGCAGTTTTGATGTTTTTAATAGGTTCCATGGGTGTGGTTCTTAAATTACAGCGAAGGAAAATGGTTTAGCGCTTCTTTGTCCTCCATCATGGGAATCACAGCGCTAAGCTGTGCCTTTAAGCTGCTTAAGGGCCAGGGCGCGGCCGGGGATCTGTCTGGCGCATCCGTCACATCCAGCATAAGAAGGCTTAGGCCAACTGTGCTGATATCTACTTTCTTATCCTCTGGCGCCGCAAAGCAGATGTCCAAAATCGGTGCCAGAAGATCCTCGGAGGTATATATTTCCGGACAAAGCGCAGTGTTTTTCCATACGCGGATATCCTGGCAGCCGGACCATATGCACATGATGGAGACTCCGTTTTTCTCCAATAGGACGGAAGAATCATTCAGTACGTGGCAGGCAGTTCCGGGCATTAAGTGCCAGCGCTGTATGTGGGGAGCCGTCTGGCGGCTGCCCCGTTCCATCTCATCCCGTACAATAAGTCCCCGGGTTCGATGGAATAAAAGCCTGCGTGTATGGCGGCAGTAGGTATAGGCATCATGGTGAGCCCTTACATAAATGCCGTCTGGCTCTGTCCGGTAGTCCGTAACAGGCGAGTCCGGACGGTATACCCCCCACTTGTTGGCATACATAGTATCCGGCAGTACAGGTTCCTGATGGGCCAGGACCGTGTTGTGAGAGGTCATGTTGTACATATATCCCCGGTGCGGGCTGCCCATGCGGATGGAATGATACAGCTTGCCGCTATAAGGCTCTCCGATGAATTCTTCTCCGCGGAAGGTGACAAACAGGGACAGCATATCCATGTGGTTGTGGCCGGAACAGCCGCAGTCCGTCTTGGCGGACATGAGAAGGTAGTTACCTTTGGGGCCATAGGAGCTTTTGCTGCAGAGGAAGCCGGCTCTCTGACTGCAAACGTCCAGGGGGAGCACGGAGGGATCAGTTTCCTGCCCGGTAACCCTGGCATCTAAAAGCATTGTGCACATGGGATGGTCCATAATGCTTCTGCCTAATCCCAGAATGGGATCCACCAAGGGGCCTCCATTGTCGCCAAGAGCAGGATAGAGGGGGCCGGGAGGGGTCAGCATAGCTAAGAGGGAAAAGGTGGCGTACATTTTCCGGTCCGCTTCCTTATCTAACAGCTGCTCCTGGTTTAATTTTGCCAGATAGATCCCGCGAAACAGCATTTCCCCTACGGCAGCACCCGACCAGTAGGCGATGGAATGCTCGTTGTAGCCGCCATCCTCATTAAAGTCCTCTTTGATATGGCGGCATACGATCTCGGCACCTCTTTCTTTATAGGCACGGAAATCAGGAATCTCGGGCAGCAGAATGCTAAGGAGAAACGGTACAAGGCCGCGCTCCCACATATGGTGGTTGTAAGGGCGGTAGCTATCTGACTCAAAGCGCTGGAATTGGATACCCAGAAACCAGATATGCTTTAGTAATTCGAAGGCAGTGTCTGTGTCGATTTCATATGGAACTCTGGTATAAAACAGGCTGATGAGCACCATGGTCAGCCAGCCTACACTCATGGCATCCCGATCCTCTGTGAACTGGAAGCGGCTGGCCTCCGGAGTCGGATCCTCAATGACCAGCGGATAAGTCTCAAAAAACTTATGGATAATTTCTGTAAAAGAAGCCAGGACATTCGGGTCCTCGTCTTCATGATACAGGACACAGAGGGCTTCAAGGAACTGGCCTCTTACAAACATGTTCAGGCTGTGACGGTGGCGTTTGCCCTGATCCTCCAGGAAATTAAAATGGATCATGGATTCAAAGGCGGGCCCCAAATCCTCTACCTTTCTGGCACCTGGAAGGAGATAGCGGTGTTCCATCATGCTTTTCCCGGACTGCAGGCAGAATTCCTTTAAGCTGCCCCTAAGGCCCAGAGAGGACTGATAGGCATAGGGCAGCTCATCCGGCTCCATCTTCTGGAGGGGGAGTCGACGGTAATCATAGTAATAGGCCACATTGCTCCGGGTTTCAAAATAGCTGACCAGGGCTTTTTTGGCAGCGGCGGTATCACCCTGTCTCCAGGCAGATTTCACAGCCGAAAGCCCGGGCAGTTCCAAATCCAGGGCCTCAAACAGCTGTTGATCTGTAATTTCTGCTTCGCGGTCAGGGATGGGCCGACGATGTTTTATACCCTTTGGGGAATAAGCAGTGTGGGAATTGATTTCGGTCATATTAATCTCCATTCCGCCGCTGACGCCTGCGGCAAAATAGTAATAGAAAAATGATGCGCGTCTTTCACCATGTTGTATTATGTATTCAAAAAATACGGTCCTATTAAAGGTTCTCTCTGATCAATTGATTCCCGTCCAGGGTCAGACGGAAGGCATGAGTGTCTGCCTGGCATTCCAGCACGAAACGGCCGTCTGATGAAAACTGCCGAACCGATGATGTCTGCTTTCCGGGGGACTGAGGATGGGGGACGGCCAGGGTGGCGAACCAGCATTCTCCGTTTTCAACCGGCGTTATATGGAAGCAGACCAGTTTAGAATCATGCCAGACGTCGTTAATAGTAGAAATTTTTCCATCTTCTATTACCAAATCAGCCGGATCGTCGCCCACCGCCAGTTCGATTGCAGGGCCATCATCCAAGGAGATGATGGAGCGCATTCCACTGTGGATCAGTTCGGTCCTGTTTAAGTGATAGTGGATCTGGACGGTATCCGTCTTCGAAAGTCCGGTCACATGGTCGATGATTACCAGGAACCGGTCATTCACAAGTGCCAAGTGCCGTGTGGCAATGGCCGGAGCATAATTTTCATGGCGGGAGGTGATGCAGGTCACCCCTTCTGTCTGCTCTACTGCACAAATGCAACCGCTTTTTTGCGGGCCATATGCCCAGGAGCCTTGGTATTCCCAGGCGTCCGCCTCATTTACCGTGAGACAGTTGTGGGAAGCCGTACGCTTGAAACGGTAACGGTTTTCACCGCTTTTATAGGTATAGATCCCCGGGTCGGAGATCAGGGGCAGGCCGTAGGCGGTGAAATCAAAGCCTCCCGGGTCCATATGAGCGTGCTGATTCTGCACGGGGGTGCGGCAGGCGGTCATAAGACTTAAGGCATCCGTTTCCCAGGAGGTACGCAGATATACCTGATTTAAATCTATTTGCCAGGTCAGAAGGGGAAGCTCCGGGCATTTGGGATGTTTCTCTGCCCAGTTTAAATCCTCCTTTAAGCGGTTAATCTCAGGAATCCGCCACAAATTATCCCGGATGTCTGATAAGATGGAGGCAATGGGATAAAAATGCGCCGCCGCGGCTAAGTAGTTCCGGTCACCGGAGGCCATATAGCAAGATACGGCTGCCAGGCACATCGTTTCCTTATCGGCTGTGTGGCTGTCGCCCCAGGGGAAATTGCCGCCGCAGGCACGGGTGGAGTGGATGGAGTGGAGGAACATGCTATTAAGCCTCCTGGTGTAGCTTTCCGATTCTTCTATATGATACTTTCTGGAAAATACATTCCGCATGGCGAACCAAAATACACATCCGTTATGGTAGGAGGGGCAGCCCTCAATCTGTCCGCCGCAGGGGGTGCACTGAGCGTCCATACAGCGGTCCAGCTCTCTTAAGGCATGGGCCCGGAAAGCTTCACTGCCTTTCATCTCCGGGAAGAGTAAGGAGAAGGAGAGCAAACCTAAATTCTCCATCAGGTAGTGGTTGTGGTCTGCCTTGGGCCAAAGGAGGGGGGATATCTCATAGAGGATCCGGCAATGGATGTAGACACAGGGAAGCAGCTTCTCCAGAAAGGCTTCCGTCATATAGGGAGTGTCCGCCAACAGTTCCACTACATAGGGCCAGGTGCGGTATCCGCGGATGCCCACCTCCAGGGCCCTCCAAGGAGTGAGCCCATCGAATCGGCTGGGTGCGTAAGCCCCTGTTTCATCCTTAAGGGCAGGGCAGGGGACGCGGTCAATCCAGTCTGTGATTTCCTGTATGGCCTTTTGGGCATATTTGAGCGCACCGGTCAGGCTGTAGGCCTCGCATAAGGTTTTCCAATGGTGCATCCGGTTTAAATGAAAGGTGTATTCATTATCCCCTACAGGGTTCACAGTCCACTCCGGGGGATTGCCTACATAGTAGAGTGCCGGGCCTGTACCGGGAAGGACCAGCTGTCCGGCCAGGGCTTCGTCTGCAAGACGCAGCGTGTCCGCGGCAAGCTCGGGAAACTGTTCCTTTACCAGTTGCCCCCGTTCCAGGGCGGTAAGATGTTGATTGGCCTCCAGTACTCGTTCCCGCAGTTGAGACAGCAGGGTGGAGACGCTCATTCCTTCCGGAAGGATATCTTTGATTGAAGGGTAGATTTCTGTCATGGTTTTTCCTCCTTTTGCTATGGGCAGACAGGACCGGGGGTAACTGCTCCAAATCCCAGCTCTGTACTGCGCTGTTTAAAAGCCCTTATGACTTCCTGATACTCCGGCGCATGGATGTAATTTATGGTCTCTGACGGATTCTTATCCAAATCAAACAGCACCGGCGGCATGTCTGGACCATAGTATTGGTACTTAAGCGGCCCTTTTTTAATCATTAAATATTCTCCTAAGTATTGGCTGATGCTTTCATCATCCCAGTCGTCCTGACTGCCGTCCATAAGTCCGGTTAAGGAACGGCTGTCCAGCCCTGATGGGATTGGGATGCCGCAAAGATCACAAAGTGTGGCATATAAGTCGCAAAGATTCACATTCTCGGATACAAGGCGGGGAGCAAAGCGTTTAGGAAAACGGAGAAACAGGGGCACTCTTACGCTGGCTTCATAGAATTTGTGCTTGGCCCATATCCCGTGTTCTCCCAGCATTTCACCATGGTCGCTGGTAAACAGGATGATCCAGTCATCCGGATCCTGACCTGTTTCCTCAAGCTTCTCAAGGATTTGCCCAATGTATCCGTCCACTGTTTCTATCATGGCGTAATAAGCGGCTGTGGTGCGCTGTACCTCCCTTAGGGTTACATCCGTTCCTATCTTAAGGTGCTTTGTGTCCAGATAGGGGTGGCCGGAAAGCGGCTGCTCTTCTCCGTAGATGGGAACCCGGTTTAAATAATATTTAAATAAGTCCTCCCTGCAGAAATACGGGTAATGGGGGAGGACAAAGCTGACCTTTAATAGAAGCGGTTGGTTTTGCTGAGGTTTGTCATAGTAAGGGGACTCAAAAATCTCCTCCAGGATATCCAAAGCCCCTTGCAGGGTATATTCGTCATCCACCGTATTGCGCGCATGGCCCGGACCTGAACGCTGTACCTCTTTGGCATTGGTCCAGCGATGGTCTGCCTGGGAGATTCTGACCCGGGACAGCTCTTCCATATCAAGCCCCGGGACAAACCGCTCAGTGATGCGGCAGTCCCGGCCTATTCGTCGAAGCCACCCCTGCATCTGGTCAGGACCGTTATGGTGGAGCTTTCCACAGCAAACCGTATGGTAGGCGTGTTCAGAAAAGGTGCGGGCAAAGGTCGGGTAAAAGGGAGGTAAGTCTTCACCAAAAACCTGGCATCCGCAGGTCCTCGGCAGCTGTCCGCTCATGAGACACTGACGGGCAGGGATGCAGACGGGGGAGGGAGTATAGGCATGGTCGAAAATGACACTGTCTTTTGCCAGACGGTCGAGGTTTGGTGTCCGGATGACCGGGTTTCCCGCCCAGCCTGCCAGATCGGGACGGTGTTCATCGGTCATGAGGAACAGAATGTTGGGATGGCGTTGCTGCTGCATAGCGATGGATTCCTTTCTATACCGTATTAAAACAAATTTCAAGTTAAGCCAATTATAGGAAATGAAAAAATAACGTACAACCATATTTTTTTGCAAAATACCAAAATTTTGTGGCTTACAAAATAAAGATGAGCGAAATCCCATATAATCACGTACAAAAAGTTGGAAAATGGAATGAAATACAGGCACAAGCCAAAAGAAACCCAGTGTTTACAAGGGTTTTGCATGAGAAAAAACGATTTCAAAAAATTGTTATTTTTCAAATTTTTATGGATTGCCATCAGAAAAATGGTATGATAGCATGTGCTCAGAAACAAACGCGGTTGCAATCTGATCATGATGTAACAAGCAAAGAAACGATTTGAAAAATAATGTAAAAAAAGGAGATTATGAAGAGATGAAGAAATCAAAACGACTGATTGCCGGTTTTATGGCATCAATGATGGCAGCCTCTGTTCTGGCAGGCTGTTCTTCCAAGCCGGCGGAAAGCACCCAGGGCCAGACCGCGGAAGCCCCCGCAACTGCAGAGGAAAAAGGCGAGCCGGTACAGATGACATGGCTGGTAGGCGCTACCTCCGCAGAGGTGGATGATAATGCAGAAGTAGTAAAGATGATTGAGGATCGCTTCAATATTGACTTGAAAGCCTGGTATGTGGATTCCAATAAATACCAGGAAAACTTAAATGTCAGATTTGCCGGCGGCGAGATGCCGGACGTGCTGGTAATCGACAACTTAAGCCAGCTTCCTGATTATGTAGATGGCGGAATCATTGGAGAGCTTCCTATAGAAGAGATCCGTGAGAAGGCACCAAACTATGCAAAGATTGCAGATCAGTACGACGACGGATCCCTGTGGAGCACCCTGGTCTACAAAGGTAAGAACTACGGTGTGACAAACCCCATGGATGCAGTTCCTATGGCCATGTTCTGGAGAAAGGACTGGCTGGATAAGTTAGGTCTTGAGGTTCCAAAGACACTGGACGAGTATGAGAAAGTCCTGACTGCTTTTGTGGAGCAGGATCCTGACGGAAATGGAAAGAAGGATACGGCAGCCATGGCAGAACGTACCTTCGGTGCTGTCTTTGGTGCTTATGGTTTGCGCTGTGTGACCGGCGGCAATCCACGTTTTAAAGTAGAGGAGATGCAGTTGGGCGAGGATAATGTACCATATTTTCCTTATATCCAGCCAAAAGCCAAGGAAGTTCTTGCTAAGCTTCATGACTGGTATACCAAGGGCCTCATCGACAAGGAATTTATCACAGGCGAAAACCACGGCGGATATGCATGGCTTTCTCATTCCTTCATGAATGGGAAGATTGGTTTGACCTCCGCACAGCCTTATCATTATTTAAATGCCAGCACCGACACAAAGAATGAGGAAAACTGGGGTGTCTGCATGAAGGAATTCAAGGGCCTCAATCCTGATGGAGATATTGTGATCGGGCCGGCACCCATCGGACCAGACGGACAGTCCGGAACAGAGGGCTGGAATTTAACCGGACGTATGACCTGTCTGACCACCAAGGGGGCCAGCGATCCACGCATCGTAGACGCTTTCCTGGCTATGCTGGATGCATATTATTCTGACATGGATTATGCGAGATTAGTGAACTATGGATTAGAAGGAAAGCATTGGAAAATGGCAGACTTAGGTCCCATCAGGATCATGGAAGGCACAGACTTGAGAAAAGAAGGTGTGCTTCAGGTAGATTTCGGCAGCACAGTGAACTTTGCCGAGAATGTGACACCGCAGAAGAGAAAATTCGGCCATGAAGTGACTGGAAATGGATATTACCGCTTCAATGCGCCGCCGGTAGAAGAGGTTTCCAACGTTATCGCAACCCTGGATTCCCTCACCAACCAGGCATATTTCGATATAATTACAGGCGCAAAGCCAATCGACTACTTTGACACCTTTGTGGAAGAATTCAAAAAAGCAGGCGGAGAAGCAGCAGAAAAAGCAGTTCAGCAGGCTTATGCTGAGAAAATAGCCGCAGTCAAATAATTAAATGTGGCATAGATGGGCAGCCGCGAGAGAAAATATCCGCAGCTGCCCTTCTTTAACGGAGGAATTCATATGACAGCAGTAACAGCGAAGGGAAAGCCCGTCAAAAAGGGCTTTCTGTACAATATGTCACATTATAAGGAATATTACATTATGCTGATTCCCGGCATCCTGTTTTTCCTGGTATTCTGCTATGGCCCTATGTATGGCCTGGTGATCGCGTTCCAGAATTATTATCCCCTTAAGGGCATCAGCGGAAGTCCCTTTGTGGGCCTTAAGCATTTTAAGGCGCTTTTCAACGACCCGTTTTTTGTCTCTGTACTGAAGAACACGCTTATTATCAGCTTTTACAAGCTTTTAATCTGCTTCCCGGCGCCTATTATATTAAGTTTGATTTTAAATGAGATCAAATGTATGCCGTTTAAAAAGTTTGCTCAGTCTATTTCCTATTTACCCCATTTCGTTTCCTGGGTTGTAGTGTCAGGAATTATCATCGAATTCCTTTCCCCATCCAGAGGTCCCATCAATATCCTGCTGCAGAACTTAGGGTTTGAGTCCATCTTCTTCGTAGCGGAGCCCAAGTGCTTCCGGGGCGTGCTGGTACTGTCGGACCTATGGAAATCCATTGGCTGGGGCTCGATCGTTTATCTGGCGGCAGTGACTGCGGTGGATCCTACGCTGTATGAGGCGGCGGAAATGGACGGCGCCGGCAGAATCAAGAAAATCATCCATGTAACCCTTCCGGCGCTGGCGCCTATCATTACGGTAATGCTGATCATGGAGTCAGGTAAGATCTTAAACGACAGTTTCGAGCAGGTTTATAACTTCTTAACCCCCAGCACGTATTCCGTAGGCGACGTAATTTCCACCTTCGTTTACCGTATGGGTATCCAGAAGATGCAGTACAGCTTCACTACGGCGGTGGATTTGTTTAAGAACACGATTTCCTTTATTCTGGTGATTCTGACCAATTATGTTGCCAGGAAGACGAATGACTATGCGCTGTGGTAAGGAGGATAGAGATGAAAAAGAAAAAGAATAACGACGAAGAGATCGCTTCCGTCAGAAAAAGAAAGAGGAGCCGTGAAGATTGGATCGTAGATGGATTTGCCTATGGAATGGCAGCCATATTGGTGATTGCGATCATCCTACCCTTTATGCAGGTAATCACGGTTTCCATGAGCCCGGCTTCGGTGGTGAACGCCACAGGTTTTCACTTGTTCCCTACGAAATTTGATTTTTCAGGTTATAAAAAGATTGCTACGGATAATAATTTCTGGCACAGCTATCTAAACACCATCCTGCGGGCTGTCATAGGGACGTCCAGCGGCGTGCTGATAACCATCATGACTGCTTATCCCCTATCTAAGGTGAACCTCCCCTACCGGAAAGGTCTGATGCTGTTTGTGGTATTTACCATGTATTTTTCGGGTGGAATGATTCCCAAATACTTACTGATCAAAAATCTTCACCTGACTAATAATTTCCTGGTTTACATTCTGCCCTGCCTGATCACAGGCTTTGCCCTGATTATTACGCGGAATTTTTTCATGAGTATTCCGGGAGAACTGGAGGAATCGGCAAAGATCGACGGGGCGACTCCCTGGCGGGTTCTGTTCGGTATTTACCTGCCATTATCAAAGCCGGTGGTGGCTACCATATCCTTATGGTACTGTGTGCATCACTGGAATTCCTGGATGGATAACATGCTCTATGTGACCAAGAGCAATCTTTATGTACTTCAATATGTGCTGCAGACCATTTTAACCAACGGTCAGACGGCAGACATGGAGACAATGACGGACGTGATCATCCATACAGAAACAATGAAAATGGCGGCCCTTGTCCTATCTTTGCTTCCCATCGTCTGTACTTATCCGTTTCTGCAGAAATATTTCGTTAAAGGAATGTTAGTAGGCTCCGTAAAAGGCTAAGACAGACAAGAGGAGAGAATTATGCTACAATAGAATATCAATATCTTTTTGGGGGAGGATTTTCATGTCGAAAAAATTTTCCATATTTTATATCCTGTTGTGTATCAATCTATTCAGCATCACCATTCTCTCCGGATTTAACTATTTTGTATTTCACAAAATGAACAAAAATGCCTATCTGGAAAGCTTTGTAGACTATAATGAACGGGTCACGAACCTGGCATTTAAAAATATTGATAAACAGGTGATGCAGTCCTTAATCGATATCCCCCAGCTTTATTTTTCCGATGTGAAACCCAACGAGCCCATCTTTCTGCCCCAGATGCAGTCCATAAGCGGTTCTCCCAAAGATATTCTGGCCTTGCAGGAGAAGATGGAGGAGATGCGGAAGGTATACCCCCATGTCGTCAGCCTGGATATTTATTATGAAGGAACGAAGACCATTGTCACAGGATATGACAAGATCCACTTTACCCAGGATGAAACAGAGGTGAACCAATACCTTCCCTGGTATTTCGATTTTGAGAAGCTGAAGGTAAACCAGTACTTTTTCCCACTGTCCAATGCAGACTATCCAACAAAGGCACCGGTACTTACCTATGTCAAACGGATAACCCGGCCGAAATGGAAGGGGCAGAGCATTGTGGCCGCGTTTCACATCACGCCCGACAGCCTGCAGGATTACATTGATATGAGCAGTGGAAACTTTGTGCTGGCAGACGAGGCGTGGAGGGTCCTTTACCAGTCGGGACCCGGTACGGAAAAGGGAAGGGCTGTAGAAGTCCTGAACAATCTAAGCAAGATTTCCCCGGTGGAGGAGAAAGCTGACCGGCCGGTGCAGATGAAGCTGGACGGTGAACCAAACATGGTATTTTCCGGTTCTTCTGCGCTGACCAGGCTCAACTATGTCTATTATATGCCGGAGAGTACATTTCTGGCAGATTATAATGTAAAAAGCAGGATTTTTCTGCAGAATTTTGCCATATCGATTCTCTTTAATATCCTGGTTCTGGTGGTTGTTTCTTATTTGAATTATTATGTGTACCACAAGAGGGTTTTAACTGTTTCTCGGGAAGCCGGCATCGCCATAGGCGGAGAGGGCAAGGGCTTTGATGGTTCCTTAACGGTTCTAACGGAAACAATCTCCGATTTAAGCGAGACGGTGAAGAATTCGGAGACGGTCCTGTACCAGAATTCCCTGCGTTCCTTAATTCTGAACAGGAAATCAGATCAGGCCTATGAAACGCTGTTTTCCGACTGCCAGTTTAGCCGTGTCTGCTGTTACATAGTTTATCTGAAGGTACAGGATTGGGAGGAACTGACTTTAAAGGGTCTGCAGGATGAGTTCGACAGCCATGGCGTCACCGGACGGGTTTTCTTCACCACTCTGGACAAGGGGGAATTGGCTGCGGTAACCATATATGATGGAGAACGGGAAGAACAGGTACAGTCGATTCTTCTGGAGATTTTAAAACGGTATGTGGATGTTCTTGGCTTTGTCTGCGGAGTGCCCCAGGATTTGGATCCGGAGAATTTGAGGAAGAGCTTTTTAAGCGCCAGCGAGGCTGCCCGCTACCGATTCATCTATTCTGGAGAGGTTCTGCTGTCATGGGAAGAGCTTAAGATCCCTGAGAGAAAAGGCAATGGCAGCCATTTGAAGTTATTCGCAGCGATAGAAAAGGATATCAACAGTGAAAATATCCTGGATTTCAAATACCACGTTGAAGCGTTTAAGGTCTCCTTCCTGACGGGTAATTACACCATCGATTACTGCATGTCAACCCTTCGTGACCTGGTGACGCTTCTCTATCAGACCATACAGAGATATCAGCTGGATATGTGGATTGTGTTTGGCTATGATATCCGGGAGTATTATAAGCAGCTTTCAGATATAGACGCCTATTGTGAGTGGGTGGACAGGATCTGCGAGGTATTGCTGACGAACATCCGTCAGAAGAAAAGTCCGGAGAACGGGAATCTAAAGGAAAGGCTGGAACAGATCATAAGGGATCATCTGGAGCATGACATTTCTCTGGATTATCTTTCAGACAGCCTTTCCATCCGTCCGGATGTATTAAGCCGGATGTTCCGGCAGCTGATGGGAAAAGGTTATACGGAATATATCCGGGAAAAGAAATTGAACCGGGCGCTGGAGCTGATCGATCAGGATTACAGCATGAAGGAGATCGCTTCCAGGCTTGGATACAGTTCTTCCCAGTATTTTATTAAGGTATTTAAAGAAACCTACGGCGTCACACCCTTCCAATATAAGAAGAAAAAGATGGCCGGGGAAGAAGGACAGGATACAAAGCTATGAAAAATTCAGGATTTCAACGGGATAATCTGATCGTCATTGCCGCGGATCAGCTGCGCTATGATGTGCTGGGACTTGGAGTAACGCCTAATTTAGATCGGCTGATGGGGGAAAGTGTCGTATTCGACCGGGCTTACTGCGCCTGCCCCTTATGTGCCCCTGCCAGAGGAGCTCTGTTTACGGGGACCTACCCGGGGAGGAACGGGAGCCTTATTAATGGCTGGTATAAGCCGGAGAAAGCCTACGCTAAGGTGAGGGCCGACATTGACAACCTCTATGATATGATGGAACGGCTGGATATGGAATGCATCCACAGCGGGAAGCAGCATCTCTTTATGGAAGGGGAGCCGCTGGAGAAGCGCCCGGAATCCAAAACCAGATGGCTGACTACCGAGCAGACCTATAAGGAGTTCTTAAATGAGCATGATAAGCGTCAACCTGGGGGAAATCGGTTCCGTACCCAGATTCCGGAGATGAACGGCGGAGCCTATACCCAGGTACGAAACTACTCCAATGCCTCCACCGGTAAGTACGAAGAAGGCTATTCCTATTATTTTGATGGCTATTTTACCGACCGGGCCGTGGAAGCACTCGAAGAAGTGGCTACAGATAAGCCCCTGTTCTTAAGCATGATGCATTTGGCACCCCATCCGCCTTTTGATATCCCGGAGCCATGGTATTCCAGAGTCAAGAAAGAGGATGTTCATCTTCCTGAGAATACAGGGGTCTGGTACGCCCATCAGTCGCCTCTGCAGAAATATAATTTAACCGGGGTGATCGGCAATCAGTATTCCGTGGAAGAGTGGAAGGAACCCTTCCGCGTATACTTAGGTCTGGTAGCCCTGCTGGATGAGTGTGTGGGACGGGTACTGGATGTATTAAAGAGAAGAGGCCTTTATGACCATTCTGTTATTATCTTTACGTCCGACCATGGAGAAATGCTGGGTGCACATCGCCTGTTTCAGAAGATGTGCATGTATGAGGAGTCCGTAAGGACGCCCCTTTCCATTCGTCTTCCGGGAGGAAGAAATGGAGGCAGGCACATGAAGACGCCGGTTAGCCACATCGACCTACTGCCTACCATATGTGATTATTATTCGATTACACCTCGTCACCAGATGGATGGGCGCAGCCTCAGGCCTCTTTTGGAAGGCGGCGAAAACCTGGAAGAGAAGCCTGTATTCATCCAGTATGACGGGAATGCGTCGAGAGGTAATTTCAGCCGTTGTGTGGTTGCGGGGAAGGATAAGCTGATTGTAGATCTGTTTAAGGATGAAACATATTTAGAGTTCTATGATTTGGATCAGGATGTACTTGAAACCGATAATTTGGTTTTTAAGGAGCAGTATGATGGAAGAGTAAAGGAACTTCTTATGCTATTAAAAGAACATGAGAAGGAGCTTGGAGATGAAGTTAAGATTCCGGAGGTGGACTTGGTGCAGTTTCGGGATCATTACCAGTAATTGTGGGGCAAGTGTTCGAAAAAGCAGGGTTGAGAATATCCAAAAGGATAATCTCAACCTTGCTTTTGAATATTTGGTGAGTATAAAGGGCTAAATGCACCAAATTTGTTGTGTGGTGTATAGTGCCGGCTTATGATATAAGAAGTATGGAATACCTGGATTCCTTAAGGGAATCCAGTTTTTTTTTATTCCTAAATAATAGATACGTGAAAATTTATCAGCACTAGCAGTCTGAATGCTGTTTGATTCATATGGTTTCTAAGTTCTTCTACAGTTTCAGAAGAAGGTAAAGTTGCTTGGCGGCCTGTTTTACAAGCTATATTAAATGATTATAAGCGATTTAATATAACTATATTATTATGTAATATTAATAATATATAATTAAACAGTCATGAAACTGCGTTAAAACGGGGACGAATCAAAAAATATATGCTAATTATCACTGTAACCATCATTAATAAAAAAATAAATAATAACATCTTGACACTCGATATAAAATAAATTACAATGAGTGCATACTCAATGAGTTGGAGGTCATTATTTGAAGTCGAAAAGGCAACTGCAAAAAGAAAATACTCGAAAAAAGATACTTGAAACAGCATATCAGATTTATTCCGAACAAGGCTTCTCAGCTACAACGGCTGTTATTGCAAAGGAAGCGGGTGTCTCTCACGGCACAATATTCGTTCATTTCTCATCACTGGATGAATTGCTGTGTTGCCTGATACAGGATTTTGGTGATGTTTTGGGTTCTGAGATACATCAGCAGTCTGAAACAAAAGATAATATTGAGGAGCTGTTAAAGGCTCATTTAGATGTTTTAGCCAGGTATGAAAAGTTTTATATTCGATTGATTGCTGAAAGGAGTTTATTACCGGAGGATGCAAGATTAACATTTTCAAATATTCAATCCATTGCCGCTTACCATTTTAACAAGGTATTTGAACGTGAAAACAATATTAAGAATCTTCCTGTTCACCGGTTGTTTAATACGTGGATGGGATTGGTCCATTATTATTTGTTAAACAAAGATTTGTTCTCGCCGGATACACCGGTTTTGGAACGGTATGGTTCAGAACTAATGGAAACTTTTTTAGAATTGATTAAAAGATAAAGGAGGATATAAAATGAAAGTTTGTATTGCTTGCGGTATGCCAATGGCAGATGCTTCTGAATTTGCCTGCGGGGATACAACGAAAGACTATTGTGTACACTGCGCCCGACCTGACGGCTCCATGCAGTCATTTGAAGAAAAGAAGGCAGGTATGATTAACTTTATCATCAAGACACAGGGGTTTGACGAAAAGGCGGCGGCTCAAATGGCCGAAAACAGCATGAAAAAGCTTCCGGCATGGAAGGAACATTTCAATCAGTAATAAAAGAGAGGTGATTATATGAAGGTTAGCCCAGCGTTTCAAGCCTTTGCAAAAGAGGCTCCTGAGGTACAAAAGGCTTGGATGGAAATGGTACAAAAAGTGGACGATGCAAGCGCACTGGATAAAAAGACGAAAGAACTTGCCTATCTTGCGGTGATGGCTGCCGTTGGTCTTGAAAGCGGATTGCCGTTCCATGTTAAAATGGCAAAATCCAAAGGAGCAACAAGAGAAGAAATTATAAGCAGTATTCTGGTAGGATTACCCGCAGTTGGGAATACAATAGTCAAGTCTTTGCCCATAGCGTTAGAGGCATTTGATGAGGAAGTGTGAAATACGGCTGAATAGGAAGAACCACTGATGCTTGAGGTACTGGACAGGCTTAATATGGAGGGAGCCGGCAAGATGGGGGCTCCTGCCGGCTTTGTATGAAAAAAAGTTTTATTTAAAAGGTTATTTCCTTTTGTAATTATAAATATACAGGGGAATTATGATAAAACTTTGATGGAATTGTGAACACTTTGTGAAGTTGTAGGTCATGCATATCATTGGCAGGAAGCGCCGGGCATTGGGAGAGCAGCATTGAAAGGAAAAAGAAATTCCGGGATTCCTCTTACATAGGGAGCGATATCATATTGCTGATAGTAGATGACAATCCCCGCTGGCTTAATAAAAAATCCATTGATGTTAAAGTTACCACGAAGAAGCGTTGCATAATCATCAAAATATTGGGAGGGGGTTGTTTTCATCTGATCTTCTATCTGCTGTTGAATCCCCTTAAAAATATACTCCGTAAATGGGGGAGTCTTAGGGAAAAAATCTTCTAGTTTCAGCTGTTTTCCGGTACAAAAGTCCCATGTCTGGGAATCCCTGATTGTATTTCCGTGGGCTCCTCCCAGATACGTATATTGATCGGTGTAAAGGCTGGCGATGCAGCCCTTATTGTATGTGGTCTGAAAAACCGATAAAAATTGATAGCTGTTAAAGGGAAACTGATTTTTTTGTACGAACCTGGCCTGATCTACGGCCTGAGGATACAGCACGGTCCGGCAGTAGATCTCAGACTGTCTCGACCGGAATTCATAGTATTTATTAATGCTCTGCGCTGCGGTGGAACTGCATGAGGAGGTAAACTGGGGATAATGGATTGCATAAGTAAAAACAGTGATCCCGTTATATCGCATGATATCGGTCAGAGTTTTTTTAGAAATTATCTGCATGGGAGCCTCATAAGAAAAGGTTTGTATAATATATGGATAAATAGATTTAATTATGAGCTTAAGGAAAGGCAGGGAAATTATGAAAGACCAACTAACAGTAACCAGTCCGGCTTTTGAGAACGAAGCCGTCATACCGATTCAATACACAGGGCGTGGAGAGGATATTTCTCCTGAATTGCATCTGTCAGCCATAAATGAGAATGCCAAATCCCTTGCTATCATAATGGATGATATGGGACACCCCATTCCTTCATATAACCATTGGGTAATTTGGAATATTCCCGTTATGGAAGTAATTCCCCAAAACATACCTTACGGACCTCATATAGCAGAATTTAATGGGGCAATACAGGGACGGGGATACGGAAGAAATAGATACCGTGGGCCAAAACCACCTTTCAACTGGTCGCACCTTTATCAATTCAATGTATATGCTTTGGATTGTTTATTGGATCTGCCAAGCAAATCCAGAAAGCGGGATTTACTGGCTGCTATGCAAGGACATATTTTACAGGAAGGCAGTTTAGTCGGAAGATTTCGGTGAAACTGCAATAATATTTAAGGTTCAATAATCAACCTCATAACGTTTTGTCGGGTTCGTTTAAACTTTAAAATCATTATCTTGACAATATGACGAAGAAATGCTATATTGAAGACAAGTTAATAGTGAGTGTTACTGACTCGATCAGGCATCATCAAACGCAAATGTCCGCATAATAGGGGATATTAGTGTTTGGTGATTTTTTTTATCCTATTTTAAATGATAGTTAACTGAAACCGATTTAAAGGAAAAAATTAAACGAGAAAGGAGGTGCTTTATGTTCGAGTTTGTTAAATCACTGAATAATAACATCGTTCTTGCCTACGATGAGAATCATAACGAAGTCGTGTTGTTTGGAACCGGGATCGGTTTCAACCGGAAGAAGGGGGATATGGTTTCAGAATCTTCCGTCAACAAGCTTTTCATCAATGACAGCAATAAACGTCTGGCTTCCATGGTTCAGAATCTGTCGGAAGACATCGTTTCCGTCACGGAAGACATCATTCAATATGGCTCCAGAATATTGGAAAAACAGCTTCATGCCTCTATCCTGATCATACTTGCCGACCATCTGTATTTTGCTATCGAGCGGGCGAAGAAAAATCAGAATGTGGAAAATCCATTGCAATGGGAAGTCCCCCACCTCTATCCAAGAGAGTATGAAATCGGAAAAAAGGGGGTGAAATTAATCGAGGAACGTCTTCAGGTAAAATTGCCGCCTCAGGAAGCATCCTTTATAGCCCTTCATTTTGTAAACGCCCAATTTGAAAGTCAGGATATGAGTGATACTTTAAAAATTACAGAGATCATCAGCCGGATCCTGGATATTGTCAGTTACCATTTTCAATTGATATTAGATGAGAATTCCTTATACTACTCCAGGTTTATTGTGCATCTGCGGTATTTTATCATACGGCAGGAAACTCATATGAAGGACACCATAGGTTTAAACGATGAAGATTTATTGGAAACCGTAAAAACCCGTTATAAAAAAAGCTACCAATGCGCCGTTAAGATTGCAAAATATCTGCTTGACGCCTATTCCTGGGATGTTTCCAAGGATGAAATCATTTATTTACTGCTTCATATCGAAAGAATAACAAATGTTGCAAACAAGTAATTAAAACAAGAGTGTTACTATTCAATTAGGCATTGTCTGCGAACTAGGATTTATTTTAATAGTAAAAATAAAACGAAAAGGAGACTTTGTGTATGGAACATTTAAAATTAGCTCAGGAAATTATCCGGTATTGCGGTGGGAAGGAAAATATTACCCAGGCCTGGAACTGCATTACCAGGCTGCGTTTTCACTTAAAGGATAGAGAAAAGGCAGATGTGAAGGCCATACAGGCTTTAAACGGAGTTTTAGGAGCCCAGTTTCAGGGGGACCAGTTTCAGGTGATCATAGGAAATGAGGTATTAAAGGTATTTGAAGGAGTTAAGAAAGAATTGGGAGATCTGGTCGTTTCTTCGGAAGAAAAGACTAAGAAGGATAAGAAAAGAGAAAATCCGATCAACGTAGTGTTTGGTGTGATTTCAGGTATTTTCAATCCCATTTTACCTGCAATAACCGGAGCCGGAATTATAAAAGGGATCCTGGCGCTGCTGATATTTCTTAAAGTTCTGAATCCAGAATCAGACAATTATTTTGTTTTAGATATGATTTCTAATGCCACCTATTACTTCCTTCCATTTCTGGTTGCCTTTTCAGCGGGAAAGAAATTTGGAGTGAATGAACATCTGGCTGCGACTCTTGCCGGAATCATCATGTATCCTGCATTTGTGAGTTTAAGCGGACAGGGGATCAGTACGGTGAAATTTCTGTTTCTGAATATTCCTGTCATGGATTACAATTCCACGGTGATCCCAATTATTTTGGGTGTCCTGTTACTGAGCATCGTATATAAATTTATAGACCGTTTTGTACCGAGCTTTTTAAAACTGATCGTGACGCCAGTGGCTTCCCTTCTGATCACGGCCCCAGTGGTTCTTGTATTCATCGCTCCTTTGGGAAGTTATGTAGGCAAATATGTGGCAGCCTTTTTCATCTCCCTGTTTGGAGTAGCGGGTCCTGTGGCCGGCCTATTGATGGGAGGGCTTATGTCGGTCATCGTAATAACCGGCATGCATTATGCATTTTTCCCGTCTACCTTTGACGGGCTGGGCGGTGTTGGCTACGATATTTTACTGCTTCCCATGAGTATTGTTAGCAATATGGGCCAGTGCGGCGCTGTTCTCGGTGCTGCTTTTAAAATAAAGGATAAGAAAATGAAATCCATTGCATTTTCCAGTGCACTTTCCGCTTTGTTTGGCATAACGGAACCTGCCATATATGGGGTGAACTTAAAATATAAGAAGCCTTTTTATGCAGCATTGGCAGGCGGAGCAGTGGGAGGAGCTATTTACGGCATCTTTCATGTTAAGGCTTATGCTTTCAGCATTCCGGGAATTACCGCTTTGCCTACTTACTTAAAAGAAGGGGAGTTAAACAACTTTATTTGGGCGTGTATCGGTGTTGCTGCTTCATTCCTCACTGCTTTTATTATAACGATGATTCTTCCTCTGGAAGGAAAGAAAAAGGCAGAAGAGAAGGTGGCTGATAAAATCTCCCAAGATCATGAAGGGCAGATGGTAAAAATACCGGTAACTGCTCCCATGACTGGAAAGGCGGTAGGACTTGCTCAGGTTCCTGACAAGATGTTTGCGGAAGGTATCCTTGGCAAAGGAATCGCAATCATACCGGATGAAGGAATCGTGAAAGCGCCCTTCCAAGGACAGGTAAAAATGATAGCACCTACAAAGCATGCCATCGGTCTGATCTCTGATCGTGGGGTAAACGTAGTGATCCATATCGGGATTGATACGGTGAATCTCCAGGGAAAGGGCTTTGAAGTTCTTGTAAAAGAAGATCAGTGGGTAGAGAAGGGAGAGCCTTTGATGAAGGTGGACTTAGATTTCATCAAGGAGAATCATTTAAATCCCATCACCCCTATAATTGTAACAAACTCAGATGAATATGTGAATGTACTGGATTTCCCTATGGATATGGCACAGGCGGGAACCAGTGAGGTACTGATCGTATTCCAGTAACATTTAACCGAATCAAGTAGCGAAGCGGATTGCGAATATCCCATTGACTATAAAACAAGCTGTTCCTATCAATTCAAATATGATTCAAAAAAAGGAGAATAATTATGAGACAGGATGTAAACTACGGATTTCCAGATGGTTTTTTATGGGGCGGAGCAACCGCTGCCAATCAGATCGAAGGAGCCTATAAAGAAGATGGAAAAGGAATGTCCACATCGGATTATGCAGCCTATAAAGATCCCTACGCAACAGGAGAAGTAAATAATTTTACGTTCAATGTCACCTCAAAGGAACTGGAAGAGTACCGGGCCAATGAGGAAAAATATAAATTTCCCAAGCGCTGGGGAATCGATTTCTACCATCGTTATGCAGAGGATATCGCATTATTTGCGGAAATGGGATTTAAGGTGTTCCGGTTCTCCATTTCCTGGGTAAGAATTTTTCCTACGGGTTTGGAAACCGAGCCTAATGAAGCCGGATTTGCTTTTTACGATAAGGTAATCGCCGAACTGAAAAAGTATAACATAGAGCCCCTTATTACATTATCCCATTATGAAATGCCTATCGTTCTGTCAGAAAAGTATAATGGCTGGCAGAGCCGGGAGCTGATTGATTGCTTTGTCCGGTTTGCAACCGCATGCTTCAAACGTTATAAGAATGACGTGAAGTACTGGATCACATTTAACGAAATGAATATGAACTTAAACAGCCTGTACACAGGGGCAGGAAGTTTTCCTGACAGAGTGGATCACTTAGAAGAGGCTGCCTACCAGGCATCTCATTACCAGTTTGTAGCCAGTTCCCTGGCTGTGAAGGCGGGAAGAGAAATTATGCCTGATGCGAAAATCGGCTGTATGATCAACCGGATCGAGTCTTATGCAAAAACCTGTAAGCCGGAGGACCAGCTGCAGGCATTAAAGGCTGACCAAATCAACCTCTTTTATCCGGAGGTACAGGCAAGAGGAGAATATCCTTCCTACATGTCACGGTATTTCAATGAAAAGAACATAAAACTGGAAACAGAACCGGAAGATTTTAAAATCATCAGGGATTATACGGTGGATTTCATCGCATTCAGCTATTACATGACCCATGTTACGGAGGACAGGCCGGATGCAAATGAACTGGCTGGAAAACTGGATAGTCCGATCAAGAATCCTTATTTAAAGCTGACGGAGTGGGGGTGGCCCATTGACCCCATCGGGCTTCGCATTACACTGAATAAAATGTATGACCGTTATAAAAAGCCCCTGTTCCTGGTTGAAAATGGACTGGGAGCCAGGGATAAGATGGAGGCGGATGGAATCATTCATGATGATTACCGGATTGACTATATCCGTGAGCACGTAAAGCAGATGAAGGAGGCAGTAACAGACGGTGTCGATTTAATGGGTTATACGACGTGGGGCTGTATTGATTTAATCAGCTGCGGGACATCGGAAATGACGAAACGCTACGGCTTCATCTATGTGGATCAGGATGACGAAGGAAATGGTACGTTAAACCGATTCAGAAAAGATTCCTTCCATTGGTATAAAAAAGTGATAGAAACAAACGGAGAAAAGCTGTAAGATCAGGGAAAGTATCAGGCAGTTATAATATAGAAAGAATGGCACAGCGAAAAGGCTATACCATTCTTTCTATATTTATGCTTATGATCAGTCAGCTAAATGGTATGTTTCTATGTTCTCAAAATCCAAGGTGACAACGGCTGATTCAAAAGAAATTTCATAGAGTACTAAGTAATCCCCTGCTTGTTCTATCATATCTCCGTAGCCTGGAATTTTTTTAATGAAATGTTCCGCTACATCAAATATCGTTCTGCTGCTTTTTTTAGCCATGCCTTTCGCCTTAATATGCTCATTGCCTGAGTGGGGAATGGTTGTAAATGCTACCTTATTATTGCTTTCCAATTCCTTTACTTTCTCATTATCTCCAAACGTGGTAAAGAGCAGTACTTTGGCGGCTTCGTCAAAGCAGAAGTTTACGATCCTCACACTGGGCTGGCCGTCAGTACAAGTAGCCAAAGCAATTTCAGTTTGTGTATTGATCAGTCGGGTGAATTCTTGTTTTGCATTCATAATTTAATTCTCCTTTGCTTTATTTATTGCTGTGTTTGCAGTATAATGTATAATGGTTTCATTTTGTGAAACCATTTAATCAGAAAGAGGAAAAATCCATGAAAAAATCAGAACGGCTGAATGATATGATGATATACTTAAACGATAAAAAGTTTTTCAGTCTCAAAAGCATTATGGACAGATATTCTATTTCTAAAAGTACAGCACTTCGGGATATCCAGTCCTTAGAAGAAATCGGCATGCCGATTTACTCGAAGTCTGGGCGGAACGGATATTATGGTATACTTCCCAATCGATTATTATCCCCTATTGTATTTTCGATTGATGAGGTTCACGCGTTGTATTTTGCCATGCAGACGCTTAATGCCTATCAATCGACGCCTTTTCACTTGAACGTACAAAAATTAAAGCAAAAATTTGAAGGGTGTATATCAGATGAACGAATCAATAAACTACGTAAGATGGAATTGATTTTTAGTTTGGGGAGTTATAAAAGCAAGAATGAATGCAATTGCTTGCAAGATATTCTGCAAATGGCGGTTGATGAAAACGTGTGTGAAATCCACTATACAAAGGGGGAGATGGAAAAGCAGTATTATGTTCAGTTCTTTGATATAACCTCTGCCTATGGACAGTGGTATGCAACGGCATACAATTTTCAAACGGAAAAGCCGCAAGTGTTCCGCTGTGATAAAATTCATTCTGTGCAGCCCTGCGATAAATATATAGCAAAGCCGCTTTCTGAATTTCTTATTTCTCCGAAAGAAATGTTTCGGGATCATGATTCCATTGACTTCGAGGTTGGTGTTAATGCCAAAGGCGTGGATGTTTTCTATAAAGAGCATTATCCATCTATGGAGCTGTTTCAGGAAAATGGGAGATATTATATAAGAGGTTTTTATAACAAAGGGGAAGAACCCTTTATCGCAGATTATTTCACAATTTATGGTGAAAGGATCATCTCAATTAGTCCTGTTAGCTTGAAACATCTAATTCTTGATCGGTTAGATACAATTAAGAATCATTTTATTTCAATTTGACGGTTAAACAAAATAACAAGGTATTGGCCCGGACGGTCGGTACCTTGTTTTTTGACTTCTTACATAGTGGTGCCAATCACATTTTGGTTTATCCTCCTCCCAAAAGAACACGTAAATAAGATCTTTCATTTTTTAAAATAACAAATTACTTTATTAAATAATGTAACATTATTACATTTAAAACTATTTTTATTATTATATTGTAAAATGATTACATGCATGCTATAATACTAAATATAAGCGCTTATACTATGAAAAGTCATACACATTGCCTATATAGTGAAAAGGCAAGAGGCATGAAAAGGAGGTAAAACATGCAGGGAGTTTCTTTGTTGGTTGTTATTGCATTGATTCTGTATACCGTGATTGCTGTGGTTGATCAGATTTCCATTCAATGCGGATTGTATACCCCGTTATTTGCGGCTGTAATTACCGGGGCATTATTGGGGGATTTGCCAACAGGTCTGATTGTTGGTGCGACATTGCAGCTGATGACATTGGGAGTTGCTACTTATGGGGGTGCCACGGTTCCGGATTATTTATCAGGAGCAATTATGGGTACCGCTTATGCAATTATTTCCGGACAGGGGGCAGAATATGGAATCGGTCTGGCTATTCCCATCGGATTGCTGTTAACTCAGATGGACATTCTGGGAAGGATGACCAACTCATTCTTTCAGCATTACGCAGACCGCTGTGCGGAAAATGCGGATTATAAAGGAGTGGAGCGGGCAAATTTACTGGGACTGCTGCCCTGGGTTCTTTCCAGGGTGATTCCGGTCGCATTGGGACTGATTTTTGGAGAGGCAGTTGTTAATGGAGTAAATGCCATTATACCGGCCTGGTTTATGACAGGACTTAAAACCGCGGGTGCCATTCTTCCTGCAATGGGTATGGCCATACTGATGCGCTATCTGCCCATTAAAAAATACTATCCGTATTTTATCATCGGATTCGTGCTGATTGCCTTTGGAGGCGCTACATTTACCGTTATGGCGGCCGCATTAATCGGCCTGGCACTGGCTGCTCTTCATCTTTCAAGAGCAAGAGAGCGGGCAGCAGTGCAGACTTTGGATGAGGAGGAGGTAGAAATCGATGGCTGACAAAAACCAGACAGGAAGCGTGAAATTGGAAAAAAGCGATATCAAAAAAGTATATCTGCGCAATCTGTTTACTTTACAGTTTGGCTGGAATTATGAAAAGATGCAGGGCCTTGGATATGCCTATGTCATCATGCCGGTTTTAAAGAGGTTGTACTCCAATGATCCCGAAAAGATGAAACGTGCACTGAAGATGCATCTGGGTTATTTTAACACTACTCCGGCAATGTCTCATCTGATCGTTGGTGCCGATATGGCGCTGGAGGAAGAGTTAGGAATTGAGGCGGAGGAGGCCATTACCGGTTTAAAGACCGGGCTTATGGGACCGTTTGCAGGAGTCGGTGATACGTTATTCATCGCCATTTACCGAGCAATCGTGTTCTCTATCGCGTCTTATATTGCCATGCAGGGGAATCCCATTGGACTTATCATACCTCTCATTGCATGTGCGGGGGTATTATGGATACGATATAAATTTACCTGCATCGGCTATCAGTCCGGACGAAAGCTTGCAACCGGGTTTGCGGATAAAATTTCTCCTATTACAGAGGCGGCCAGCATCCTGGGATTGACTGTGGTAGGAGCACTGATCCCTTCTGTAATCAAATACCGTACGGATCTGCAGTTTACCATGGGAGAAGTAACCTTTGCCCTTCAGGATATGTTGGATAAAATCATGCCTTCCCTGCTTCCTCTTGGTATCGTAGTATTTTCATACTGGCTCCTTGGGAAGAAAAAGGTGAATTCTACAAAATTGATTTTTATTCTCATCGGTTTGGGTATGGTACTTGGCAATCTGCAATCCATGCTGACCTTTGTGGCTGGTTTATTTTAAAAAAAGGAAGTTGAAACAGGAAAGGAAATAGTGGTATGATTGGAATCATAGTAACCGGCCATGGTGAATTTGCCTCTGGTTTAACCAGCGGGTTAAAGCTGCTGGCTGGAGAGACGGAATATTATGAAGCTGTTGATTTTAAAGCGGAGGATTCCACGGAACTTCTGACAGAAAAGCTGAAGGAAGGGATCCGGAGGCTTAAAGACTGTGAAGCGGTGGCAGTGCTTGCGGATCTGACGGGAGGTTCGCCCTTTAATATGGCTTCCAGACTGAAAATGTCCGGTATCCATGAAAATATGGAGGTAATCGGAGGCATCAACCTTCCTCTGGTCCTTCATGCCTACATGTCCAGGGGAATGATTTCAGATATCCGAGAGCTTCTGGATGCCTCCCTGGAGATGGGAAAACAGCATATGACGTATTTTCATATATCGGATGATGCATGTGAGCTGGAAGAATAGGAAGAAGAAAAGGAGAAAGATTCATGGCAATTGTTCATGCGAGAGTAGATGAGAGACTGATTCATGGTCAGGTGGCTATGGTTTGGACCAATACCGTAGGAGCGTCCCGGATCATTGTGGTTAACGACGAAGCGGTAAAAGATGAACTGATTATTGCAGGCCTTAAGATGGCAAAACCGGCAGGAGTAAAGCTTTCCATCCTGTCTTTAAAACGGGCCGCTGAAAAATTTGCAGAAAAGGCTTACGAAGAGGATAAGGTTTTTCTTATAACAAAGAATGTAACGGATATGGCAACGCTGATCCGTTCTGAAGTTCCGATCAAGGCTTTTAATGTGGGAAATGTGGCAAAAAGAGAAGGAAGCAGACCCATTAAAAAATCAGTGAACCTGACAGAAGACGATGAAAAGGATATCCGGGAAATGATACAGCTTGGAGTGAGTGTTACGGCTCAGATGCTGCCTAATGAGTCGGACCAGTCAATCGTAAACATGCTGTAAAAATTAATCGGATGCAAGAGGAGGCGGAATGGAATCAGTACGGTTGAAGATAAGAGAACAATACAATGAAATGAGTAAGGCAGAGAAGAAACTCTCAGATTTTGTATTGTCAGACACCAAAAACTGTCTTGGGATGACGGCAGTGGATATTGCAGGAAAAAGCGGGGTATCTTCCGCCTCTGTGATCCGTTATGTTCAAAAACTTGGCTTTGATGGGTTGGAAGGTTTTAAGCTGGCACTTGCTGCAACCGATGCCCAAAATGATAAGGAAGATATGGTAGACCCTATTATTTCCAAGGAAGATGACTTAGATACGCTGTGCCGAAAAATGGATGTCCTGGTGGATGCGGCATTTCAGGATTTTTTCTATCAGCTGAATAAAGATGCATTAAAAAAAGCTATCAACAAAATAAAGAAAGCCCGGCGCATTTATCTGGTGGGGATCGGAAGTTCCTCGCTGCCTGCTTATGATCTGTTCCATAAACTGAAGCGGGCCGACTTAAATGCGAATTTTTACCAGGATATCAATATGATGGTGGAATTTTTCAACTACATTGATAAACGGGATGTAGTGATCGCATTCTCCTACAGCGGGCAGTCCCAGGAAGTTCTTTATGCCTGTGGGATTGCAGAAAAACAGGGAGCATCGATCATAGCGGTTACCCGAAGAAGAGATTCTCCCCTTCAGGATATTGCAGACATATGCCTCCATGTGCCGGACAACGAAAAGGTCATGCGGATCGGTGCGTTTACCTCTCTTCATACCTCCATCATGATGGCAGATCTTCTTTATATGGGAGTAATTCAGGAAAATTTAGAGCATTATGAAGTGGAACTGATCAAAACCAGAAAGATGGTAGCAGGGCTGAAAATAAAAAAATAGAGGAGTTTTATGTGCAATATAGAAAAGCTTACAACGGAATCAATCAATGAAGCTACCCGTAACATTGACAGGCTGGAATCATTGGATATCGTTACATTAATAAATAATGAAGACAAAAAAGTGGCGGAAGCCATAGAAAAGGTGCTTCCCCAAATCGCGGAAGCAGTGGAGTCAATTGTAGAGCGTTTCAAAAGAGGCGGTCGGATCATTTACTGCGGTGCAGGATCTTCCGGCCGGATGGGCACACTGGATGCGGTGGAACTGACCCCCACTTACAGCGTATCACCGACCCGGGCCTTTGGCCTTCTTGCAGGCGGTGATGAGGCTATGTATACAGCGGTGGAGGGGGCTGAGGATTCAGAAGAACTGGCAGTGGAGGACTTAAAACGGGTGAAGCTTACGGCCGATGATTGTGTGATCGGCATTGCTGCCAGCGGAAGAACTCCCTACACAAAGGCAGCCCTGGAATTCGGAAAACAGACAGGTGCCTTTACAATTTCCGTAACCTGCAATCAAGACAGCGCCATGGCAAAGATCGCGGATATATCCATTGCCCCGGTAGTGGGACCAGAGGTAATCAACGGATCTACCAGAATGAAGGCAGGAACTGCTCAGAAAATGGTAGTTAATATGCTTTCCACCGGAGCCATGATAAGGCTTGGAAAGGTATACCGAAACTATATGGTTCATGTGCAGCCCACCAACGAAAAGCTTGTAAAGCGGGCGGTTAAGATGATCATGGAACTAACAGGTGCGAAAGAAGAACTGGCTCTCAAAGTGCTTTATGAGGCCGATAAGGATGTGGCTGCTGCCATCGTGATGATTGAGTGCAGCTGCAGTAAGGATCAGGCCAGGGAAGCCCTTTTAGAATCCGGCGGTCAGGTGAGGGAAGCCATTGCGGCTGTGAAAAACGGAGTTTAGTCATATGATAAGAGCCTGGAATGATAAAAATGAGACGGTTTTGGATGAAATGGCAGAGCAGCTTGTTCGGGACCAGGTGATCTGGGGAGCCAGCTGGGGCTTTGTCAGTGATCAGGGAATCCGCCTAAAGTATGCCGGAAAGCAAGGGGCGGTGGTTCCTTATTGTGACCAGAATGTGGAAGCAGGTATGTATTATGATCTTGCTTCCCTGACTAAGGTGATTGGAACAACTACCCGGATCCTTCAACTGGTGGAAAAAGGAGTGATAAGCCTTTCTACTCCGGTAAAAGAGATCCTGAACCGGTTTTCCTATGGGGATGTCACGGTGGAACACCTTCTGCTTCATTCAAGCGGCCTTCCTGCCGAGATCCGGAACAAAGAAAGCTGGAGCCGGGAAAATCTTCTGGAATATCTCTATACCACACCAAGGGAAAGAGAAGCCGGGGAAGGCTTCCTGTATTCGGATGTGGGTTTTATCCTGCTGGGAAAGATCATTGAGAGTCTGGATGAAACGACTCTTGAAGAGACCTTCCGGGAGCATATTTTTAACCCACTTGGGATGATGGATACCTCCTATCTGGTTCAGGGCAGCAGGGAGCGATGCATCCCGACGGAATGCACGGAGCAAAGAGGCTGTATCTGCGGAGAAGTTCATGACTCGAAGGCTTATCTGTTAGGACAGTGCGGCAGCGCCGGTTTGTTTTCTACATTGGAAGATATGGTGAAGTTTGTTAAAGCCTATCTGGAACATTCCCGGCTTTTATTTGGAGAAGAGACGTTTGAAAAGCTTTGCAGTACGATTAAGTTTGAACGCACTCTGGGTTGGAGCAAGGAGTATGGAAAGGATACGCTTTATCATACTGGCTTTACAGGTACTTCTATTTTGATGGATTTGAAGGGCAGAAAAGGTTTTGTTCTGCTGACGAACAGGATCCATCCCAGTCGGAACAATGAGGAGTTTCTGAGAAAGAGAAAGAAAATGAATGGAATTTATATCCGGAAAATTTCCGATTAAACTCATTGAGCCAATACGCCTTGAGTAAATTTATACGCTTTTATTACTCCTTGAGTAAATCTTTCTTGAATCCAGTTGCCAGATATGCTATATTAGAATTACAAAAAGAACAACCGCCCCAATACAAGGGGTTGGCCAATAAGAAGATAGAAATCCCCCGATACCGACCAAGTATACAAGGGGGATTTTCTATTGCCCATTACTGGGACTTTATAGAAAAACGCTACTTACAATTAACGAAAATAAAGGTAAGTAATGCAATAATGAACATACCAAAAGCCATAAGGTCTTTAAAGTCAAAATTCATCATGCTTCACCTCCCATCTATGTACGATGGAAGGCTAACCCTCCATCTTTATGAATGGAAGGCCAACGCCCTTGCAGTGACACGATTGTCCCATGTCACTATGGTAACATAACCATTTCAGTGTGCAATTACTTTTCTTAAATGACTGATCATGATTCTGCTGTCTTCAATCTAATCCATGGAAAGGGAATCCCCTATATCCTTCCGGCCTCGATGCTTCCAATATGGGATAATTAGAATTGTAATGTTTGTGCCAATATAGTAAGATGAGTAAAGAGAGACGCTTTTTAGGGATATGATACTTAGAAAGCAGAAAAAGAGATATTTGAGTGGGGGAATCAGATGGTTAATGAAAACTCACCGGTTATAGAAACACACCGGTTAATTTTACGAAAATTTACACCAGAAGATGTAAATGATTTTTTTGAAATTATGAGCGATAAGGAAGTGAATGTTTTTCTTCCTTGGTTTCCGTTAAGTACTACTGAGGAAGCACTGACATTTTTAACTGATAGATTTTTAACATATGATAGCAAGTCTAGCGCCTATCGATATGCTATCTGCCTTAAAGAAGATAACAAGCCGATTGGATATGTCTGCTTGAGTGAGAGCGAAAGCCACGATTTTGGTTATGGACTAAAAAAGGAATTCTGGCATAGAGGGATTGTCACAGAAGCGGCAAAAGCGGTAATGAAAAAAATCATAGATGCAGGATATCCTTATATTACAGCCACCCATGATGTGAATAATCCTCGAAGCGGCGAAGTAATGAAAAAGCTAGGCATGGTCTACAAATACTCCTATGTGGAACAGTGGCAGCCAAAAAATATCCCTGTTACATTTCGAATGTATCAGCTTAATTTTGACGGAAAAGATGAGAGAACGTATATAGAGTATTGGGATAAGTATACGGATCATTTTGTGGAACAAAAACTATAAATGCAGGAAAAGTGATAAAACGGCGATCGGCTACCATTTTATGGAGTCTGTCGCCGTTTTTTTGTCAGCAACCCGTTTTATGGTCTGCATGTGGAAGGATTTCGTCTGCAGCTGCCGTAAATGAGAATGTTGTTTATTTCTGTAATTATTTGAAATAATAGATATTAGCGCAATCTGGATATTTCAATAGTAATCAATCGACAGAAAGGCAGATGTTATGGCAGAAGAAAATAAAAATATGGAAGAACTATTCCGGCAAATGGATCATCATTTGCTCCATGATGAACGTCCATCGGAATATCTGGAGCAAATCAGCAGGGAACCATGGTTTTTGGATTACCCGTTTTCCATGCTTGGCAAGATGAAGGAAACCCCGCAGTCAAAACGGTTTCATCCGGAAGGAAGCGTATGGAATCATACGATGATGGTAGTGGATCAGGCAGCAGAACAGAAGGTGAAGAGTAAAGATGCCCGGACTTTGATGTGGGCGGCACTGCTTCATGATATCGGCAAACCGGCAGTAACGAAAATCCGAAAGGAGAAAATTACCGCATATAACCATGATGCTGAGGGAGAACATCTCACGGAGGATTTTTTGTCCTGTTTTTCCACTGATGCCAAGTGGATCAGGGAAGTCGCAAAACTGGTCCGTTATCATATGCACATTTTGTATGTGACAGACGGGCTTCCTTTTGGAGATGTCGATGGCATGAAGCGGGAGACCGATATCGGTGAAGTTGCTCTCCTTGGACTTTGCGACCGGATCGGAAGGGGTGGAAGCGTTCCGGAAGATGAAGCAAAGGCGGTCAGATTATTTCTGAAGAAAATGCGTTATAAGTGAAATCTTGATACCTCTTGCTGTCCCAATCGTCCAGGCAAATGGAAGTCTGCTTGATCTGCTCCGATTAATAGTTTCCACAATAGAATGGCAGATATTTCCTGATTGTGGTAGAATGAGGACAAGAGTAAACACCGGATCGAATGAGCAGATAAACGCAATAGGTGAATGTGTTGAACGGAGCAAAAGTGAGAGGGGATAAGTATGAATCGGTATGAAAATATCATTAACAACTTTGTACTCTGGGGAAATAAAAGTGACGGATTATATGCAGCTATGATTATTGGTTCCTGGACTAGAAACGACCACCCGGCAGACGAGTTTTCCGATCTTGATATTGTTATGATCGTCGATAATCCCGACATTTTCCTGCAATCAAATCAGTGGCTTGAGCAGATTGGGCGTTTCCATATTTCTTTTATTGAAAATACAATTGGCGGCGCTAAAGAAAGAAGGATACTTTTTGATGATGCACTTGACGTAGATTTAGTTATTCTTTCAAAGAGCCAATTGGAAAACGCTGTAAAAAGTGGTGAGATTGGCATATTGAAAAGTGGATATCGCATTTTAATCGATAAGATTGGCATTGAACATATGTTACCACCACTTTCTGCAGAAAATTCGCTTTACGTTCTATTATCGGAACATGATTTTAGCAATGTGGTAAACGATTTTTGGTATCATGCCATTTGGACAGCAAAGAAATTAATGCGAGGCGAATTATGGACGGCGAAATCATGTGTTGATAACTATATGATGTGGAAACTGCTAACCCTGATAGAGTGTTATGCCCACGTATTAAATGGGCTGAAATATAATACTTGGCACAATGGCCGTTTCATCGAGGAATGGGCGGAAGATTGGATCATTCAAAAACTTTCGGACTGCTATGCTCATTATGAAAAAAATGACGTTAAAAATTCACTGTTAGCAACTATGGATTTATTCAGGTCAATAGCTGTAGTAATTGCAGAAAAGTTGAATTATAAATACCCAGCCGAGGCTGATAACTATTCGACCGAATGGGTTATAAAAGCGCTGTCAGTGTAAAAATAACGCTGATCTTCTTGGTATACGGCGCAAGGGGGAGCAAAAGTGTGATGCTGGAGCCATAAAATAATAAATCCAGAGGAGCTTACTATGAAAATAAACTATGGAATTATATCAACGGCTGCCATCGGAAAACGATTTATCGGTGCAGTGAGGGCTAATGGAGGATCGGTAACTGCGGTGGCGTCAAGATCACTTGACAGAGCCAGGGCGTTCTGCCAGGAAAATAATATTGAAAAGGCTTATGGTTCTTATGAAGAGCTTTATCAAGACCCGGAGATAACGGTTGTGTATATCACCACAATAAACCGGGAGCATTTTCATGAAATGGAGCAAGCTTTGAATTACGGAAAGCATGTATTATGTGAGAAACCATTTACCCTGTCAAAATCACAGGCAAAAGAAATCTTTCAGCTGGCGAAGGAAAAAGGGTTGTTTGTAATGGAGATGCAAAAGAGCCTTTTTCTACCTGTTACTGATTTGATTAAAACGTATATTGATTCAGGAATGTTAGGAAAACTCCATCAAGTAAATATGAGTGCCTCCTTTCAAAGCCCAAAGGCTTCCTGGATGCATGAAAAGGATCAGGGGGGAGTTGTCTATGGCAGCGCTTCCTATACCTTTGAATATCTAGATTATCTTCTGGAGCCTGCCGATGTAATCGTGCAGGCACTAGGAACCAGGGGAAAGACAGGAGTTCAGGACTCTGTCAGCTTTAATATAAAAATGGATGATGTTCTGATCAGCAGCCGTATTTCCATGCGAGGGCCGGCAGAAAGCTTTGCTGTTTTTTATTTTGAAAAGGGGTTTATAAAAACCAATGAATACTGGAAGGCGGACCGCTGCGAAGTACATACCGACCACGGTGTTGAGCTGATTGAGAGAACGGTTGATTTTGAAATGAAATATGAGTTAGCACATGCGGAAAAATGCATCAGACAGGGCCTGACGGAGAGCCCGGTTATGATGGCTGAAAGAACACTTCGCTGTTGCGGGCTTGTAGATCAGGTTATGGAATCGTTAGACCAGCAGTAAATGAGTACAGTTTTTATGCATTCTATGATTGTCAGGGAACTGATTGGGCAGTTGCAAAATAGAGGAATAATCATCTGTTTTGCAGCGGCCCCGTCTTTATGTCGGAAAATAAAAGCGATCAGCAATTCAGCTAGGTTTCATTGTGTTTGTTTATGATAAATGCTATGATAAAAAGGACTATTATCAGCACAGAAAAGAGGACAGGTATGAAGCTAATTCTAATAAGACACGGGGAACCAGACTATTCCATTGACTCTCTCACACAAAAAGGCTGGAAAGAGGCAGATTTGCTTTCCGAAAGGATTAGTAAGCTTTCAGTTTCCGCTTTTTACTGCTCACCTCTTGGAAGAGCAAAGGATACTGCTAAAGCAACATTGCAAACATTACATGCTGAGGCAGAGATATTACCCTGGCTCAGAGAATTCCATGCACCGGTTGATAACGGGGCTGGTGAAACCAAAACCATACCCTGGGATTTTATGCCCGGTTACTGGACAAACCAAAAGGAGCTTTATGACAGGGATTTATGGTTTGAAAATGAGAGAATGAAAACAGGGCCTGTAAAAGAAGAATATGAAAAAGTAGCTGCCGGGCTTGATGAAATATTAAAGAAACATGGGTATCAGAGAGAAGGCGGAATGTACCGGGCGGTTCCGGGGAGTGACGATACCATCGTTCTGTTCTGCCATTTTGGTGTGATCTGCGTAATGCTGTCCCATTTGCTTGGAATGCCGGCCCCATTGCTGTGGCATGGTTTTTTCCTGGCACCTTCATCGGTCACCACACTGGAGACAGAAGAGAGGATAGAGGGTGAGGCTTATTTCCGATGTAAGGGGATGGGGGATACGGCTCATTTATATGTGAAAGACGAGCCATCCTCAAACTCCGGTTTTTTCCCAAGGTAAGCAAATCTGTAAAATTCTAATGCATATCAATAAGAAATGTGATATAATAGGAAAAAGTAATAAACGGAGGCGGTTGCATGTTTGCAGAAGAAAGGCAGAATCAAATTGTAGCTCTTGTTAACAAGAATGGTTCCGTGCGCGTAAAAGAACTCAGTGAGAAGTACCAGGTAACAGAGGACAGCATACGGAAAGATCTGACGTTTCTTGAGAAAAAGGGGCTTTTAAAGAAGACATATGGCGGAGCTATGAAAAAAAGGGTTAATGTTCATGACTTAAACGTGTCTCAAAGAAAAGACAAGAACATTGAGGCCAAGCAAAAGATCGCCGCTAAAGCCATGGAACTGATTAAGGATGGGGATATGGTATTCCTGGATATTTCAACTGCAAATCTGGAACTGGCAAAGCTCATTACGAAATCTTCCTTAAATATCACGGTTGTTACCAATATGGTGGATATCATGCTGGAATTCATGGTTCCTACCACTGCCAGACTCATTTTTATCGGCGGGGCATTCAGCATAGGAAAAGATGGGTTTGTAGGAAGCTTTACCAATAAACAGATCTCAGACTTCCGGTTTGACATCGCATTTCTTGGAACTGTTGGAGTTGATGTGTTTGAGAATAACGTTTCGACCTATATGGTGGAAGACGGGCTTACAAAAAGCGCGGTGCTGGAAGTGAGCAAAAATGCTTATATGATGCTGGAGACCAGGAAATTTAACACTGATGGCACTTATAAATACGCGAGAATTGATAGTTTTACCGGCGCTGTCATGGAAAGTAAGCCGCCAACCGAAATAGAAGAGAAATTAAAAGAGCTTAATATTGAATGGTTATAAAGATAAAAGATCAGATTAAAAACATGCTTTTCCGTCCTGTCGTAGGGGGAGGCGTGTTTTTTTATTTTATCTAGGTGAAATATACCTAATAATAAAGAGTAATAAAAAATAATAATGATATCGTTGACAAAAGCAATGTAGGGGAATATACTAAAATAAGAATAAATAATAAAAATAAATAAAAATAAGGAGAAAATACATGGAGAACCTGATGATGACAGACCGTATCAGTATCCTTAAGAAAAAGATGCTGTCAGAGCCTAGATATGTATCCATTGAGCAGGCAAAGATCATCACGGATACCTACAAGGCAAATGAAGAAAAACCTAGAATTATTCAGCGGGCATTGTCTTTAAAGGCTGCATTAAAGCAGATGGAAATCCACGCTGAGCCGGAAGAACTGATTGTGGGCAACCGCACGGCCGGGGTACGGTATGGAGTTGTCTTTCCGGAAAGCGGAAGCACCTGGGTGGACCGGGAGTTTGAAACCCTGCCGACCAGACCCCAGGACAGATTTGAAGTCAGACAGGAAGACATTACATATTTCCGTGAAGTAATCACGCCCTACTGGAGGGGAAAGTCCTTAGAAGACGTGCTGCAGAAACGCTACGGAAAAGAAATCGATCACATTGCAAAGGTGGTTAAAATTAACCAGAAAGACCATGCCCAGGGTCATATATGCCCAAATTGTAAGGAATGGCTTCGTAAAGGTCCGGCAGGAATTAAACAGGATGCGGATGATCGTTTAAGGATCGCTGGAGGGCAGCAAAGGGATTTCTTTGAAAGCGTGTCGATTGTAATGAGCGGAACCATTTATTTCATGCAGCGATATCAAAAGCTTTTGCTGGACATGGCTCAAGGGGAAGAGGATGCAGATAAGAGATGCAGTATGGAAGAGGTAGCTCGGATCTGCAAAAAACTGTCCGAACAGCCGCCGGAAACGTTCCATGAGGCGGTTCAGTCTTTGTGGTTTCTTTTTGTGATCCTACATATGGAATCCAATGCCTCCTCCTTTTCACCGGGTAGGATGGATGAATACCTTTGGGAATATTTTGACCGGGACAGAAGGGAAGGGCGTCTTAATGAACAGGGAGCATTGGAGATTATCGAATGTCTGTGGCTGAAATTCAATGAGATTGTATATATGCGTAATGCTAACAGCGCCAAGTTTTTCGCTGGCTTTCCTATCGGGTTTAATATTGCCATAGGCGGGCAGGACGCAGAGGGTAATGACTTCGTCAATGATCTCTCATTTCTTCTGCTTAAGGCCCAGGAGCACTTAGGGCTTCCTCAGCCCAATCTTTCCGTTAGGCTCCATGAGCATACGGGAGACACTCTGTTAAAACAGGCGATCAAGGTGGTTTCAATGGGAAGTGGGATGCCCCAATTTTTCAATGATAAGGCGGTGATCCCGCCCATGGAAGAACTGGGGGTGGCTCCAAAGGATGCCAGGGATTATGCTATTGTTGGCTGTGTGGAGCTTACGACGCAGGGAAACAATCTGGGTTGGAGCGATGCCGCCATGTTTAACTTAAACAAGGCTCTGGAACTGACTTTGACAGGCGGAAGATGTCTTCTGACCGGGGAACAGCTGGCTCCCAACTATGGGGATTTAACGACCTATAGAACCTTTGAAGAACTGGAAGCTGTATTTCAGAGATACTTAGATGAATACATGGATTTAATGGTAAAGGCCTGTGAAGAGGTAGAAAAAACTCATATAGATTTACTGCCATCCCCATTTCTTTCATCCGTTATTGATGAATGCATGAAAAAGGGAATGGATGTAACTGCGGGAGGGGCACGTTACAACTTCTCCGGAATCCAGATGATTCAGGTAGCCAATTTAGCGGACAGTCTGGCTGCCATAAAGCTTCTTGTATTTGATAAACATAAAGTAGAGGCCGGAGAGCTGTTGGAAGCGCTTAGAAGTGATTTTGAAGGAAAAGAAGTGCTGCGCACCATGCTTTTAAACAAAGTGCCTAAGTATGGCAATGATGTGGACTGGGTCGACCAGTTGGGAGCCAAATGGGCGGAATATTTCAAAAAGCGTCTATCAAGATATACCAATTACAGAGGCGGGAAATACCATACAGGCATGTACACAGTTTCTGCTCATGTTCCCATGGGAGAGAATGTAGGGGCCTCGCCGGATGGAAGACTTGCAAGACAGCCCCTGGCTGATGGCGGAATGTCCCCTGTATATGGAAGGGATACCGCAGGACCTACGGCAGTGCTGAAATCCGTATCAAAACTGGATAAAAATTTGACCACAAACGGAGGCCTTCTAAACATGAAGTTTTTGCCGGAATTTTTCCGGACAGAGCAGGGAATCAATAAGTTTGCCTTATTTTTACGAGCCTTTGTGGATCTGGAGATTCCTCATATCCAATTTAATGTGGTCCGAAAGGAAGATTTGATTGCGGCAAAGAAAAATCCGGAACAGTATCGAAGCCTTACCATACGGGTAGCCGGATATACCGCTTATTTTACAGAGCTTGCCGATGAACTTCAGAATGAAATCATTGCAAGGACCTGCTATGCGGATATCTGATGAGAAACATAAAAAATATGGAGGAAATCAATATGGAGGAGAATACGGTAAAAGGTGCTGTCTTTGATATCCGCCGTTTTTCAACCCATGACGGCGGGGGAATCCGGACAACCGTATTTTTAAAAGGCTGTCCCTTATCCTGCATATGGTGCCATAATCCGGAAGGGATCAGTAAGTCGGTAAGACCTTTGTTCTTCCCGAACAAATGCATTGGATGCCAGATTTGTTGCCGTCTTTCTGAAAACGGCGGTATCTTTATGACAGAAAAAGGAATCAGGCTTGATATTACAAAAGCGGAGGACTGGAACCGGATCATAGAAGAATGCCCTTCCGGGGCAATCCGATGGGACAGTACCAGGAAGACTGTGGAAGAAGTTGTGGAAGAGGTACTGAAAGATGCCCCTTTTTATAAATACGGCGGCGGTGTTACTCTCTCCGGGGGAGAGCCGCTGCTCCAGCCGGAGTTTGTCATCTCCTTTTTAAAGGAGATGAAGAAAAGGAACATCCACACGGCGATTGAGACGGCTCTTCATGTGCCAACAGAAACACTGGAGGCTGCACTCCCATGGCTTGATCTGATTTATGCGGATTTTAAGATTTTTGATCCGGAAGCCCATAAAAGATATATCGGTGTGACCAATGAGCGGATAAAAACACACATACGTCTTTTGCTGGAATCTAAGAATAGAGACCATGTGATTATCCGCACCCCAATGATCCCAGGGCTTACCACGGAGGAAGATAACATAGCAGAAATCAGCCGGTTTATTTCAGAGATTTATAATGAAGTGTCTTATGAAATACTGAATTACAACCCCTTGGGGGAAGCTAAGTACCCTTTGGTAGACAAAACATATTGTTTTAAAGATAACCCAAAACCCTACTCCCGCCAGGATATGGAGCGGTTTGCAGAAATCGCCGGATCTAACGGGGTAAACCATATCATTTTAGAATCATGAGAAGGAGGAGCAAAGACATGAAATTTATTATTGATGATGCAGACATTGAGAAGATTAAAGAGGTATACGAAACATTTGCAGTAGATGGTGTTACGACCAATCCCAGCATTCTGGCGAAAAACGGAAAGCAGCCTTTTGAGACCCTGAAGGAGATACGTGAATTTATTGGGCCGGAAGCGGAGCTTCATGTGCAGGTAGTTGCAGCAGATGCAAAGGGAATGGTTGAGGAGGCCCACAGGATTCAAAAAGAGCTTGGAAGGAATACCTATGTAAAGATCCCTACCACAAAAGAAGGATTGAAAGCCATGAAAGCCCTGAAAAAAGAAGGGTCCAATGTGACAGCCACGGCCATCTACACCCAGATGCAGGCATTTTTAGCAGGAAAAGCCGGGGCAGACTATGCGGCACCGTATGTAAACCGAATCGATAATCTTGGAGCAAATGGCGTAAGAACGGCCAAAGACATCCACGACATTTTCAAGAAAAATGGTCTAAAGACAGAAGTACTGGCAGCCAGCTTCAAGAATTCCCAGCAGGTCCTTGAACTCTGTCAGTATGGAGTCGGCGCGTCCACAATTTCTCCGGATGTCATAGAGGGGCTGATTAAAAATGACTCTGTAACGATGGCGGTAAGCGCTTTTACCAAGGATTTTGAAGGTCTGTGCGGTGCAGGCAGAACCATGAAGGACTGCATGTAATCATTTGCCTGTTAATGAGCCGGTCGAATACGCGTTTCTTACCTGAAAGGAGAAAGAATTCCCATGCTGTCCGATAAAGCATTACGGATTATGAAAGTTCTTATACTGAATAGAAACACTCCTGTCACTGTAAAGATGCTGTCCGTGATGTTAGATATGTCGGAGCGCACGATAAACACCTATTTGAAAGAGGTTGACAGCTTTTGTGATAGAGAGGGAATCAACTATATCGGCAGACGGGGAGTAGGTGTCTACCTGGAGCTGGAGCCTGAAGATATGGATCGGCTGCAAGAGCTTTTAGGTCAGGAAGCTCCTTATTATGATGAACAGGACAGGCAGTTTTATATTCGCCAGATTCTGCTTCAGGGCTGGGGGAATTATACCATCTCCCTTTTTGCAGAAGAACTTTACGTGTCCAGACAGGTCATCGGGACAGATTTAAAGGAAGCGGAGCGCTGGTTTCAGAATTATGAAATCACTATCCTTAGAAAATCCCGTACAGGAGTTAGCGCCAAAGGAACGGAGGTGGGGTTCCGTTCTGCGTTGGCTGCACTCTGCAGAGAACAGAAGGTTGAACCTGAAGAGAAAAGTCTTTCCTGTGATTACAGGATTGGAATTGATAAAGCACGGCATTTGTACCAGGTTTATGATAAAAAGCTGGTACAGGGGGTATGCCGGGCGCTTCAGCTGTTTGAGACAAAATCATCTCTGGTATTTGTAGATTACAGCTTTATTATGATGGTGGAATACCTCTGTGTACAGATAAAGCGTATGGAAAGAAGTTTTATGGTCAAGGAGGAAGAACTGGTCTTTCTTTCTCCTGGGAGAGCGGGTAGTGTTCTGTCTGAAAGCTTAACGGACACCCTGGAATATGTCTGTGGAGTACGCTATCCGTTAAAGGAACGCAGCTATATTTACCTGCTGCTTTCCGGAGCGGAATTCCGTCAGGAAGAGCATGCCCGACAGGAGGACCAAAGTGCCAGACAGCAGGTAGAAGAGATTTGCCGTCATATTGTTTCCTATTTGTCAGTGGCAACTGGGTTGGATTTTTACAAGGAGAAAAAATTATTTTCCGGATTGGAGAGCTTTCTTTATAAATGTATTGTAAGAACTCGCTGCGGATTTGAAATCAGAAATCCCTTTCTTGAAGATGTAAAAACCAATTACGGAATTATCTTTAACACCTGCTTTGGTATGGGAGCTTATATCCGGGAAGTCATTGGCAGAATTCCTTCTGAGCATGAAATAGCCTTTTTAACTCTATTGATCGGCGGTGCTTTGATCCGGATTGAAAAAAGAGTGAAT
>Ga0213824_1000284_pt1 | contig 42782 bp, 41 predicted proteins | sample MC6MC0906MG_FD_179892 | JGI IMG/M metagenome (GOLD analysis project Ga0213824, IMG submission 179892) | Enriched soil aggregate microbial communities from Iowa State University, Ames, United States - MC6-MC0906-MG | ecosystem: Environmental > Terrestrial > Soil > Unclassified | place: USA: Iowa...
TTCCATTTTATTCATTAAAGCAGCTTCCATTTTCGCTACGTACGAGATGATTTGATGATTCATATATATGTTCTCCTTTAATAAAAAGATGTACTTGTTTTGGTTACGAAGCTATCTTACACCTACATATATGAAAAATCTAGCAATTCTGTACTAGTCGAAGAAGACTTTTTTATGAATGTGGCATAAAATCGAACTCGTTAGAAAAGTGCTAATTGAAACCGTTTTTATCTAAAATGACAGAAAAATCGTGCAATAAAGGAAGGTTCCTAGCTGTATTTATCAAGTAGTACAGTTTGGTAAAATTGAGAATTTGATATAGTACAGTTGTCTGCGACGGAACCTAATATTAGGCAATTCCATATACTAAATGAGTGTAAAACATTTGTAACGTTTAGGGGTGACTTTCATGCCAGTAATTACAGGTCAGCAATATATTGATCGTATTGACGCTTTACAAACGTATATTTACATTGATGGGAAAGTTGTCACAGGGAAGGTGTCGGAGCATCCAGCATTTAAGGGAGTTATGAAGAGTCAAGCAAGGCTTTTTGATTTACAAAATGAAAAGGAATTGCTTGAGAAAATGACATATGTGTCGCCAGCAAGCAATAAGCGTGTAGGTATGTCTTTCCTTCAAGTGGCGACAGTCGAAGATCTTGTGAAAAGGCGTAGTGCAGCACGGGAATGGGCATTATCCACTCATGGTTTTATGGGGAGAAGTCCTGATTACATGAATACAACATTAATGGCTTTAGCATCAGCAGCAGATTTTTTAAAAGATAAGCCAAACTGTTTTCCTAACCATTTACTGAATTTTTATGAGTATGCACGTGAGAATGATTTGACAATGACACATACATTTATAGAGCCACAAGTAAATCGCAACCGATTTTATTTTGAGGATGAAGAAGTTACAATTGCCGCTAAAATTGTAGATAATACAAATGAGGGATTAGTAATTAAAGGGGCAAGACTCCTTGCGACGCAGGGAGGAATTACAGATGAACTCCTTGTTTTATCAACGAATGGCTATGATGAAGGAAAAGGCTTTGGTTTCTCGATACCAAGTAATACGAAAGGTTTAAAGTTTTTATGTAGACAGTCATTTGTTGGAGGGGAATCGGTTTTTGACCATCCATTAAGTAGTCGATTCGAGGAAGTGGATGCAATTGTAGTATTTGATAATGTTGTTGTCCCATGGGAACGCGTTTTTTATTATGGGAATGTAGAAGTTGCCAATAACTTTATGAACGTAAGTGGATTTCAAACATATGGTTTACATCAAGTTCTTTCACGTCAAATTGCCAAAACAGAATTTGTCTTAGGTGTTGTACAGTCAATTGTTGATACAATCAGTATCGGCGATTACCAACATGTGCAGCAAAAAGTTGTTGATATTATTGTGTCACTTGAAACGATGAAGGCTTTACTGTTAAAGTCTGAGATTGAGGCAAAAAAAGATGTTTTTGGCTTTATCAGACCTGATCATCCAACATTACTAGTAGCTATTCAGATTTTCCCTAAAGTATATCCGACCTTCACAGAAATAATTCAGTTACTTGGTGCGAGTGGGTTAATGTCCATTCCGAGTGAAAAAGCATTTGCAGCGGATGATGGTGATCTTGAACATTATTTACAGTCTTCTCAGGAGGGTGGAGAGGCGCGCGTCAAAAAATTCCGCTTAGCTTGGGATATAACGATGAGTAGCTTTGGTACAAGACAAACACTATATGAACGCTTTTTCTTTGGAGACCCTGTCCGTTTAGCTAGCGCGCTTTATAATTCTTACAATAGGGAAGAATTAGTGGATAGAGTCGAAAGCTTTTTAAAAAATAATAATTAATTTCGAGGAAGTAACTGTTTAAAAACTAATTTAAACAGTTACTTCTCTTTTATATGAATGGCTGTAAAAAATATATACTATCAATATTATTATAGATAAGTTAGCACATCATCAAACGTAACGATTCCAAGTAGTTCAAAGTTTTCTGTTACAACGGGGACTGCTAAAAGACCATATTTGCGTATGATTTGGAAGACCTCAGCTTGGCTTGTATTGGCAGTCACTGAAATGATTCCAGAGTTCATAATTTCAGCCATTCGACTCTCTGGTGGAGAAATAATAAAATCTCGTAATGATACGACTCCAAGCAATTGATTATTGGAATCTGTAACATATAAGTAATTAAACGTTTCTGCATCTGCCTCATTATGCTTTAGGCGGTCAAACACATCAATTACTAAATCATCTTTTGCCATTATTACTACATCTTTTGTCATTAAGGCTCCTGCTGACCCTTTTTCGTATTGAAGTAATTGTTTAATATCATCAGCCTCATCTTTTTCCATTTGCTCTAAATAATAATCAGCTTCTTTATATGATAGTAGTCCCAAAAAATCGGTAGCGTCATCTGAAGGTAATTCATTTAACATCTCCACGGCAAATGGGCGGTCAAGCTCCGAAATACATTTTTTCTGCATGGACGGTTCTAGCTCGCTAAAAATATCGCCAAATTCACTAGGAGTTAAAAAAGAATAAATTGTAAAGCGTCTTTCCTCGCTGAGTTCTATAAAAAATGTTGCTTGATCCATCGGATGTAAATCTAGGAAGTCCTTTCGGAAGGAATCTTTTTTTTTAGACTTTAAAGATTGCAGCATGTAGTATGTGTACTCTTCTTTATATTTGTATTGGTTTAATCTAATCATTTTTTGACACGCCTTTCTATTACAAATTCTCAATTTCAACATTTAAAACGTGATCAATTTTTTTAACATAATAATATATTTCCGTTGTATACTGATCTTCCGGTACAGAAAGAACTAAATCAATTAATTGGTGGCCGTTATCAAGATCTTTGAGTTTGAAATGCCGAATTTTATATTCATCTTTTTTTGATTGTTCGTTTTGCCCTTTATACTTAATCATTTTAATTAATTCGGTCATACGATAATTCGATTCCACAATAATCTTTAATGAAATTTCCTGACGGTTAAGTGTTGATAGGCCCAATGTTTTAATGAGAAGGGGCACAATATTGACTGCTCCCATCAAGAGGATGACAGCACAACTTGCTTCTAGATAAAACCCCGCTCCAATCGTAATTCCAAGCGCAGAAGCGGACCAGATTAGCGCAGCGGAAGTAAGGCCAGAAATAACCTCGTTACTTCTTCGCAAAATAACGCCAGCCCCAATGAAACCAACTCCACTTACAATCTGCGCAGCAAGTCGCATTGGATCCATATTCGGATGATTTGCACCTCCAAATTTACCGAATGCTTCTATAGAGACAATTGTTAATAAACAGCTAGCAATAGAGATGACCATACTAGGTCTTATGCCAAGTTGTTTTTGTTTAATCTGTCTGTCAATCCCAATCAGTAATCCGAATAGCAAAGCTAAGATTAGCTTGATTATCATTTCTACTGTCATTGTCATCGTTAATCACCTCTTCATTTCTTTGTTTAGAATGCCCTTTAAAACAAAAAAAGCTCCCGTAAAAAAGGGAGCTTTTTGCTTAGAATGTATCTTGTTCGACGTACACATCAAATAAACCTATCTTGATATTTCCAATTTGCAAAAAAATAGAATTGGATGATTGAAGAGAGGGACATATGTGGACTGAACGTTAAAACGCTGCCTTTTGCCATATTCGAATTATTTAAACCTATGAAATGCCATATCGAATAATTGTCCATCACATGTTTCCCCCTTTTTAGTCAAATAAAATAAAAACCCCTCTATCGATTCAAAGAGGGGGTGAAGAGCGCACAAAAAAGCACGTCCGATTCCCCTTGATCGAGTTTTAGCACTATACACCGTAAAGAAATGAAATTCATTTCTTAGCCACCTTATGAAAAGCCTTAATTCGGCAATTCCTGTTCTACCCATGGGCATCTTTCGATATTTCTGGGCAGTGGCCTATGTTTGCATAGGAGCCTCACCTAACGAGGACTTATCGTTTTCAGCATTGTACTCCGAATAATTTTTATTGTCAACAACTGTTCCAAAAACAAAAATCTTAAAACGGGATCAAATTTTTGGCTCATCATCATATAAGGGAGTTCCGTTTTTTTATGCATTTCCCACTTGGATGACGGGATGAGCTGTTTGTAGCATTTGTCTCGAAGGGTATTACAGGAAGTATCTCCTTTAGCCTTTGTTTTTCTACTTACCCGTTACAGATTCTCGTTTAGCTCCATTCAAGTCAATTTTTATATTTAGCATACGTTTAAAAAATATCATCCCAAACTTTTATGTATTTCTACTCAAATCAAATGAATTAATAAATTCTATGATTGTTTTTTGTTTTCAAAGGCTGAACTAAGAATGAAAGTGCATCTATACAGGATCAATATTGAAATTGATTAAAAATACATAGAGAGTTGGGGGAAGTGAGTGCCTCAGTCTAACTTTTGTTGCTAAGCAAATCAATTCTTCGCTTGAAAAAACAGCTTAAAAGACCAGAGAATGTGTTGAAAAAAGCAAAACTCTATACCTGTACTGTATGGGAAAAATTCAGTGAGATTTCTAATTTGGAACAGAAAATTGTGATGAAAAAATACTTTAAAAATAGTATTAGCCTATTGACAAAATAAAAAATACGGATTAAGATGGCGAGGAAATTAAATAAAACCTCGTTAGGTGAGGCTCCTATACAAACATAGGCCACTGCCCAGAAATATCGAAAGATACCCATGGGTAGAACAGGAATTGTCGAATTAAGGCTTTTCATAAGGTGGCTAAGAGATTATTTATTTCTTTACGGTGTATAGTGCTAAAACTCGAGTTAGGGGGAATCGAAAGTGCTTGTTGTACTTATTTATTTTATTATGCGCTTTATTAAAACCTCCGGGACTCCTGGAGGATTTTTTTATTTCAAAATAAAGAACCTTATTACACATTGCTATTTAGATTGAACTCTTTTAGCCGAAGAATAAGAGTTCATTTTTAGAAAGGAGGGGGTCAAAATGGAGAGTCCAAGTATGACCGATGGAGATAGTAGGAGTAAAAAACGTAAATCTGTTTTAATTCAACAGATTAGGAGGACGATTCAGTGCTTAAAATCTATAAAAGTGGCAGAGAAGGGCTGGAAGAACAGCCTAAGATCGTTCAAGGTAGCTGTGTTTATCTCACTGAACCAACAGAAGAAGATATACAGTACGTTACTAATCGCCTTGGGGTACCAACTGACTTTATCAGTGACTCCCTCGATATAGACGAACGATCACGAATAGAAAAAAATGGAAATGATTTATTGCTAATTATCAATGTACCCTTAATAATGCCAAATGGTGAAACTATACCATATAGGACAATTCCAATCGGTATTATTCAAACAAGTGAAGTAATTGTCATAATTTGTCGTAATGATCATCTGGTTTTACAGGAATTTAGAAAAATTCTCGATAAAAGTTTTAATAACAATATAAACGTATCTTTTATTTTACAGCTATTGCTTGTTACAGCTAGTTACTATTTACGTTGTCTCGATGATGTTGATCGAAAAGTTATTGTATCTGAAAAATTAATACAAAAATCAATCAAGAACAGTGAAGTGTATACTTTGCTCAATATAAATAAGAGCCTTGTTTATTTCATAAAGGCACTAAAAGTAAATCTATTGATGATGAGGAAATTGTCAAGAGTACTTGAAATGAATGAAGAAGATGAAAAACGGATGCAAAGCACTTTTAATGAGATGCAACAAGCTCTTGATACATCAAAAATTTACAACGAAAATTTAGGTAATATGATGGATGCATATTCTGCTGCGATTGAAATTAACCTAAGTGTTGTAGTGAAAGTTTTAACTGCATTTACGATTATCTTGACGTTTCCGACGATGGTCGCAACGATTTATGGGATGAATGTCCCATTACCGAAACAAGATGGTGCATATGCATTAGCAGTACTAATATCAATCTCTGCAGTCATTAGTTTGTTGACAGGTTGGGTGTTTTATAAAAAACGGCTATTTTAGAAGAGAAAGTGAGGAAAAAAGATGCTTACGATATATCAAAGTAATTCAATAGGTCAATTACAACAGGTATCTGATATTGTTCACAACACGTTACTCTATCTTGTGGATCCGACAGATGCTGAGATTTCTCAAATTTCAAATAAACTTAATGTTCCGAAAGATTTTATTCGTGATTCTTTAGACATCAATGAGAGACCTCGGATTGAAAAAGAGGATTCGTCAATGGTCATCATTCTTAATTCTCCTGTTGTGATGAATGAGGAACTTTTGTACGAGGAAATCCCTTATCGTACGTTACCAATTGGGATTATTCATGTAAAGGACCATTTAATAATTGTCACAAAAGAAGACAATCCATTATGTAGAGACATATTTTCAGGAAAGTACGGAACATTTCAAACACATATGAAGACTCGAATAACATTACTTCTATTTGAAGCGATTGCTCAATCGTATCTTGATTTTCTCAATCGTATAAAAGCACAAGTTGGACGATTACAGCGAGAATTAAAAGAGTCACATAACAATAGAGAGCTTTTCGGTCTGATTCATATTAATAAAAGTTTAGTATATTTTTCAACATCTTTACGAGCTATGCGCAATGTGTTTTTACATCTTTCCAAAGGGCAAGATATAAAACTATATGAAGAAGATCAACAAATGTTGCATAATGCGCTAGTAGATATTGAACAAGCGGCGGAAGTAACAGAAATGCGAAGTCTTAGTTTAAGTGGTCTTATGGATGCGTACGCAGCAATCACTCATAATAACCTAAATAGTGTTTTGAAAATACTGACTACTCTTACGCTTGTATTAATGATTCCGACTATAATTGGAAGTATTTTCTCGATGAACGTCGCATTGCCATATGAAGATCAGCCATTCATGTTCTTAGTAGTTATTGGACTAATGCTGGGGATTAGTGGAAGTCTCTTCTACGTATTTTACAAATCAAAATTTTTGCGTTTCTAATATATTCGGATAGTACGTAAGAAAGGTTGTGTTATAAAATGCTTTTAATTAACAAAAGTACCTCAGAAGGTAAGCTTGAACAAACATCAAAAATTGGTTATAATAGCTGGCTTCATCTTGAAGCACCAACAACAAGTGAAATTGAACATGTAGAGGCAGCTCTTGGTGTTCCAAACAATTTTTTAACTGATTCACTTGATATAGAAGAATGCCCGCGAATTGAAGAGCGCAACGGAGCGGTCTTGATAGTTATTCATGTCCCATACGATCAATTAGATGTCGAGAGTTCTGATCAAGACGTGAAGTATCGGACAATCCCAATGGGTATCATACACACAAAAAATCATATGATAACGATTTGTAGAGAGGAGCTACCTTTTATGAAGGATTTCTTTAACGACGAAATGACTCTCTGTGAGACACATTTGAAAACGCGTAACACTTTAAATATATTAAGTATAACGGCTCGAGCATATATTCGTTTTTTAGCTACAATTGAACGGGAAATCACTTTAGCAGAAAATGAACTTTCTAAGTCATATCGTAATAGTGAGATGTATACACTCCTTAACTTAAACGAAAGTCTTATATATATGGTAACTTCTCTTAAACAAATGAAATTTACGATGCAAAAAATATTACATGGTAGCTCTATCAAATTAGACGAAGACGATGCAAGTGTTTTAGACGACTTGCTTATTGAATTAAATCAGGCATATGAAGTGACGGAAATTAATCAAATTAATTTAAATAATATTATGGATGCATATGGTAACATAATTCAAAACAACGTAAGCCAAGTCCTTAAATTACTAGCTTCATTTACAATCATCTTATCGGTGCCGATGTTAATTGCTAGTATTTATGGAATGAATGTACCTCTACCATATCAAAATACATCAAATGCATTTTGGGTAGTGATTGTTGTAATATTATTGTTAACAGGATTGTCTACTTTCGTTTTTTACAAAAAAAATTATTTCTCACGATAGCCTCGGTGTGAAGGATAATTACCTTGGGGAAAAATTGAGCTTAGTTATGATTAGCAATTATAGTGCCAATTGACAGAAGAACATATTTTTTTTATAATTCTTGTTAGAAAATTGTAAAAAACGATGATGGAAAAAGTACGTATTTGTGCGTGTGAAAGAAAGGGATTTCTTGGCTGAAAAAATCCTCACAATAGCGAATACCGAAAGCTACTCCAGAGTGCAGTTAATCCCTGCCGTTCACTTACGTTACAAGTGCTAAAGAGGTAAGTATACTTTTACTTACAACTAGGGTGGTACCGCGAGACAAATTACAAGTCCTCGTCCCTTTTTTGGGATGAGGGCTTTTTTATGTTTATTTGCGGATTCATTTCGTAATTTTACAAAACATATAGGGAGGAACTTTTCAAATGAAAGCAGTAGAAATTCGCCGCATGTATCTAGAATTCTTTAAAGAAAAAGGTCATCATCATGAGCCATCAGCACCACTTGTACCGATCAATGATCCATCATTACTTTGGATTAACTCAGGTGTTGCAACACTTAAACCATATTTCGATGGTCGTATTATTCCTGAAAATCCACGCATTACAAATGCTCAAAAATCAATTCGTACAAATGATATTGAAAACGTAGGTAAAACAGCTCGTCACCATACGTTCTTTGAAATGTTAGGGAACTTCTCAATTGGGGATTACTTCAAAAAAGAAGCTATTCATTACGCTTGGGAGTTTTTAACGGATAAAAAATGGATGGGCTTTGATCCAGAGCTTTTATCTATTACTATCCATCCTGAAGATCAAGAAGCATATGATGTTTGGCATAACGAAATTGGTATTCCTGAAGAACGTTTAATCCGACTAGAGGGGAACTTCTGGGATATTGGTGAAGGTCCATCTGGTCCTAACTCGGAAATTTTCTATGACCGTGGGGAAGAATACGGTTCAGATGAAAATGATCCAGAAATGTATCCGGGTGGTGAAAATGAACGCTATCTTGAAATTTGGAACTTAGTGTTCTCTCAATTCAATCATAATCCTGATGGCACATATACTCCACTTCCAAAGCAAAACATTGATACAGGTATGGGTCTAGAGCGTATCGTATCAGTTATTCAAAATGTGCCAACGAACTTTGATACTGATTTATTCATGCCTATTATTGAAAAAATCGAACAGTTTGCAAATCGTAAGTACAAACGTCCAGGTGAAGTAGCGTTAAGTGAAATCTTTGGTTCAGAAGAAGATGTTAATACACCATTTAAAGTTATCGCGGACCATATCCGTACAGTGGCGTTTGCTATTGGTGATGGCGCGCTTCCTTCAAATGAAGGTCGTGGTTATGTATTACGTCGTTTACTACGTCGTGCTGTGCGTTATGCAAAACAAATTGGCATTGAAAAACCATTTATGTTTGAATTAGTACCAACTGTTGGTGAAATTATGAATGATTTCTACCCAGAGGTAACGGAAAAATGTGAATTTATTCAACGTGTTATTAAAAATGAAGAACTTCGCTTCCATGAAACATTAGACGGAGGTCTTGCAATCTTTAACGAAGTAGTAGAAGCCCAAAAAGCAGCTGGACATGACTATATTCCAGGTGCAGATGCATTCCGTTTATATGATACTTATGGTTTCCCAATTGAATTAACAGAAGAGTATGCAGAAGAAGTAGGCATGAAGGTAGATCATGAAGGCTTTGAGGTAGCGATGGAAGCACAACGTGAACGTGCACGTGCAGCCCGTCAAGATGTAGATTCTATGCAAGTACAAAATGAAGTACTAGCCAACTTGACTGTAGCAAGTGAATTTGTAGGCTATGATACATTGACGACAAACACAGAAATTGCGGCGATCATTGTCAATGGTCAAGTATCAAAGGTAGCATCTGAAGGTCAAGAAGCACTAGTTGTTTTAGCTAAAACACCATTCTATGCTGAAATGGGTGGTCAAATTGCGGATAGCGGTGTTATCTCAAATGATAGCTTTACTGCTATTGTAAAAGATGTACAAAAAGCACCTAATGGTCAACCTCTTCATACAGTACTTGTAGAATCTGGCGAAATGCAAGTTGAAGATGCGGTGAAGGCAGTAGTGAACCGTGATGAACGTAATTTAATCATTAAAAACCATACAGCTACACATATCATGCAACGTGCATTAAAAGATGTGCTGGGTGACCATGTAAATCAAGCAGGTTCATATGTAGGACCTGATCGTTTACGTTTCGACTTCTCTCACTTCGGTCAAGTGACAAAAGAGGAATTACAACAAATTGAACGTATCGTAAATGAAAAAGTGTGGGATGATATAGAGGTCGTAATTGAAGAAAAAGGCATCGATGAAGCGAAAGCTATGGGGGCAATGGCATTATTCGGTGAGAAATATGGCGATGTTGTTCGCGTTGTTTCAATTGGTGACTATTCTATTGAGCTTTGCGGTGGTCTTCACGTAAAACGTTCTTCTGAAATTGGCTTCTTCAAAATTGTTTCAGAAGGTGGTATCGGTGCAGGTACTCGTCGTATCGAGGCTGTTACAGGTAAAGTTGCATATGAAGCAGTAAAAGAAGAAGAAGCTTTATTAAACGATGCAGCAGCTTTATTAAAAGCAAATTCAAAAGATATTGTGACAAAAATACATGCGTTACAAGCTGACTACAAAGAATTACAACGTGAAAATGAGGCATTATCTCAAAAAATAGCTAATGCTCAAGCTGGTGCTATTGTAGACGCTGCACAGACTTTTGGTGATGTAACAGTTCTTTCTACTAAAGTTGAGGCGAAGGACAATAATCAACTGCGTCAAATGATGGATGACTTGAAGGTTAAAATGCCTAAAGCCGTTATTGTTTTAGGTGCTGTCGATGGCGACAAAGTTATGCTGTGCGCTGGGGTAACGAAAGATTTAGTTGGTGGCAATTACCATGCAGGAAATATTGTAAAAATGGTAGCAGAGGCATGTGGTGGTAAAGGTGGCGGTCGTCCAGATATGGCGATGGCAGGTGCAAAAGAAGCGTCAAAACTTGATGAAGCACTACTTTCTGTGTATGATTATGTTAAATCCATTTAACTTCTTTCAGCGGGTGTCCAAACACCCGCTGAAATAGAGGAACTCAGGCTAAGAACTTCACATCCTGTGAAAACGCCTGAGTGACCAGCATCGTGCTGGCCTAAATCCTCCGGCGGATGTCGCGGAATCGGAAAAGGAGTTCTTAGGGGATGTTAGCCTAAGATCATCGCATCCATGCGATAACGGCTAACTGACCTGCATCGGTAAAAACGCCACGTCCTGTGGCATTACCGAAATGACCGACATCGTGTCGGCCCTCGTGCAGGCCTAAACACAAAGCCGATTCCGGGCGCAATTATGCCGGGGCATAATTGATAATACGCCAAAACATGTTATAATAAAGAGAAATTGGAGATGAGCTTTTGGCACATCTCCTTATTTCTGAAAGCGAGGTGCTGGTCATGAGTTCATTTGATCAAACGATGAAATTTAATTTTCCAGAAGAATCAATGGAACAGGAAGTCAAGCAGGTAATGTTGAAAGTACATTCTTCATTAGAGGAAAAGGGATATAACCCTATCAATCAGATTGTCGGTTATTTACTTTCTGGTGATCCGGCGTATATTCCTCGCCATCAGGATGCTCGTAATTTAATTCGCAAGCTTGAGCGTGACGAAATTCTAGAAGAGCTTGTTAAGTTTTATATTAAAAAGAATAACGAGGACTAGAAATGAGAATTATGGGGTTAGACGTTGGGTCTAAAACTGTGGGCGTTGCTGTAAGTGATGCTCTAGGGTGGACGGCCCAAGGTATTGAAACCGTAAAAATTGATGAAGCTAATGGCGAGTTCGGCATTGAGCGTATAGCCGAGCTAGTGAAGGAGTACTCTATAACAGAATTTGTTGTAGGATACCCTAAAAACATGAATAATACGGTGGGACCACGTGGAGAGGCTTCTGAAAACTATAAAAAGCTTTTAGAAGAAACATTTTCACTACCGGTCAAGCTTTGGGATGAACGTTTAACAACGATGGCTGCCGAGCGTATGCTAATCGAAGCGGACGTAAGTCGCAAAAAGCGTAAGCAAGTCATAGATAAAATGGCTGCTGTGATGATTTTACAAGGCTACTTGGATAGCAAAAATTAATTGATGAGGTGACAAGCACATGGCACAAGAACATAACCATGAAGAAGAACTACACGTACAACACATTACAGTGATTGACGAGAACGGAAATGAACAGCTTTGTGAAGTGATTCACGTACATGAATCAGCTGAATTCGGTAAATCATACGTATTTTACTCTATGATAGGCGCAGAAGAAGATGAAGATGGCTCAGTAGAAATCTTCGTATCTTCATTTGTACCATCTGAAAATGGTGAAGATGGTGAATTAACACCAATCGAAACAGAAGCAGAATGGGATATGGTAGAAGACGTATTAAACGCTTTAGAAGATGAAAACGAAGAATAATCATCGTAATTCGTAATCTTTAAAAGTGTGGAACAAGGATGGCAACAAGCACTCCTTGTTCCTTTTTTACTTTAGGAAGAATAAAGCTGGCTCATTACTAAAAGTTGTGGATGACATTTTTATATATGGACTGTATATTAGTTGATTGGAGTGGAGACTGGGCGACTCCTTGGGGATTAGCGATATAGAGGAACGAAGGCTAATAGCATCACGTCCTGTGATAACGCCTTCGTGACCAACATCCTGTCGCTGACGCTGCGTTTGCACTACGCTTTCGCACAGAAAACATTTGTTGGCCCGAGATCCTGGAGCGAAGCGGCTCATCGGACGCCCCCAGGAAGCTTTGCTCTGTGCGAAAGCGAAGCGACAGCAACAAATGTTTTATCTGCGCGAAAGCGAAGCGTCAGCGACAAATGTTTTATCTGCGCGAAAGCGAAGCGTCAGCGACAAATGTTTTATCTGCGCGAAAGCGAAGCATCAGCGGCAAATGTTTTATCTGCGCGAAAGCGAAGCATCAGCGACAAATGTTTTATCTGTGCGAAAGCGAAGCGACAGCAACAATGTTTTATCTGTGCGAAAGCGAAGCGACAGCAACAAAGCGCCCAACCAGAACGGAAATCAACCACACGTTATGGAGATGAGCCATAAGGCTGTTAAGGAGGAAATTAAATGAACGAGGAAACGCAAGAATTTCTGATCATTGGAGAGAATGGTAAAGAGCAAAAGTGTCGAGTTGTCTTTACCTTCGATGCAGAAGAAAAATCATATGTATTGTTTTCGTTAATCGACGAAGATGGTAATGAAATTCCTGGAGACATTTCTGCTATGACATTCGATTACGATGATAACAATGGGGAAATGACAAATTTACAACCTGTTGAAACAGAGGCGGAATGGGAAATGATTAACGAGGTTGTCCTAACACTTCTAGATGAATTTGAAGAGGGGCCACAGTTAATTACAGTAACAGACGAAGATGGAACAGATCAGGTATGCGAGGTTATTCATACATTTTCATCAGAACAATTTGGTAAATCCTATGTACTATATGTTTTGGCAACGGACGAACCAATGGAAGAACGAGATATTTTTGCTGCCCAATATGTAGCTGGAAATGACGGAACGATTGAAGAATTATTACCAATTGAAACAGATGAAGAATGGGAATTTGTTGAAGATATCTTAAATGATTTATAATTAAAACTCTGAGTAGTAAATTGCTACTCAGAGTTTTTTATGTGTGCTATTTTTACTGAATTATCTATTTCTGTTTGTCGTTATAGTTGATTTCTAGTATGATAATGAAGTGATAGGGGGGAAACCCGTGAATAACGGTTCAAAAAAACAGGAAATGTTTTCAAAAATGGAAGAAAGAAAATCAGAGGTAAAAATTGTGAGAAAAATAGTGGCTATTGTTGCAATTTCTATTGTTCTACTATTAGGGGTCATTGGTTTATTTGGCTATAATTATGTAAAGAGTGCCTTAAAACCAGTGGATCCGGATGCGACTAAAACAATAGCAGTTGAAGTACCAATTGGCTCAGGCTTAGGCTCTATTTCGACTTTACTAGAAAAAGAGGGCATTATTAAAGATGCGCGTGTTTTTAAATACTACGCTAAGTTTAAAAATGAATCCCAGTTCCAAGCCGGGAAATATGATTTGACACAGGCGATGACATTTGATGAGATCATAGAGAGTTTGAAAACTGGAAAAGTCTACCGTAAGCCAGTATTTACAATGACAATTCCTGAAGGTTTAACACTTGAACAAATTGGTAATATTGTGGAAAAGAAAACACCATACACTCAAAAAGAATTTATGGACCTAGTAACAAGCGATGAATTTGTTCAAAAAATGAAGGCTAAATACCCCGAGCTTGTGACAGATGCAGTTTTAGCTGATAATATTCGCTATGATTTAGAGGGCTATTTATTCCCTGCAACTTATTCTTACTTTGAAGAAAAACCTTCATTAGAATCAATTGTAGACGAAATGGTAGGGGCTATGGACAAGCTTGTGAAGAGTTACAGCGATGTTTTAGCTGAAAAGAAAATATCCGTACATCAATTGTTAACATTTGCTTCATTACTGGAAGAAGAAGCTACTGCCCAAACAGATCGAGAAACGATTGCGAGCGTATTCTATAACCGTATAGATCAAGGGATGCCACTACAAACAGACCCAACCGTTTTATATGCACTTGGCTCTCATAAAGATCGTGTGATGTACAAAGATTTAGAAGTAGATAACGTCTACAATACTTATAAAAATAAAGGCTTACCACCTGGACCGATTGCGGGTGCTGGAAAATCTTCAATTGAAGCAACGCTAAATCCAAGTAAAACAGATTACCTCTACTTCTTAGCGGATAAACAAGGTGTCAACCACTTCTCGAAAACATATGATGAACATTTACAGAAAGTAGAAAAATACTTGCGTAAGGCAGAGTAATTACTTTTAACTTGCTTTCAGCAAATGTTTACGTAACGAAAGTGAAACGTCAGTTACAGATGTTTTTTGTAACGAAAGTGAAACGTCAGTTACAGATGTTTTTTGTAACGAAAGTGAAACGTCAGTTACAGAAGTTCTCCATCTTTATAGGGGATGACATGAATGAGAGTTTAAGTTATTTTTCAGCCGATTCCAGACGCAATTAGCTGAGGGATAATTGAAATCGTTAAAAAATATATAGCAATAATGTGGATAGAAGGAAAGAAAAATAGCTTTCCTTCTATTTTCGTGCTATTATAAAATGTGATTTTTAATCAATCCGCATGGAATAATTCAAGCAGTCCGTTAATGCGGGATAATATACGTGGTGGCAATTGTTTTGAGCTGATAAAAAACAATTGCTCATTTTTATATGACGAAGTACCAAGACATCGCGTTTGGTCTTTTTCTTTTTGGTGCTACATGATGAAGCCTCTGGCGGATGTCACGGAATCGGCTTTGTGCAAGAACAAAGCCGATTCTGGACGCAGTTATGCCGAGGCATAATTGATATGAGGGTGAACTTAAAAATGGAATTATCAGATGCATATATACAATCATTTATTCAACCACGTAATGATTTGCTTTTAGAAATGGAAGCATTTGCGGAGGAGAATCATGTGCCGATTATGCAACTTGCAGGCATTGATGCACTAAACCAACTGCTACGTATTCAAAATCCGTCGAAAATTTTAGAGATTGGTACAGCAATTGGTTATTCTGCAATAAGAATGGCGGAGGCTTTACCGAATGTGCAGATCGTTACAATCGAGCGAGATCCAGAGCGTGTTGCGAGAGCGAAGGCCTATATTGAACGTTCTACAGTATCAGATCGTATTACGGCCATTGAAGGAGATGCCTTAGAGGTGAACGATGAGGCCATTCATACAACATTCGATGCGGTGTTCATTGATGCTGCAAAAGGACAATATCAACGCTTTTTTGAAAAGTATGCACCTCTTGTAAAATCTGGTGGAGTTCTGTATATCGATAATATGTATATGCATGGCTTATCAGATTTGGATTTAAAAGATGTACCGCGTCGCAAGCGTACAATGATTCGCAATTTAAAAAACTTTACCGAATGGATTATGGAGCACCCTGATTATACAAGTGCATTTTTACCAGTCGGTGATGGTTTATTACTATGTTTGAAGAGGTGACTATTATGAAAAAACCTGAATTGCTTGTTACACCGCAATCAGTGGACCATGTAAAAGCACTTTTACAGGCTGGAGCAGATGCTTTTGTCATGGGTGAACAACAATTTGGTCTTCGCCTAGCAGGAGAATTTTCTGTTAGTGAAGTGGAAGAAGCTACAAAGCTGATTCATGCAGCGGGTAAAAAAGTTTATGTTGCGGTAAATGCATTATTCCATAATGAAAAATTGGATGCACTTGCCGAGTATTTAAAAGAAATGCAACGTATTGGCGTTGACCGTTTAATTTACGGTGATCCAGCAGTAGTAATCATTCGTCGTGATCAAGGTGTAACAATACCGTTACACTGGAGTCCGGAAACGATTGCAACAAACTGGTTTACGGTAAATTATTGGGGGAAACGCGGAGCAACTCGCGCAGTACTTGCTCGTGAACTTTCTTTAGATGAAGTGCTTGAAATTAAAGAAAATGCGGAAGTAGAGATTGAAGTTCAAGTACATGGGATGACATGTATGTTCCAATCAAAACGTGCATTACTAGGCCATTATTTCTTATATCAGGATAAAGTAATGGAAATTGAGAATCGTAAGGAAAATCGCAATATGTTCCTTCATGATGATGAACGTAATAATAAATATCCAATTTATGAGGATGTTAACGGTACGCATATTTTCAGTCCAAACGATATGTGCATTATTGATGAGCTTGGCGAATTATTCGAAGGTGGCATTGATGCATTGAAAATTGAGGGTGTCCTTCAAACACCAGAATATGTAATCACAGTTACAGAAGCTTATCGTCAAGCAATTGACACATATTTTGACGAATCAGAAGATGCATATGAAGATATTAAAGATGATTTATTAGCAAAAATTGAAGACATTCAGCCTGCCATCAGACCTCTTGATACTGGCTTTATCTTCAAGGAAACAGTTTACTAGGAGGTGGCAAGAACATGGCATTAGCATTAGAACAAAATGACAAAATCCGTGAGATTGTCGACGGTAAACGTGTCATTACAAAAAAACCAGAGCTACTTGCCCCTGCGGGTAGTTTAGAAAAATTAAAAGTTGCCGTTCATTACGGTGCAGATGCTGTATTTATTGGTGGACGAGAGTTCGGTCTACGTTCAAACGCAGATAACTTCTCAATTGAAGAAATGCGCGAAGGTGTTGAATTCGCCAATAAATACGGTGCAAAAATCTATGTGACGACAAATATTTTCGCCCACAATGAAAATATGGACGGCTTAGAGCAATACTTAAAAGATATTGAATCTGCTGGTGTTACAGGCATTATTGTAGCGGACCCTTTGATCATCGAAACATGCCGTACAGCTGCACCGAAGCTTGAAATTCACCTATCTACACAGCAATCTTTATCAAACTGGAAGGCAGTACAGTATTGGAAAGAAGAAGGTTTACATCGTGTAGTGTTGGCCCGCGAAGTTGGCGGAGAAGAAATGAAGCTGATGAAGGAAAAAGTCGATATTGAAATTGAAGCATTTGTTCATGGAGCAATGTGTATCGCTTATTCTGGTCGCTGTGTACTTTCAAATCACATGACTGCTCGTGACTCTAACCGTGGTGGTTGCTGTCAATCTTGTCGCTGGGACTATGATTTGTATGAGTTAGAAGGTGATGAAGAAAAGGCACTTTTCGATGATAATCACGCACCTTTTGCGATGAGTCCAAAAGACTTAAAGCTAATTGAAGCCATTCCACATATGATTGAACTTGGTATTGATTCATTGAAAGTAGAGGGGCGTATGAAGTCCATTCACTATGTTGCTACAGTTGTTTCAGTGTACCGTAAAGTGATTGATGCTTATTGTGCTGACCCTGACAATTTCAAGATTAAACGTGAATGGCTTGAGGAACTAGATAAATGTGCTAACCGTGATACGGCTGAAGCATTCTTCCACGATGCACCAGGCCACGAGGAGCAAATGTTTGGTGTACACGGCCGTAAAACGACGTATGAGTTTGCTGGACTTATTTTAGAACATGACCCAGAAACGAAAATTGTGACAATGCAACAACGTAACTATTTTAAACCTGGCGATGAGGTAGAATTCTTTGGACCAGAAATCGAAAATTTCCGTTTTACAATGGGTGAAATTTGGGATGAAGATGGCAATAGCTTAGATGCTGCCCGTCATCCACTACAAATTATTAAATTTAAATGCGACACACTATTAAAACCGCATAACATGATGCGAAAGGAGAATAATTAATGGCAGTGAAGCGTCCAGTCGTCATCGGAATCGCTGGTGGCTCATGCTCAGGAAAAACGAGTGTGACCCGTGCTATTTATGATGTTTTCCGTGATCATTCAGTAGTTGTAATTGAACAAGATTTTTACTATAAAGATCAAAGTCATTTAACGTTTGAGGAGCGTTTAGGTACAAACTATGACCATCCGTTAGCGTTTGATAATGATTTGTTAATTGAGCACATAAAAAAATTATTGGTGCGTCAACCAATTGACAAGCCTGTTTATGATTATGTACAGCATACAAGAGCAGAAGAAGTTGTTCATGTAGAACCTGTAGATGTTATTATACTAGAAGGTATTTTAGTGTTAGAGGATGCAGATTTACGTGATTTAATGGACATTAAATTATTTGTAGATACGGACTCAGATTTACGTATTATTCGTCGTATTATGCGTGATATAAAAGAACGTGGACGTACAACAGATTCTGTAATCGAACAATATTTATCGGCAGTGCGTCCAATGCATAACTTATTTATTGAGCCGACGAAACGTTATGCTGATATTATTATCCCTGAGGGTGGGGATAATGAAGTTGCAATTGATTTGATGGTCACGAAAATTAAAACTATTCTTGAAACTGACAACGTATTGTAATAAGATAGAGTGGTATTGACAATATTTACATGCGTATCATTGCATATTTTTGAAAAGCATGCATACTATTAGGTCAAAGAGAATTTTGAAACCGATTAAAAACAATAAAATTCGATTAAATGCATCACACATGGCATTTGGTCGAGTTTTATGTTTTTGTATTGATGAAATAAGGAGTGAAGGACTTTGGCAAACGAAAAACAATACCCAATGACAGCTGAAGGTAAAAGAAAATTAGAAGAAGAATTAGTAAAATTAGAAACAGAAACACGTAAAGAAATTGTTGAACGTATTAAAATCGCTCGCGACTTCGGAGATCTTTCTGAAAACGCTGAGTATGATTCAGCTAAAGAAGAACAAGCCTTTTTAGAAGGTCGTATTTCTACATTAAAATCAATGATTCGTAACGCAGTTATTATTTCTGAGGATGAAACAGACAACAGTGTAGTTTCACTAGGGAAAACGGTTACATTTGTAGAAATTATTAATGGTAAACCATCAACGGATGAGGAATCGTATACGATTGTTGGTTCGGCTGAGGCAGATCCGATGGAATTCCGTATTTCTAATGAATCACCAATTGCTAAAGGCTTGCTAGGTCGTGCTGAAGGCGAAGAGGTTGTCGTACAAACACCTGGTGGCGAAATGAAAGTTAAAATTATTTCAATCAAATAATTTTGTACAAGCAGTTAGCTTATCTTTTTAAGGAGAGCTAGCTGCTTTTATCTTAATTTCATCTTTTATGAAAGTTTTAACATCAAGGGACACAATCCATTGAAATGAACGTCAAGAGAGCATGTATTTTATCTTTGATTAAATACATGAGCACAATTATTTTGCAAGTCCCGTTGAACTTGATAGAATATTGGCTAGAGAGGGGGAGAATTCATGAGTGAACGACAAACTAGAAGCAGTCGTCATTTGCAGCCATCTCGTAATAAAAAGCTAGATAAACTTTTGAATGTTTTAATTGGTATTGTCGTGATATTGATTATTATAACTGCAACATACGTGTTTAAATGGCAGGATGATGTAGGAACTGCCGTGAAAGACGAGCCAGCGCAAGAGCAAAAGAACGATGATGGAGATGGGAAAGAAAAGCCTTCTAAAGAGGAAAATAATGATGTTTCAGTAAAAGATAATGAATCTACAAAAGAAGAGCCTAAAGAAGAACAGCCATCATCTGAAAAGGACGCTGCTATTGAAACTACATCAGATAACCCAATTGTTGACAAGGTTATAACAAATAAAGATTGGAAGCCAACGCCTACAACCCAAACAGGTCAGCACGTGTCTTCTTACGATGATACATCAGTTGACTGGGCTGAAAAGGTTGCAACAGTTACAGCTGTTACAGGCATAGAAAAGGACAATATGATTATTTGGCGTATTCAAAATAACGGCAGTGCTAATACGGCCGTAGCGACGGTTTCAACGAATGATAAGACAAAAATGTATCGCGTCAACATGGAGTGGGTTGACAATGAGGGCTGGTTACCAGTGAAACTCGAGCAACTAAATACATTAAATGGCGCCTATTGACGAAAATAACTCGATTGAGTATTTTTAATAGAGTTAAACAATGAAGGGAAGTAACAGAGACATGAAAATTGCAGTAATCGGCGCAATGGAAGAAGAAGTAGAGCTTTTACGAGCAGCATTAGACAATGCAAAAAGCACAACAATCGCAGGCAGTGAATATACAACTGGAACTTATGAAGGGAAAGATGTAGTTTTATTAAAAAGTGGTATTGGTAAAGTGAACGCTGCGATGTCAACTACCATTCTATTACATGAATTTAAGCCTGATGTAGTCATTAATACGGGCTCTGCCGGAGGTTATGACGAAACACTTGAAGTAGGCGCGGTTGTTATTTCAGATGAAGTCCGCCATCATGATGTAGATGTTACGATTTTCGGTTATGAGATTGGTCAGATGGCTGGTATGCCAGCAGCTTACAAATCAGATGAAAGACTTATGAAAGTGGCTGAAGAGGCAGTGAAGGCTGTTGGGGAGCACCAATTTGGTATTGGTTTAATTTGCTCAGGAGATGCTTTTATGAATGATCCTGTTCGTGTAGAAGCAGTCCGTCAACACTTCCCACAAATGAAGGCAGTTGAGATGGAAGCAGCAGCTGTTGCACAAGTATGCTATCAATTTGGTACTCCGTTTGTTGTTATTCGTGCTTTATCAGATATTGCTGGGAAAGAATCGAATATTAGCTTTGATGAGTTTTTACCAGTAGCTGCAAAGCATTCGACGCAAATAGTATTAAAAGCTATTGAAACGCTATAAAGTAAAACTATAATTAGTGGGGAGTTTTTTACCAACTCGCTGATTAGTAGTTTTCACCAATCGTACTTTTACTGCCCGTTAATAGGGATAAAGTACACAGAATGGTCAAAATGAGTGATCTGTAGTGTGAGAAAAATCACAGTTAAAAAGTTTTGCTAATGCTAAACTGTTATTAATTAAATCTCTTCATATTTGGATGGGAGGCATTCATGATGCTATTATTAACAGCAGGTGTAGTCATTATAACGACGTTACTCGGTACACTTATTTCAGCAGAACTTTCAGAATCTGTAGAATTTCATTGAGGGAAACGCTCCTTTGCGACATTCAAGGTCGCAAGGGAGCTTTTTTTATAGCTTCATTGGTTCATCATCAACAATGTTTATCTTTTAAAAAAGTTAGTGGGATTAAGGTAATTGCTATTTTGTGCGTCAAATAAAAGAAAAATGAATAGTATTCACTATGCTGTATACATAATTTATCTAAATCTTTCGGTGGATGAGAATTCTTTCTTTAGAGCCTTTTGTAACAAAAAATGCGTGATTCATGGTATGTTAATGTTAAGGATCCATTGAAATTTTTCAATTATCAATTTACAATATATTACTCAGTAGACTTTTGGTCTCGTTTATATAATTGATAGAGTTTAATAAGTGCCCGCTTTTCAATGCGAGAAACATAGCTACGAGAAATATTTAAACGAGCAGCGATTTCTTTTTGAGTAAGGGCATCATGTTGGTTTAAACCATAGCGAAGGGTTACTATTTCGAGTTCACGATCGTCGAGCATATGCAAATAATGATATAGTTGTGCAACATGTTCTTTATGTTCAATTTTTTCTGTTGCGCTCTCTTCATCACATTGTAAGAGATCACGGATCTGTAAGGCGTTACCATCTTTATCTGTACCAATTGGCTCGAATAAAGAAACATCTTTTTGCACTTTTTTCTGAGTACGCAGATGCATTAAAATTTCATTTTCGATACAGCGGGCAGCGTAAGTGGCAAGGCGTGTTTTTTTGTCAGGAGTGTAACTTTCTACGGCTTTCATAAGTCCTATAGTACCAATGGAAATATAGTCGTCTAGTTGTTCGTGTTTCGGGTGAAATTTTTTTACAACGTGTGCAACGAGTCGCATATTGCGCTCAATTAAATCAAGACGCGCTTGCTCATCACCGCCTAAAAATCGTTCAATACAAGCAGCTTCCTCTTCTTTTGAAAAGGGTTTATGGAATGTTTGCCCCTTTAAATAGCCAAGTAACGCAGGGATCTCAAGCCATAACTGCAACATAGATGTAAAAATTCCGCTCATTGAATGATTTCATCCTTTCCCCATTTTTCGACAGTATATGTTAAGAAGCTGCGTTAAATGAAAAAAAGTGCAACAGCAAATGCGCTGTTACACTTTTTTTAACGTGATTGTACTAATCATTAGTAATGCTAGTATTGGGAATAGGAAAAGATAAAACGCTGGGTGGAACGTATTAGATGCGAAATACGTTAAAGTTAAGAGCGTACCTGCCGCTGTTATTGGTAACCCTGTGAAGTAGCCGTTTGCTTCACTAATATTGAAGCGAGCTAATCGCATTGCACCACAGACGATATACAGTACAGTCATCGTCATGCCGACAAAACCGAAGTCGACTAAAACAACTTTGTACATTAATAATGCAGGTGCCACACCAAATGATATAATATCACTCATAGAGTCTAATTGTTTACCTAAATCAGACACTTGTCCGAGGGCTCTAGCTACCTTCCCGTCATAGCGATCAAGAAGGGCTGCGATAAAGATAAACAAGACGCTGTAGCTATAATATTCATGTAGTGTAGCCATTATGGCCGCGCCACCAAAGGACATATTACTGATTGTAATGAAGTTTGCTGCTTGCGATTTCATTTTCTTAACCGTGGTATCCACCAACTTGTGATATAGAAACAAGGGGGATCACTCCTTTGCACTTAAGATATTGTACCATTATACTTCGAATGCGAAAAAATTGACAGTCTAAATTAATCGATAGGGGTTTTGTTTTATGAAAGAAAAACTATATCAACGCTTGATTGAATTAACAAATGGCAAGCAATCCTCCCATCTTTTGCAAAGCATTGCAAAAGCAAAGTGGAGTAAACGTATGATCCCTAGTTATATGAAGGTATACGATATTAACCTTGAAGAGGTTTCAAAAAAACGACAACAATTTTCAAGTTTACATGACTTTTTTACAAGAGAGCTTTTAGAAACTGCACGTCCAATTGAACAAAATCCTACTACCTATGTAAGTCCAGTGGATGCGAAAGTGGAATCATTTGGACGGATTGAATGGGATATGACGTTTCTTGTAAAGGGTAAGCCTTATGCATTACAAGATTTACTTGGTAATTCAGAACGTGCTGCGCACTATGCAGATGGCCATTTTATCGTGTTTTACTTGAGTCCTGCAGATTATCACCGTATTCATAGCCCGATTGATGGGAGAGTACTAAGACAATATACGCTTGGTCAAAAATCATACCCGGTTAATCAGCTAGGTCTTTCATACGGTAAAAAACCAATTTCACACAATTATCGTTCAGTGACGGAGCTGAAAGTGGCAAATGATCAGCAGGTAGCGTTTATTAAAGTTGGGGCTACATTTGTTAACTCGATCGTACTCACTAATACTACAACTCAGTGGCGTAAGGGTGATGAAGTCGGATATTTTTCATTCGGCTCAACAGTAGTCATGCTATTTGAAAAGGATGCAATTAAATTTACGGATAATGTTGTGCAAGGAAGCCCAATTCGAATGGGTGAAGCCTTCGCAAATATGCTATAATGGTCGAATAATACATTTAGATTAGGGGTCGCTATTTTGTATAATTTTTTATTACCAGATGAATTTGTGACGAGTATTTTTGAAATTACACCGGAAAAGCTTCAAGACTTAGGCATTAAAGGAATCATTACGGATTTAGATAATACGCTTGTAGAATGGGACCGTGCAGATGCAACAGAAGAGCTTATTATTTGGCTTCGTATTATGAAAGAGTCAGGTATTCGTGTTATTATTGCGTCGAATAACAATGAAGCGCGTGTAAAGCATTTTGCCGAGCCACTAGGAATCCCGTATATTCATAAAGCTAAAAAGCCATTTCGTAATGCCTTTTATAGTGCAATTATTCAATTGGGTCTACGACCACACGAAGTAGTAATGGTAGGTGACCAATTACTAACGGATGTAATGGGAGCAAATCGCTTAGGCTTGCATACGGTACTAGTAAAACCAGTTGCGCAATCAGATGGATTCGTAACAAAATTTAATCGATTCATTGAACGTCGTGTGTTCAGTGATTTAGAACGAAAAGGAATCATTACTTGGGAGGAAAAAGAATGAACGAAATGCCAAATTGTATTGGCTGTGGTACAACAATTCAAACAGAAGATAAAACAGCAGTTGGGTATGCACCCCCATCATCATTAGAAAAAGACGTGGTCATTTGCCAACGTTGCTTCCGTTTGAAAAATTATAATGAAATTCAACCAGTGTCATTAACAGATGATGACTTTTTACGCATATTAAACGGTCTTGGAACACAGCAAGGCCTAATCGTAAAAATTGTTGATATTTTTGATTTCAATGGGAGCTGGTTACCAGGACTTCACCGCTTCGTTGGTAAAAATCCAGTGTTATTAATAGCGAATAAAGCCGATTTATTACCGAAATCTGTGAAACCGAAAAAAGTAATTAATTGGCTAAAACGTGAAGCAAAGGCTCTTGGTCTACAACCTGTCGATGTACTTTTAGTGAGTGCCCATAAAGGTAAAGGAATGGCTGAAGCGATGGAAGCCATTGATGAGTACCGTAATGGACAAAATGTTTACGTTGTAGGTTGTACAAATGTTGGGAAATCCACGTTCATTAATCGTATTATCAAGCAGGCTACAGGTGAAGGTGAGGTTATTACAACTTCTCATTTCCCAGGTACAACTTTAGATATGATTGAAATTCCATTAGATGATGGTAGTGCATTATATGACACACCAGGAATAATTAATCATCATCAGATGGCACACCATATTGACGCTAGCGAATTAAAATATATTATGCCTAAAAAAGAAATAAAGCCAAAAGTTTATCAGCAAAATGCTGGACAAACGCTATTTATTGGCGCCCTTGCACGTTTTGATTTTATTCAAGGAGATCGATCGGCATTTACTGTACATGTGGCAAATGACTTACCGATTCATCGTACAAAGCTTGAGAAGGCAGATACGTTATATGCAGAGCATAAGGGTGAATTACTTGCACCTCCAACTGCTGAATTTATTGAACAGCTACCACCATTAGTGCGTCATGAGTTCTCCATCAAAGAAGCAAAAACAGACGTTGTATTCTCTGGTCTTGGATGGATTACAGTGCAGCATGAAAATGTAGTTGTAGCAGCTTACGCGCCAAAAGGTGTACAAGTTTCAATTCGCCCATCACTTATTTAGGATGTACTAGTAGAGAAGAGGGAAGAAAATGAAGAAATGGTTTGCGGTTATTGGAGATCCAATTGAGCATTCAAAATCACCAGCCATGCATAATGCTTGGTTTGAGGAAATGTCGATAGATGCTACTTATATTCCTGTGCATGTATCTTCTGAAAACCTAGAGTCGGCAGTTGCGGGCTTGAAAACTTTAGGTGCAAGTGGCTGGAACATTACAATCCCACATAAAACAGCAATCATTCCCTATTTAGATGAGTTAGATGAGTTGGCAGAAAAAATGGGAGCTGTCAATACGGTTGTCCGAACAAAAGAAGGAAAATTAAAAGGCTACAATACAGACGGTGTTGGTTTTGTTCGCTCGCTAGAAGAAGCAGTTGGTAAGTCACATAAAAATAAGCCAGTTCTTCTTATTGGTGCGGGCGGTGCTGCTCGTGGTATTGCATTTGCCATGCAGCAGCAAGGTTATACAAATTTAACCATTGCCAACCGTACAGTGGCAAATGCACAAGCCATTGTCGATGAAATGGGTATAGGTACTGCTATTTCTTTAACAGAGGCAGAGGAAACATTAACTGATTTCGGCATTTTAGTGCAAATGACATCGGCTGGGCTTGCTACGGGCAATTTTTCAATGCCATTTTCATTAGAAAGACTTGCAAAAGGCGCAATTGTGGCCGATATTGTGTATAATCCATTAATGACGCCTTTTCTACAAGCGGCTGAAGAAAAAGGAGCAACCGTCGTTACGGGTCTTGGAATGTTCGTTCACCAAGGAGCAATTGCTTTTGAGCATTGGCTTAGTGAATACCCAAATACAAATTCAATGATTGCGCATCTGAAGGTGCAATTAGGAGGATATTAATTTTTATGTTAACAGGTAAACAAAAACGTTTTTTACGTGCGGAAGCACATCACTTAACACCGATTTTCCAAGTAGGAAAAGGCGGCGTTAATGACGAGATGACAAAGCAAATTCGAGAAGCATTAGAAGTACGAGAGCTGATTAAGGTACGTATTTTAGATAACTGTGAGGAGGACAAGCATGAAGTGGCAGAGGCACTTGCAAAGAGTACTCATGCGGAGCTCGTTCAATTAATTGGTCTGACAGTTGTTTTATATAAAGAATCACGTAATCATAAAAAGATTGTATTACCAAAAGCAGCGAAATAAGGTGAGACGATGAAAAAGGTCGGTTTATTGGGAGGCACATTTAATCCACCCCATAATGGACATTTAATGATGGCTAATGAAGTACTTCATGCCTTGGATTTAGATGAAGTTCGCTTTATGCCAAATGCGTTACCACCACATAAGTTTGCACGTCATGATGCTAGTGACGTGGAGCGCCTTGAAATGGTAAAGCATGCAATAAGTCCATATCCGCATTTTTCTGTGGAGTCGTATGAGGTAGAGAAGGGTGGCGTATCCTATTCTTATAAGACGCTTACTTCGATGTGTATAAGAGAACCTAATGTGAAATTTTACTTTATCATTGGAGGCGACATGATTGATTCGCTTCATACATGGTACTGTATTGATGAATTAGTGAAGCTTGTGCAATTTGTAGGAGTAAAGCGTCCAGGAACAGAGGCCTTCACAGAGTATCCTATACTAATGGTGGAAGCTCCCCAAATCGATCTATCGTCCACACTGATTCGTGAACGCCTGGCCACTGGAGGAACGGTTACTTTTTTACTGCCTGAAGCGGTAGAGACGTTCATACGAGAGGAAGGTCTTTATGGAACGCGAACAGTACTTAGCGGCGATTAAGCCACGCATGCCGGAGAAACGCTATATTCATACCATTGGCGTAATGGAAACCGCCATTGAGCTAGCAAAATTATATGGTGAGGACGAAAAAAAAGCTGAGACATCAGCCATTCTTCACGATATTGCGAAATATGCAGATATTGAGTGGATGGAGCAAATCGTCCGTGATGAAAAATTAGATGCTCGACTAATCGGCTGGGGCAGTGAATTACTGCATGGTCCAGTAGGTGCATATATTGTAGCAAGTGAATTTGACATTACAGATGAGGATACGTTAAATGCAATTCGTTTTCATACAACAGGACGCGTGGGTATGAGTCGTTTAGAAAAAATTATTTTTGTTGCAGATATGATTGAACCAAATCGTAAATTTGATGGGGTTGAGCGTCTGCGAAAAAAAGCAATGAAAGATTTGGATAAAGCGATGAGTGCTTGTGTGCGCCATACATTGGCATTTTTAATTGACACAAAGCAGCCAATTTATCCATTATCCATAGAATGTTATAACGATACGATGAAAAGAGAGGAAAGTGAAGGATGACTTCAACTTTATTACAAGCAGCTTACAAAGCAATTGACGACAAACACGGTGAGGATATTGTCGTTTTAAATATGCAGGGAATTTCACTTTTAGCGGATTACTTTATTATTTCTCATGGTAATTCAGATCGCCAAGTGCAAGCAATTGCGCGTGAATTACAAGAGGTAGCAGTAAAAGAGGGGTATGAAATTCGTCGTGTAGAAGGCTTCGATGGCGCACGCTGGGTTCTTGTAGACCTTGGAGATGTTGTAGCGCATGTATTCCATAAAGATGAACGTGCTTATTATAACCTTGAACGTCTATGGGGTGACGCACCGCAACTAGACATGCCTGAGGCTTAAGTGAGTAGTTACGAACGATTTGCACACGTGTATGATGAGCTACAAACGGATATTCCTTACAGTCTTTATGTGGAATGGGTTTTGCAGCATGCACCAAGCAGTCAATTCCCAAATCTTTTAGATATCGGTTGTGGTACAGGTGTACTTGGCCTGTTGTTTGCGCAGGCTGGTTATAAGGTGAGTGGAATTGATTTATCTGAAGATATGCTCTCAATTGCCGCTGAGCGCTTTGCTGAGGCTGATTTACAAGTTCCGCTCTATTGTATGTCAATGGATGAATTAGAAGGCTTTGAGGCACTTGACGTTGTAACGATTGCTATTGATTCACTGAATTATGTAGTGGAGGAAAAGGCGGTTTATTCAACGTTACAACGTATTTTTGACGCATTACGTGATGGAGGTCAATTGTTTTTTGACGTGCATTCGTTATTTAAAATGAATGATATTTTTTTAGATGGACCATTTACTTATGATGATGGCGACATTAGCTATGTATGGCATACGGAACCCGGCGATTTTGACCATTCCGTTGTTCATCAAATGACGTTTTATGTGCGAGATGCTGTGAGTGAGCTGTATGAACGCTTTGATGAGGAGCATATCCAGCGCACATTCTCAATTGAGCAATATATGACATGGCTTCGTGCAATTGGCTTTACACATGTGGAAGTAACGGCAGATTTTACAGATGAAGCCCCTGAATACGAAAGTGAACGCATTTTTATCCGTGCGGTGAAATAGTAAAACAGCTTGTTAGTAGAATAAAACTAACAAGCTGTTTTTGCTTTTTATCGTCGTAGTTTCTCTTGTTGGCGCTACTTCACATTGTGCGTTACCTTAACTATGGATGTAGAGCTATGTTTACTAAAGTCTAGGATCGACAGGGTCACTTTCGAGTGCTAGTGTGCCGAGTACACATTCATGAATACGAGCAGTCGATTCACCTTTTACAAAACGTTCTATCCCTTCCAGTCCGAGTGCGAATTCACGCAATGCATGCTTCATTTTTTTATTTGGATTGCGTTCTTTTAGCTTCGTTAAATTTGAAGTCTGTAAGTAGTCCATACCATAGATGATACGCAAATATTCACGTCCGCGTACTTTGATAGCAGGCTGAAGTAGTTTTCCCTGATAGTTGGTTACAAAGGTTTCAGGTTTAATAACAATTCCCTCATGACCAGCTGCAGTCATTTCCTCCCACCATGTAATGGCTTCCTGTTCAGAAGCTTCATCTGTAATTACCTTAAATTCTGTTTCAATGAATAGCGCTGAATTTTTTGCAAACAGTCGATTCATTTCCATATGCCATGTATGTGGTTTATGGAAAAAAGTTTCTGAACTATGTGCTAATACATGGAAGGGGGCAATTTGAATAGATGAAGTATCCTGGACATCCCAACAATAGTTTTGAAAAACAGTTGAAAATCGTTGTGCATTTTCAAGTAACCCCTTATACTCCTGAAGCCATTCTGAAACATCGATATGTGCTGTGTCACGTAGTTTCTCCATAAGCTTTGTACGGTCCATTAATGCTTGATCAGCTACATGTGCATATTGCTGATCGATTAGCTGCTGCGCTTTTAAGTTCCAAGGTAAAATTTCGGCATCAAGTAGTACGAAATTTGTATTAAACTGTTCGAAATAGTTTTTCTCCATTAATTCACAATGAAGTTGTTGAAGAATTTTTTGCTCTGTCTCTTGATCGAAAAAACGTCTTCCTGTTCTAGATGTCATAATGCCAAGTGTTTCTGTATCGATATATTCCTTTGCAATGAGTGAATCTTTAAACAGCAGCAGTACAGCACGACTGCCCATATGTTTCTTCTCGGCAATCATTGTATGGACACCATGCTTTTGATAATAGGCAAATGCCTCTGTAGGATGCTCTAATGTGTCCCCTAAAGCAGATGTTTGAGGAGTTGGGCTCATTGTTGGTGGAATATAAACGAGCTGCTCTAATGGCAATGCATAATGAGAAACATTGTCTATGGCTGCCTTTGCATAAGCACCACCAATTTGTACATTGCCAAAGTATGCAGTTTCCACTGTGAAACCTTCTAAAAATGCACCGATATTTGGCGAATCAAAACGTTGAGCTTTCGCTTCAAGTAGAGGATTCCGTTCAATACCTGCATAGTTTTTATAAGCGTTCACAAACTCAATGGTCTTTTCAGGATAACGAAAGGCAGTTAGCTGACCACCGAAAACAACTCCTTGGTCAATATTCAGCGTATTATTTTGCTTTAAGGGACGTAATTTAGGATCATGTCCCCAAATAATAAGCTGTGATGATTGATGCTCTGTAAACCAATCATTACGAATAGGTTTTCCGGATGGATCTTGTCCCAGTACATCACCATAACGACAAAAATCAGAAATTCTTGCCGATTGTTTGCCTATATAACGGTCACGGATACCAGCGTGTGTAACAACAGCGGAAGAAATGCCGTTGTTCATTAAAATATAGTGAGACGGAGCAGCCAGTAAACATTTTGCGAGACGAGCTTTAAATTCTTTTGTTTGCTCCACCCCATAAACATTTTCATAATCGATAAATTCAGCTTCAACTAGCTCATCTCCATGATGTAGCGTTACTTTACGTCCATCTAGCCAACGAGCGATTTTCCAGCCATGATTACTATCGGTCATATAGGCAAGTCCGCGCTCTATATGACGTTCAAAAAAGGCCATCGTTTCAATAGATTTTGGTCCTCGGCTCATAATATCACCAACTGAAACAAAACGCCGACCTAGTGGATGAATATAGTAACCTTCCTTGTTTTCTTCGTAGCCTAACTTACCCAGTAATTCGATAAATTCATCAAAGCAAGCGTGGATATCTCCAATAACATCTAGCCCAGCATCTACATCTAAGTGTAATGATGACTCCTGTCTTGATAGTGTTAGCTCCTCTGATTCTTTCACCATATAGGTTTTAGTAAATGCCTCTTTTTTAATCAATCGTTTTTCTGTTTTCAATAGGCGTGCCTGTTGTTTGATACGTTTACTTCCTCTTGGATCTTGGCGTAAAGTATCTCGTCGTAACAATTCTTCAAGAGGAACATCCAATACGATCGCACTTACAGGAACATGTAGTTTCTTCCCAAGCAAGATGTATTTTTGACGTTCTTCTGATTGTAAATGAGTAGCGTCGACAAATGTACACTTATTTAATGTGCATCTAGCCTCTAAGACGCGTTCCATAACAGCGAAGGCTTGTGCAGAGATAGCGAAATATTCATCATACAATAAATCTGCTACTTCCTTTGAATAGTTTTGAAAATCAATATATTTTGTATCAGCAACAAGTGTGCGATAACTATCAGAGCTAATGATTTCAGAAGGAGAAAGCATACCTACATTAACCCAATGTTGTAAAAGCGTAGATTTCCCACTATTGGATGGACCAATTAGCAGAACAATCCCTGTGCGTGGAACTGTGATGTTCATACACTTACCTCCTTTTTTGTAAAGATGCACATTTGGGTAGGTTGTCCATAAAGATTATGTTCATTACCGATGCCTGTAAATAAAAGCTCATATTGTTCATGGCTATTCATTATATGACACCATTTTTGAAATTGACTACGTGTCCATTCAAAGCGGTGGTCATCGTGCCGCATTTCATCTAATTCGTATACAGCATTGTATTCAGCATTAGGTGTTGTCACGATTAATGTTTGAGGACTATATTGAGATAATAGTAATGACATTATTTTAGGAAGTCGTTCCTCATCAATATGTTCAATGACTTCACATAAAACGATGACATCCTTATGCTGTAATCGTGCATCATAATAGAAAAGGGAGCCCCATGTAGGTTTTGGTATTACGTATGCTTTCTCTAATGTTTCAAAACGTTTTATCGCCTTTTTCATTGCAGCTTCACTAGGTTCAACCGCAAGCAGCTCGTCAATTCCTTTAACGTAGGCAAGTAAACTTGAAAGCTTTCCTTCACCAGAACCAAGATCAACAATAGTTGATTTTCGAGGTAGATCTTTAATCGTTTCAACAATTTTTTCGTAGCGTAATGTATTGAGTGAACGTGTTGTATTTTGTATCGTAGTAGTACCATCATATAAATGGGAGAAGCGAAGGGCTTTTTTATAAATATACTCCTTCATAGGATGCGTATCTAACCAACCTTCTCCGTATCGTTTGAGTTTATCAACTTCCAACTCATCGATAAAGTAATGCTTATAATCATCTAAAACAGGGATGAGTACAAAAAGATGCTGTAGTGCTCGTTGGAGCGTAATGTCCGCTGATAATGTTAGAAAACGCGCACGATGTTTTTTATTCAAAGCCTCGATGTTTACAGTGTATCCAAGAGGCTGAAACAATTTATGTATCTCTTCATTTGTCATAGCTGTAGCGATTGGGCCGAATTCAAATTCAAATGAATTTGCTTGAGCTACCCATTCTATGTATTGTTCTTTTGGTCTACCATTTAACGCAGTACCTAAAGCAGAACGGATTAGGGATAAAAAAATACTACTAGCGGCGAATTCACGGTCATTAATATAATGTGTAATATCAAGCGCGTTGTCATTTTGAACAAGTGCGAGTGCATTTGGCGTAACAAATATTGTCACAGCAAGGCTTGTTTCAGAAAGCTCGTGATAGACAAGTCGAACTAAATGATCTTTTACACGCCGTTCATATAAATTATTCGGATTTTTTGATAGTAAGTAGGAGATAGCTTTCACATTTTCTCCCTTTGCCTGTATTGTTAGCTGCATATTCTTCCTCCATTCAGTACACAAAGGCATAATGTGTCTTATTTATTGTGGCTCATCACTAAAAGTTGTAGATGACATTTGTTAAAACGTATGCCATGTATATAGGTTGATCTTCGTTCCGACTGAGCGACTCATGAGGGATCAACCACATGATATGGTGATGGGTTATTATTCAAAGTATAGCATAATTTTACATCAGTATGTCAGTGTCATAAAAGTAAAGGCCAGGGATGTCTTTTTGTCTTAATAGATAAATTATCTTTTCAATGTAAGAATGATATTGTAAGATGAAGGAGACTCCATATGATTACCTTTTGCAAAGAAAGGATGTTAAGAATGATCCAATCTTTATGGCAAAAGTACAAAAAAAGTATGTTGCTTCCCGGCATACTTGTAATCGGTGGACTTTGTTACTTCTTTTTTTCGAGATCTGACTCTTCACCTCCCCAAGAAGAGCTCATCGAAACAATCCAACCTATTGAACAACAAGAAATGCAAGAGCCTGTAGATGAAGCGGTCATACAACAGGTATTTATTGATATAAAGGGTGCTGTACTGTATCCAGGTGTTTATGAGCTACAGCCCGACCAACGAATTATAGATGCTGTACAGCTTGCAGGTGGCTATACGCAAGATGCTAATTCGCAACTTATTAATCATGCCCAAAAAGTTCAGGATGAAATGGTTATTTATATTCCTAGAAAGGATGAAAAGCTAGACGAAATCACCTCTAATATGTTGACGATGCCTACTAGCGGTACTTCACAAGGCAATAATGGCATGGAGGATCAAAAGGTCAATTTAAATAAAGCGGATGAAGCAGCACTTACGACATTGTCAGGTATTGGTCCATCAAAGGCTCAAAGTATTATCTCCTATCGTGAGGAGAATGGAGGCTTTAAAACTATTGAGGATCTAAAAAAAGTGACCGGTATTGGCGAAAAGACGTATGAAAAACTGAAAGATTCTATTACAGTAAAGTGAGGCGGCACGTTTTGTGATATTGACGACCCTTTTCAAAAAGGGCTACACTATAGTAGAAAATTGACTGTTGCAATGTAGGTACAGTTAATAAAAAATTGTAATCGAATTTTTTTGGAGGTAGTCATATGGAGCGAATTACTTGGGATCAATTTTTCATGGCACAAAGCCATTTACTCGCATTACGTAGTACATGTACAAGACTGGCAGTAGGAGCAACCGTCGTTCGGGATAAGCGAATTATTGCAGGTGGCTATAACGGTTCAATTACAGGTGATGAACATTGTATTGAAAAAGGTTGCTATGTTGTTGATAATCATTGTGTGCGTACAGTGCATGCTGAGATGAATGCACTTCTACAATGTGCTAAATATGGTACACCTACAAAAGGTGCAGACTTATATGTTACACATTTCCCGTGTCTACCATGTACGAAATCTATTATTCAAGCAGGTATTGAACGCGTGTATTACGCCACTGATTATAAAAATAATCCTTATGCCCAGGAATTATTTGAAAAAGCAGGTGTGGAGGTAGTTCACGTTCCATTTGATGAACGTAAAATCGACTTTTTAAGCGACGACAAATTAGCCTTGTACATAGACATGCTAAACGAGCTTCGTGAATGTGGTATGCCTGCAGAAAAATTGCTCCCATATGAACAGAAGGTGAGTGCATTATTTGGCAAAAAGCTCTAAAGCATAAATGGGTTTACGTAGCACTAGCTGTACTTGTAGCTTCATTAGCGGCACACAAGTCAGCTTGGCTACTCGCTATTCTTCTGCTTTTCGCGTTATGGCTTAACTTGAAAGGTGAAACACGCTTAATTTCAGCTTTTGTTATGGTTATTGGATTTCTTTCCTATTTCTTCATTGTTACATTTCAACTGACGGAATCTTCCCCTCTACCGTCAACATTCCAAATAACTTGGTCGAGTGAATATAAAATAAATGGTCAAAAACTCCGAGGTTTTGTAAAAACTGAAACAGGTGAGAAGTTGTATGTCGTATATACTTTCTCCTCAGAACAAGAAAAAAGCTTTTATGAAAATACTTCATTAACAGGCTGGACCTACCTTGTTCAAGGAGAACTTATAGCACCTCTTCCACCTGCACATGTGTATGCATTTTCTATGGAAAAATATTTGATCAGTAAAGGTGCAAGAGGAATATTTGAAGTTTCAAACTGGACCTTTATAGAAGAGAAAAAATCTATTCGTTCGTTTCTTGCTAAACAGAGACACTCTATGAAAAAACATATTGAAACAACATTCCCGGAGTCACTAGTTGCAGAAGCACAAGCACTTCTAATAGGATCACAGGATCAAGTCGATCATGAGCTTCAAAGAGCCTATCAAAAGCTTGGCATCACACATCTCTTTGCTATCTCTGGTCTGCATGTGGCACTTGTCTCATGGTTGTTTTTTGAAGGTCTTCTACGTATAGGCGTACGGAAGGAAATGGCGACTATAGTTTTACTCATCATCTTACCTATCTATGGAGTGCTAGCTGGCGGTGCTCCGTCCGTATGGCGTGCAGTATCTGTCGTAGAATTAATCATGCTGATGCGTTACGCTAGGTGGCAAATATCGATTGATGATGCCTTAGCAATTAGCTTTCTTTGCTTTGTCTTACTAGAACCAGGTGTCATTTATCAGATTGGTTTTCAATTGTCATATTTAGCAACAGTTAGTCTTGTCTATTCTGGCGTCATTTTAAGACGATCCACGAACTGGTTAATCCGTTCATTTTTCATTACATTTGTGTGCCAGCTTCTTGTTTACCCATTATTACTCCATCATTTTTATGAAATTTCTATTTCATCATTTTTGGCAAATATTATTTTCGTACCACTGTTTTCCTTTGTTATTTTGCCCTTAAATATTGCTATGTTTGTCATAACAATTATATCGATGCCAGTAGCTAAGGTTTTATTTGCTGGATACGAGCCGCTTCGTATTTGGCTTACGACATTCATTTTATATGTCCAGGAATTGCCTTTTCAGCTGTGGTCGCCGGGAAGACCTGCTATTTGGCTTATTTGCGTGGCGTTGATAAGTGTGTTAGTGGGCTTCTATTTTATAGAGATCAATCATTATGGTAAATTTGCAGTTGTGATTTTCATTCCTGCAATCTGTATTCATTTTTTGCCGATGTTATTTAATGAAACGAAGCTTACGTTTTTAAACGTTGGTCAAGGTGATTGTACAGTTATTGAATTACCGTTTAGAAGGGCTGTATACGTTATTGATTCAGGAGGCTTACTGCGCTTTGAGCAGGAACTATGGAAGACTTCAGAAAGCCCGTATGAGGTTGGGAGACAGGTTGTCGTACCGTTTTTAAAAGGAAAAGGGATTCGAGACATTGATATTTTTATCGTCACCCATGCAGACGCTGATCATGTAGAGGGAGCTGAGGAGATTTTGCAGGAGATTAATATGCATGAAATTCATCTCACTCCTGGTTCAATGGATAAACCTATTATGCAAGATTTACTAATGGAAGCGAAGAAGCGAATGGTTCAAGTGAAAGAAAAGATGCATGGTACAACGTGGCGTATAGGAGAGACAAGCTTTCAATATTTATGGCCCCTTGAGACCGTTTATGAGGGGAATAATGATTCAATTGTTTTGTATTTACAACAGGGGGCATTTCGAGCATTGTTAACGGGTGACTTAGAGGAGCATGGTGAACAGGAGCTTATTCATCTTTACAACAAACAATTAGCGGATATGACATTGTTGAAGGCTGGACACCATGGCAGTAAAACATCAAGTATTGAGCCTTTTGTAGAGCTGTTACGGCCTGAATTAACCATTTTCAGCGCAGGGCTCAATAATCGCTATCGTCATCCGCATGATGAGGTAGTGGAGCGTTTCGCCAGTCGTAATTTACCGACATTAACAACTGGAATAGACGGCACGATTGAGGTGCGAATTCGGGGGGAAACATGGTCAGTGCAAATTGAAAAAGACCTTGTCCAATGAGCAAGGTCCTTTTCAATCGTACATTAATAATTATCTAGCTACGAATTCTACTATAATTGCGACTAAAAACATAATTGCGAAAGCTCCAAATGATACACCGAAACCAACTCCAGAATCGATTGCATCGTTACGGCGACATTGTATGTTTTTTCCTTCAAATGGATTCATTGTTATCCCTCCAATTCTGTTATTTATTATAAGACATCATTTTCATAAAAGCTATATCGAAAAGGAGAATTCGCCGTGTGGCAAGGAATCGACACAATTCGGTCAAAGTCACAAAGGAATTCAAATCATGTATACTAGTAGTATTGCTAGATGGAGGGGAAATTATGATTTCAACGGTTTGGAATAATATCAAAAGAGGAGAGCTTTCACCAGTTTATTTACTCGTTGGTGAGGAAAGCTATTTTATAGATGAAACAGTTAAACGTTTAAAAGAGGCTATAGGACCTGAAGAAGAGATAGAAATGTCAACATTTGATTTAGAAGAAATGCCAGTAGATGTTGTTATGGATGAAGCGGATACAATTCCTTTTTTCTCTGAACGGAAGCTGATCATTGCAAAAAACGCATCTTTTTTAAAGGCAACTGAAAAGGGTAAAGAGAAAATCGACCACGATGTAAAACGCCTTGAGGCATGGCTTGCGAACCCTTCCGATTTTTCAGTAACTGTTTTTATCGCACCTTATGAGAAATTAGACGAGCGTAAAAAAGTGACAAAGCTAATGAAGGAGCATGCATTATTAGTCCAAACTGAAACGCTCAAAGAGCAGGATTTAGCTGTCTGGATTCAAAGTGTTGTTAAAGCAGAGGGTAACAGTATTACGCAAAATGCGATTGAGCAGCTTGTCGCAATGGTTGGGCCGAATATGTTACAGTTGCAAATGGAAATTGAGAAGCTAACTCTCTATTTAGGTGATGGAGGCGAGATTACTGCTACGTTAGTTGAGGATTTAGTGGCAAAAACATTGGAGCAGGATGCCTTTAAAATGTTAAATGCTTATTTTGCGAATGACTCAGTAGGGGCATTGTCTATTTATCACGATTTACTACGTCAAAAGCAAGAGCCCATCATGCTTGTTGGATTGCTTGCATCTAATGTTCGTACGATGTCTAATGTGTTTTATTTATTAAAAAAAGGCTACCATCCACAGCAAATTGCCAAAAATTTAAAAGTACATCCTTATCGTGTCAAATTGATGGTTGAGCAGCGTAATCGTCCTTCAGAGGAAAGTTTATTGAAGGCGTTGTATCAGCTAGCAAAGGTCGATTTACAGCTGAAAACAGCGGGTGGCAATCGTGAGCGTTATTTAGAACTCTTTTTACTGCGTCAATTTTAATAAGAAATCAACTTTTGGTGAGCTGTCCTAAGCAATATGGGCAGCTCTTTATCTTTATACAGTTAGCACAATCAAAATCAAGACGCATGTTGTGCGATAGCGCAGCACAGCAATTAAGGTCATAATTAATGATCTTTGAAAAATAAAAAGATCAGCTACTCTGAATAGAGTATACTGATCCTTTATAACAATTATGCTTTTTTAGCAAGGCGAGACTTTTTACGAGCCGCCGCGTTTTTGTGAATAAGTCCTTTTGAAGCTGCTTTATCTAAAGATTTGAAAGCTGCTTGTAAAAGTTCTTGTGCGTTCTCAGCATTAGCAGCAACAGCGTTTTCAGCTTTTTTCACTGTAGTACGCATTGCAGATTTAGCTTGAGTGTTAGCAGCGTTAGCTTTTTCGTTAACTTTTACGCGTTTAATCGCAGATTTAATGTTTGGCATATGTTTCACCTCCTAAAATAGGTACGAGATGATATCTTCTCATTGATTTCTTGTGTCAATACAACAAAAATCATTTTAACAAACGCTAGGCTAAATTGCAATAGATAAATGCAAAGAATATTTACTTGACAGTTTGAACAAACTACTTTTGAGGTGAACTGTATGCAAAATTTAAATTGGCAACGTACGGATTTAATTGATGAGTCGGAAGAAGTTGTTTTACATCAAACGAAAGAGCAAAAGGAAAAGCTTGAAGAAAAAAGTGGTGTCCAAATTGAAGATCGGAATACTGGTCGGGTAAAAATCACTGATGTGCTCGTTAATGCAGAAGGTGAGAAGCAGATTGGTAAGAAGGAAGGGCAGTACATTACACTTTCCGTACCTACTTTGACGCTTGATGATCCGGATGGATTTGAACAGCTTGAGAAAGAGTTGCTTGTAAGTTTTAATAAAATGCATGAAGCAATGTCGTGGAATGAGGACGACAAAATTTTAATTATTGGTCTAGGTAATCGTACCATTACACCCGATGCTATAGGACCGTATCTTATTGATCATTTGCATAGTTTAGATGTAATTGATGAAAAATTTGTCATGTATGCGCCTGGTGTAACAGGACAAACAGGATATGAAACTGGTGATTTTGTTGCGGCATTGGCTGAACGACTGCAGCCAAAATTAATTATTGTTGTAGATGCGCTTGCAACAAGGGCTAGTGATCGTTTATGTAAAACAATTCAATTAACGAATACAGGGATACATCCTGGTTCAGGCGTAGGAAATCAGCGTAAGGAAATTTCATATGAGATGCTTGGCATTCCTGTTACCGCAATTGGTATCCCGACAGTAGTTGATGCACCTGTATTAATTGCAGATGCTGTAGAGTTCATGCTACGTTCTTTAGCGGCACGAGTTGCAGAACGGAGCAAGCCTTCATCAAAATTGTCATTATCATCTTGGCAACCAGATATAAATAAAGAGCTTGATATGTCTTTAATACAACCAATTTTCGGTGAATGGGCTACCTGGACAAAAGAAGAACGTCAGCAATTGTTTGCTGAAACATTTGCAGGCTCGCATACACAGCTGATGGTTACGCCAAAGGAAGCAGATTACTGGATAGATAAATATGCTAAAATCGTATCATCTATGCTTATGAAATGGGCAAATAATCTGTAATTTTTTTTCGTTCTAAAAGGCACATCCCCTCCATACGATAAGGGGAGGAGGGTGTGACTTTGCTAAAAAAACTACAGTGGTCATTTGGTTTATTATTGTTCTTCTTCGTATTACCTGTCATTGCTGGGCAACTTCCGTTCAACAAGCAAGCATCGACTCCGATTAAACAACCCGAGGATAAGCAAGTCGTGTTTGCCGCTACGAATCTAGCTGAACAAAGTGCACTAGAGCAGACAAAAGAAACGAATCCTTTTAAAGTATTATTATTGTTTACGCATTCTCAGGAATCCTATCAACCTATAGTGAAAGCTGTCAGCGGGAAAGCAGAAGTTTATGATGAGAAAACAAATATTTTTAATTTACAAGGTACTATTTCTAAGCACTTTAGTATGAATGGTATTCAAACAGATGTTTTAGATGTTGACGTTATGAAGGTAATGAAGCTTGAGGGAAAAACTTTTCCAGATGCTTATAATACGGTGCGTCCTTATTTATCTAAACGTTTGCAAGAGCAAACCTATGATTTAGTTATTGATTTGCATCGAGATTCTGCCAAGAAAAATGCTACAACGATCACACACAACAATGAGTCCTATGCGCGTATTGCCATCGTTGTAGGAGCAGAGCATAAAAATTATAGATGGAATACTGCTTATGCAGAAAGCTTATCAGCTGCTATGAATGAAATTGTGCCGAAAATTTCTAGAGGTGTAATCTCTAAAAGCGGTGATAATGTGGATGGACGCTATAACCAGGATTTGACAAAAGAAATGATTTTAATTGAACTAGGTGGAATAGATAATACAGAAGAAGAATTGAATCGTACAATCGCTATAATTGGGAAAGCCATTGCGAAATCCTTTATTACAGAAAAGCAGGAATTATAAAAGAGATTTAGCAGAATGATTCGCCTTCTTTTTACTAATGTTCAAGAAGGCGAAATCGTTTCTTGGACAAAATGTCTCATTATAAAAAATTACCAAAAATTTTCATAGGGAAAAGCCTTTAAATTGTTTATTTCATGCCTTATAATTTTCGAGTTAGCTCTTACGATTAAGGCATATGCATTAGGCAAATACGCTTTTGAAGCATCTACCATTCATGGGGATGCTTTTTTGGAATGAATATACATATAGATGTACGATATGGTATTTTTGCATAAAAATAGACGAATAAAAATTTTGCGAATAGAGCACTTCTTATCAACTTTTAAAGTGCCTTATTCGTCATTATATAAGTGAACATACAAAAGGAGACGATGTTTGGATTTAATATATGGAAAAAGGTTTATAAATTATTGGGAGAAGGAATATTATGTCAGGCAAGTCATTCAATCATCGTTATATCCCTGGACTCGACGGGATTAGAGCATTAGCAGTACTAGCTGTTATTGCATACCATTTTAATTTCAAATGGGCCAGTGGTGGATTTTTAGGAGTCGATATCTTTTTTGTTTTATCGGGGTATTTAATTACCTCAACTATTTTACCTTTAAAAGGAAATAAGTTAACTGTTGGATTAAAAAAGTTTTGGATAGGGCGATTTCGACGCTTACTACCAGCTGCCTATGTCATGATTATTGTAACATTTGCATGGGCGACTCTATTTCATAAGGAGCTACTTCATACACTACGTGGTGATGCAATTTCCTCAATTTTTTATTCAAGTAATTGGTGGTTTATTTTTCACAAACTCTCCTATTTTGATAGTTTTGGTTCCCCTTCACCATTGAAGAATTTATGGTCGTTAGCCATTGAGGAACAATTTTATTTATTATGGCCAATCCTTTTAATGCTAGGGCTTCTTGTGGCCAAAAAGAAAAATAAGCTCGCCATTTTCGTTTTTTTGGGCGCACTCGGTTCTGCAATGCTAATGGCTATACTATATCAACCAGGTGCTGATCCCAGTCGTGTATACTATGGAACAGATACGCGTTCCTTTGAATTGCTAATAGGTTGCTGGTTAGCTCTTATCTGGCCGATGAAAAGACTTTCATCACAAAAAATCTCTACGGATCATGTCTACCAACTAAATAGTGTAAGCTTAGTAGCTTTTAGTATTTTCATTGTCAGTATTTTGTTTGTGGATGAATATCAATCTTTCCTATATCGAGGAGGGATGTTCGTATTTTGCTTAAATGCAGCCATCTTAATTGGTTGCGTCTGTCACCCAGTTAGCTTTTTAGGAAAAATCCTTTCTTGGAAGCCTTTGCGTTGGATTGGGTCAAGATCGTACGGGATTTATCTATGGCATTATCCGATTATTGTGCTAGGTACTCCAGTGCGAGAAATAGGTAACCCAGCCTATTGGCGAGTTACTTTACAACTGCTGATTATCTTTACAATTGCAGAACTATCCTATCGTTTTATCGAAATGCCGATTCGTAAGGATGGGTTCCGCTGTTACTTTAGACAGTACTTTGTATTCAATAAACACAAATGGGGAAGCTTCACGCTTGCCAGGAAAATTTCAACCACGCTCATTCCACTTTTCCTCCTAGTATTTTTTACAGGAATGACAGGGGTTGTAGGCGAAGAAAAAATAGAATCGATTGAATCACGGCCAACGACTATTAAAATAGATGGTGGAACAGAGCAGCATTCAACCTATCATGATGCTGAAAAGGAGCAGGAAACATCTCAGCCAGGTTCGTTAAGTGATGAAGAAGAGGGTGTTGATTCAAATACGGATCAAAATGCAGTAGAGCCTGAGCAGGAGGAAAATGAGACAGAAG
>Ga0213824_1000285_pt1 | contig 42672 bp, 31 predicted proteins | sample MC6MC0906MG_FD_179892 | JGI IMG/M metagenome (GOLD analysis project Ga0213824, IMG submission 179892) | Enriched soil aggregate microbial communities from Iowa State University, Ames, United States - MC6-MC0906-MG | ecosystem: Environmental > Terrestrial > Soil > Unclassified | place: USA: Iowa...
CGAAAGGTTCGTTACCTCCCACCTGCTGCCAACCTACATTCAACGTATGATTCTGATGCTGCAGGCTGAGGCCTAAGCTGTAGGTATCGTTATCAATGTGCCCGAGTCGCGCCTGCCCCTGCTCGCGCGTTCGGTAGTAGCTGAATGAGCTACTCATGGAAAGCTTGTCTGGGTCACCCAGGGCATGGTTGATACCTAGAAAATGCTGGGTCCAGATATCTTCGACTCTGGAAGCAAACCACTCAGCCTTCAGCGCCTGGCTGGGCGTGTAGGTCATGCCGGCAATGTTTACGTGCCCCGTGGTGGCTTGTGGGTTGCCGTACTCGGTGCCAAAACGGCGCAGGCTTTGTTGGGTATACGGTGATATGCGATCGAACGTGCCCAGGTCGAATGACAGGTTACTCAATTCCTCGCTGTGCAGGCTGATCCCTTCGAAGCTTGATGGCAGGGAAAGTACGGCGTTTACCTCAAGCACCGGCGTATAGATGTTCTGACGCCCGATGGTCAGTGTGGTATTGGAGATCCGAGCCTGGATGTTGCCCAGTCCGAGCTTGCTCCACTGGCCAACGGCATCGCCGTCGCTGTTAACCAGCGTTCGATTTACGCCACCGGCCAATTGGTCATGATCACGCTCTAGGGCGATTTGGTTGTACACGGCGGCTTGGGTGGCGAAGCCGATCGCTCCCTGAGTAAAGCCAGATTGATATTCCAGTATGGTGCCTTGAACCCAGGTCGCCGCGAGCCTTGTCGGTTTCGACTCACCCTGTTTATTGGGTATCTGAAAGTAGGTGTTTCGATCACTGCGCACATGCGCCCAGAAATTTCGGGTGGTACCGCCGAGTTTCTGGTCGTGTGTGAAGCCATTTGCACTGGCTTGGGCGTTGTCCTCTTTGGCATGTGTTGTAGTGAAAGTCTGATCAACAGGAGCTGAAAATGCTGCGGAGCTGACGAGCGAGGTGGCGAGAATCGTTGCAACAGTCTTACTGGCGTTCAAGGCGATAAACCTCCCGACTAGCTGAAGATCGGAGCCCCGAGCGGTGCGGGGTGTTGACGACGTCTTGCTGGACATGAGCGTATAAATGCTATGTGTGATCACATAAAAGCATTATTCATACCGCTCCGGCTCGCCTTCACGATATTGTCGTTTTTAGAATGTTTTTTCGTTTTTATGGCGTTAATAGATAAATGCCTAGCATTTATCTCGTCCACTTCAATCGAGTTTGCTACCAGGCTTCCCGATGGTGCGCACCTGAATGTGTCGAAATGAAATATCGGTGATCACTAAAGTGCCAGGGGGGAGCCATTTGTGCTCTGACATTGATCCGCTTTCACAAAATTGGCGGGGCACGCTACCTGCTGTGGTGAGCGCCGATGCAGTGGGCACACAAAAATTTCTTAGGCGCTTGGGCCTGGCAGTTGGTCTTTTTCAGCTGTTTGAGTGAAAAATCGAGGAGTGAGGGCGTATCAAATACTGAGCGACGTTAGGCTCTGTTAGAAATTCCGAGATGCCCAATCGGCGCGCTCGGAAGCTGAGATTTTGTAGACTTTACAATGGCAAAGCGTTACGAACTTTAGGGCGAGGCCTGGGATCGGTCTCCGATCTGTTCATCGAAACCCATGGTCGGGGGCGGTCTCGCTTGAACCACCGACTGGTGCTTGATGGTGGGCTATGGGTGTTCTGCTACGGTGCTGCGTGGCGAGATATGCCGGAGCGCTTTGGCCCGTGGTCAACGGTGCATCAACGGTTCCGGGTGGCGAAATCAACAGATCCATTTTCATGGGGCTCTGGGCACTGGTCAGAACGGCGCGAGCGTCTTTGGGGCTGAGCTACTCCGTCGGCTTGCGCCCCCGAGTGCGAGGTCGTTTTGAAAGGCTTGAGTCTGGTGCTCTGGAACGGCGTCATTCGCAGCGGCAAATGCTTTGCCAACGATCAGGGCGAGGATGCTTGCGGACAGAACTGTAGTGATCTTCTTCATTTTCAGTTCGCCGAATATAGGTGGTTGGAGGAATAAGTGAACGGGCAGGGGCGAAAGCCTTTGCTGCCGCGAGAGTGTCCATAGACTCACGAAAGCGTTGAATCTTGCCGTCTCGGGCAACCAGCCGACCCGCATACATCTGGGGATAAATTCGTCCCGTAGCCGGCATCTGTGCCTCAACGCTGTATTCGGCAAACGCCTGGTCGGGGGTATCGATCAGGAAGCGCACATTCCGAAATTTGAAGTCCGGCACTTAGTTCAACAGTGAGCCAATGAAGGATTCGATGGCGTCCTTGCCTTGGACGCGGCTAGTGATGCTCAGCGACTCTAGGTATGGAAGTTCCAGCGCACCATCGTCAGCAAAGAGCGAGGCGGCGGTGGCAGGAGATTGAATGGATTCCAAGCAGATGGAGTAGCTCGACGGCGTTTTTCATGATTGGCTGCTCCCGCAAAGAATGCCTGAGTTGGCACATTTTGCTGTGTCCACCACAGCAAAGTTACGGGAAGCGCACATCATCAAAAATGGCAATTATTGGAGTCCATCGTTTCATTTTCGAAGCCATCGAATAGCGCCTTGGCCGGTTATCGAGACCAACGCCATGATGGCTCGGACAGATGCTCGAAGAAGAAGTCTGAGAGTGCCTTGATCTTCACAGGGCGCGTGCGCGCCGAGGGCGTCACGAAATAGAGACCACCGCGCATCATGCTCCACTCCGGCAACAATGCGATCAGTCGGCCGTCGGCCAGGTATTCGCTGACGATAAACTCCGGAAGCTCGGCAATGGCCAGCCCCTCGAGCAAAGCCGGCAATAAGGCATCTGAGTTGGTGACACGAAGTGGGCCGGTCGGCACCACATCTTCTTCGGTACCGTCCACGTGGGTGAATCGCCACACCTGGCTGCGCGCGCGGTACGCATAGCTCAAGCAGGGTCGTGCGGCTAATTCACGTGGATGGCTCGGGTATCCGTGTGCGCTTAGATAGGCAGGTGAAGCCACAAGGTATTGGGTTACGGCACAGAGTCGACGCGCGACTAGAGACGAGTCAGGCAGCACGGCAATGCGCAGAGCCGCATCAAAGCCCTCGGCGATCAGGTCGACGGACGCATCGGATAGGTGCAGGTCTATCGACAGTTCTGGGTACATGCGCATCAGCTGAGGAATCAGTGGTGCTACCCAGCGCAAACCGAACGACATCGGTACCGCGAGTCTTACCTGGCCTCGAGGCTGCACCGACAGTTCCTGGGCCTCACTTTCAACCTCCTCGGTGCTCTTCGCTAACGCCGGCGGTGGTTCGATGCTGCCCCTGGGCGAAATCACCGAGCAGCACTTCGATGACACCTTCGACCGCAACGTCAAAGGCGTGCTGTTCACCTTACAAAAAGCCCTGCCCATGCTGGCCCCTAATGCCTCAGTGATCCTCACCGGCTCCACTGCGGGTAGCTCCGGCACTGCGGCGTTCAGTGTTTACGCCGCTTCCAAAGCAGCCGTACGCGCTTTCGTCCGCAACTGGATTCTGGATTTGAAAGACCGTCAGGTTCGAGTCAACACCATCAGCCCAGGTGCAACACGTACCCCAGGCTTGGTCGACCTCGCTGGGCCAGATGCTGTACAGCAACAAGGTTTGCTCGACTACCTAGCTTCGCTGATTCCAATGGGTCGTGTCGGTGAGGCGGAAGAAATCGCCAGTGCCGCGCTGTTCCTGTCATCGGATGACGCCAGCTTCGTCAATGGTATCGAATTGTTCGTTGACGGCGGCCAAGCTCAGGTTTGATGGCCGAAAGCGAGCGGCTGCCTTGGTCGTCCGCATACCTAGGTAGGAGTACTTCCATGCCTATTTTAAAACCAACGGTCTTGGCCTTGTAGATAGCTGATCCTGGGCAACGGCCATGGTTATGGGTCTTAGGTTTGGGCTGAAGCCCATCGTACATGGGGTTTCACGGCGTATGCAGAGATGTGGTCACAGGCTATCCGGATCCCCGAAGAACATCTGGATCCGCGACCGCAACCAGCGCTCCGCCGGGTCATTGTCCTGCGCTCCGCGCCAGGCCATGTGCAGCTCGAAGCTGCGCACCTCCATCGGCAGGTCCTCGGCCCGCAGGCCGCCCGCCGCGGTCAATGCATCGGCCGTGTAGTCCGGCACCGTGGCCACAATATCCGTCCCCGCCAGCAAGCTGCCCAGGCCATTGAACTGCGGGACGGCCAGCACCACATGGCGCTTGCGGTCGATCTCTGCCAGTGCCTCGTCGATGAAACCGGACAGGTCACCGGCAAATGACACTAGCGCATGTGGCCGCGCACAGAAATCATCCAGGGTGATGCTGCCGGGCACGCTGTCGGCGCGCAGCAGCTTGGGCTTGCTGCGGCGCAGTACCTTGCGCTTGGCGTTGGCCGGCAGTTCGCTGGTGTAGCTGACGCCCACCGAGATCTCGCCCGAGGCCAGCAGGGTGGGCATCAGCAGGTAGTTGACCCGGCGCACCACCAGCACGATGCCCGGCGCTTCGGCACGGATGCGCTTGAGCAACTGCGGCAGCAGGGCGAACTCGGCGTCGTCCGACAGGCCGAGGCGGAATACCGCGTTGCTGGTGGCAGGGTCGAACTCGGCGGCGCGGCTGACGGCTGTGGAGATCGAGTCCAGCGCCGGCGACAGCAGGGCGAAGATTTCATGCGCGCGTGCCGACGGCTCCATGCTGCGGCCGGTGCGCACGAACAACGGGTCATCGAACAGGTTACGCAGGCGCGACAGGGCCGCGCTGATCGCCGGCTGGCCGAGGAACAGCTTCTCGGCGGCGCGGGTCACGCTACGCTCATGCATGAGGGTTTCGAACACGATCAGCAGGTTGAGGTCTACGCGACGCAGGTCGTTTCGATTCATCGGTGCGCTTCGCCTAAAGTGGGGCAGGGGTGAATCTTAAGGCCAAAGGCTGTTACCCTGCACCGATTTGTGGGGGCCAATGCACAGGAATGTGGGGTGCCCAATCGATGACAGGCATGTCGACTATTAATAGCCACTGATGGTCTAACGGCAAAAGCCCGGATAAAGTCCGTGGTAATACGAGATTCACAAAGGCGAGGTATGCGATGTCCCGCATGATCCGGTTCCATAAGTTCGGCGCTGCCGATGTGCTCCGTTGCGAGGAGCAGGCCGAACCGTCCCCTGCTGTCGGCGAGGTGCAGATCCGCGTCGAGGCGATCGGCGTGAGCTGGTACGACGTGCTCTGGCGGCAGAACCTGGCACCGTCCCAAGCCCGGCTGCCGGCAGGGATCGGCCACGAGATGGCGGGTGTGGTGACTGCAGTGGGTGAAGGTGTCGAAGACATCGCCGTGGGCGACCGAGTTGCCAGCTTCCCGGCCACCAGCGCCAACGAGCATCCCGTTTACGGCGATGTCATCGTCTTGCCGCGCACGGCCATTACCCGTTACCCGGACATCCTCACGCCGATCGAAGCCAGCGTGCATTACACGCCGTTGCTGATCGCCTATTTTGCCTACGTTGACCTGGCCCGGGCCAAGGCCGGGCAAACCGCCCTGGTCACCGATGCCAGCCATTGTGCCGGGCCTGCGTTCGTGCAGTTGGGCAAGGCCCTCGGCCTCAAGGTATTTGCCGCCACCAAGGAGCCGGAGCAGCGCGAGTACTTATTGGGGCTGGGTGCCGACAAGGTGATCGTCACCGAAGAGCAGGATTTGCTCATGCAGGTCGGTAAATACACCGATGGCCGCGGCGTGGACATGGTCCTCGATGGCATGGGCGGGCCGCAGATGTCGCTGCTCGGCGACGTACTTGCGCCGCGGGGCAGCCTGGTACTGTACGGCCTGCAGGGTGGCAATCAGACGCCGTTCCCGGCGTGTGCGGCGTTCCAGAAGAACATCCAGTTCTACGTGCACTGCATTGGTAACTTCACCGGCAAGCCGGAACTGGGCATCAGCCAGGACCAGGTTGCTCTGCAGCGCGCGTTGCGCGATATCAATCAGTTCACCGCCGATCAGTTGCTGACACCGCAGATCATCAAGGTGTACCCGTTCGATCAGGTGGTTGAAGCCCACCGGTACATGGATGAATGCCCTTGTGGTGGCCGGGTGGTGCTGGACATGGCACAGGCCTGAAAACGATTGAAGGCACAAACCCGGGCTGAGTCCCGGGTTTTTTGTTTTCAATTAGGATATTTCCTACATGTATATAATGCCCGTCCTACATATTTGAATATTGATAACGCTCCTTTGGTTAACTTCAGGAAAACCAATTTCAGTTGAGGTTCTGTGTGCCTCTATGCAAGCTGTGCTATCTCTCAAGTGAATGGTTTTTTTACCGTCATCTGTATCTTTTATTCGTCTGGTAACGCTTGATAATGGCTCAGTGATAGTTGGCGCAAGGAGCGTGCGATGAATAGAGGAAGGGGCACTGGCGTGCGGTTCCGGGTGATGGTTGTTTCGCGCGAAGGCAGTTTTTTCTCGATGGTCTGGCGACAGTGATCAAGTGCTTCAGTGAGTTCCCACGGTGTGTGGGAAGTTTCTTTAATTTCGAATTTCTGCATTATTGCTCAAGCGATGGCTAATCGTGATGTGAGCAACTGAAGTTGCGAGGTGGCGCATGACCATTATTCATGATCAGGCTATGCAGTATATCCACCAGCAGGTGCTCGAGCGCCTGCTGAGCCACATGTCCCAGGCGCAGCGTGCCTCGCTGCAATTGCTGATTCAGCGTCTGCTGGTGGCGGCCGGTGGCCCGGAATACATCGGTACCTTTCGCCTGCTGGTCGTGCACGGTGGCGACCGTCGCAGTGCCCGCCTGCTGGCAATCTTGCGCGCAGCGCAGCTAAGCATCGCCCTGCGCGCACCGGTTACGTTCCAATTGCGAGTGCTGGTGGTCTGCCTGCCGGCTGCCAGCGCGGCGCTGCTGGAGCAGCATGAGCGCGGCTTCAACGCGTTGTTCTTGCATGATGATCCGCGGGTGCAGTTGCAGATGGTCGAGGCGGGGGCGGTGGCGCCTTTCAACCGCCGGCCCACGTCGGCGGCCGCGCATTGGGCGCAGGCACGCGATGCCTTGCTGCTGTTCGGCCATCTCGTCGACGCGCGGCCCGACGCGCTGCTCGGCAGTCGTCTGCACCTGGAGCTGGCGGACAGCGTCCGGCTCGCCCTTGGCGACCAGCCGTGTGCAGATGCGTTGGTCACTGCCATGCCGTTGCGTCAGCGGCGGCGGTATCTGGTCTGGGCCCGCAGGGCGCTGCGCCTTGCGGGGCTGGTGGGCCCCAGTAACGAGCATGCGTGCATGGCGACCTTGGCAGAGCGCCTCGGCCAGTTGCACGGTACTGCCGGTTCGCCGCACGCTGCGGCAGGCGAAATCGGCCAGCAGCCGGCCTGCGAGATACCGATGAGGCTCATGGCCATCGACGACCTGTTACCGCAACTGCTGAGCGAAGGCGAGCTGGACCTGATGATGGGCTGGCGCTTCGAGCCCGCACAGGAGTCCATGCCCCTGGCGGCTTTCCTTGACCCGCTGGCCCTGGCGCAATTGCATGACTTGCGCTCACGCTGCAGGGCACTTTCAGGGCGCAGGCAAGCGCTGCGCCTGGTTAGCCAACGCGCAGCGAGCAAACCGCCGGTGCCCCAGCTACCTCGGTTTGCCAAGGCATATGGCATCGATCAGACCCAGTTGATCTGCTTGTTGTACAGCCCATTCGCCGAACAAGGGCGCGGGCTTGAGCGCTTCCTGCAATGCAGCCATGCCGACATGCTGGTGGCACTGCCGTATCTGCATCGCGCATTGCAGGGCAAACCTTGCCCCGAGGCGGTCAAGCATTGGCTGGTGAATACCAGTGGCCTGGCACTGACGCAACTGCGTGCTATCTATGAAGGGCGGCTGCAGCACAGCGTCAGGCGTTTTCTGGCAAGTTTGGCGCGGCGCGATGTGCACCTGGCGTTTCTGCCGCGCCACAAGGGTGCCAGCATCGTTGCCTGCGGGGCGCCTGCTGATGGCGCGTGAGTTTGCCTATCAGGCCGTGTATCGCTACCTGAACGCGCTGATCGATGAGGCGCAACGGGGAGGGCAACCGCGCTTGCCCTCGCTGCGAGCCTTGTCGCGGCGCCTGCGGGTGTCACTGGCCACCGTGCAGACCGCCTATGGCCTGCTGGAGTATGAAGGCCGTGTGCTGTCAGTGCCGAAGTCGGGTTACTTTGCCCAGCCTGCTGTACTGGATGCCGGTCAGGCAGCCCCCGCGCAGCCACTGATGGAGCGCGTACTGCTTGCCCATGAACGCAGGCTTGCGCGGCAGCGTGCACGGTCGTTGTCCGTGCTCGAACATTGCGGGGGGGCACGGCTTCGCAGCGCCTTGGCAGAGCGCTACACCCGTTCATCCCGACAGTGCTGGCGGCCGGAAGATGTGCACGTGGGCCCCGATGTGCAGGCATTGCTGGAAACCCTGCTGGCGGCATTGGCGCTGCACGGCAGCACGGTACTGGTCGCTTCACCTTGTTGCTGGCGCTTGCTGCGGGTGTTGCAGCGGGTTGGCATGCAGGTGCTGGAGTTACCGTTGGACACCCACGGTTGCCCGGACCTTGGCCGTCTGGCACGCCTGCTCGGGCGGGAGTCGGTACGCATGATGATCATGCCGTCGTGCCTCGGCATGCCAGTGGGGCAACTGATGTCCCAGCAGGAACAACAGCAGGTTGCCAACCTGCTGGCCCTGCATCCGATCTGGCTGCTGGAGAACGACCTGGACAGCGAGCACTGTTTTGCCGGCCCCCCGCGCTCGCGTTTGCGCGATTGGGTCGACCCTCGCTGGCTGCTGGTGCTGGGTTCGCTGGAGGCCGTGGTCGGGGCCGAGGCGCCGTATGCCTATGTGCTGGGTCGGCATGCCGCCGTGGCGCAAGCATTTGCCCTGCGCTGCTTCCAGCTGGCCCCGGTGCGCCAGCAGGCGTTGGCACAGATGCTCGGCAAGGGTGAGATCGACGCTCAATTGAACCGTCAGCGCAGCGAACTGCAGGGGCGCATGCAGCAGTTCTGCCAGCAGTTGCAGCTGCACCTGGGTGCGCAGTTGGCTTTCGCGCTACCGGAGGGCGGGCAGGTGGTGTGGGTGCGGTTGCGCCAGCCGATACCTTCGCAGCGTATCACTGCGGCGCTGCACGGCTCGGCCTTGCATGTGGTCGCGGGTGAGCAGTTCAGCCTGCAAGGGCGTTATCACCAATACCTGGCACTGACCTGGATGGGCGAGCAGCCCGAAGCGCTACACGAGGCGCTCTGCCTGTTGGGCCAGGCGCTGGCGTCTCGCTCTGGCCTGCAGGTGGACGCCCCAGGGTGATGGGGGTGTCACGTCAGGCAAGGAATGGCAGGTAAGCAGCGCAGGGTTGCTTTACCATGGCGCAATTGTTCATTACCAGGAGCCCATGCATGAGCACCCCGCACTTGCGCCAACCCGTCCTTAAGGACGCCGAACGCTGCTTCGAAATTGAAATCGGTGCGTATGAAGGGGATGAAGCCGCCACCCTCGAAAAGATCGGCACGCGTATCGCGCAATACCCCGAGGGTTTTCTCATCCTCGAGGTCGATGACAAGGTTGTGGGCTTCATCAACAGCGGCTGCGCCCACGAAGTGGTGATGTCCGATGAGGCGTTCAAGGAGCTCGTGGGCCATGACCCGGCAGCCGCCAATGTGGTGATCATGTCGGTGGTGGTAGACCCGGCCTACCAAGGCAAAGGCTACGCGACCGTGTTGATGAATGCCTTTATCCAGCGAATGAAAGCGCTGGGCAAGCAGAGCATCCATCTGATGTGCAAGGAGCAGCATGTCGAGTTGTACCGCAAGATGGGTTACCAGTATGTAAAACCGTCGCCATCGGACCACGGCGGCATGGCCTGGCATGAAATGATCCTGGCGCTCTGACCTGCCGCGGTGCCATTCGTCGGCGGCGTGCCCACCCGACCCGCGGGGCTTGCCAGTGAGCGTTATCTGTATGTATAAACAGTATCCGTTCCTATTGCCTGACCCTGCCTTGTGATCGCCCATTCCGTCGATGACCCGCTGTACTACCTGCATAATTTCCGCCAGGTGCTGCTGTGGGTCGAACAGCGCTATGCCGACCTGCTCGACACGCAGGAGCTGGCCTTCATCCATGCCTTTGCCGCGCTGGACGCGCCGGCCCAGGCATTGCTGGTGCGCATGGTGATGCGCAAGGGCGAGCTGTTTCGCAGCGACCGCCTCGAGTATGCCGAAATCGGTGACACGCAGAGTGCCTTGCAGCCACTGCTGGCCTTGGGGTGGGTGCGCGAACCTGAGCAACTGAGCCTCGAACAGCTGTTTGCCCTGTTGCGCAAGGATGAGCTGGCCAGTTGTTTCGCCGGGCAGCTGAGCCGCCCGCGCGCGGCCAAAAGCGAGCTGCTGGAGCAGCTTCAAGCCTTGGCACTGGCCCCCAGGCCGTTGTCAGAATGGTTTGCACAGGCCCCGGTAGGCATCGTGCAGTGGTGCTTGCAGCCGCTCTGCGATCGCATGCGCTTGCTGTTTTTCGGCAACCTGTACCAGGACTGGTCGGATTTCGTGCTGGCCGACCTCGGCCTGCTGCGCTTTGAACAGGTGCCGTTCAGCCCTGGCTCGCGCGCCTTGCAGCAGCGCAGCGATGTCGACTTGGCGATGGCCTTGCACGCGTGCGTCGAGCGCCAAGTGCTGGGTGATGAACCCGCGTCGATCCTTGAAGCGTTGGCGGGTTGGCGCAGTGACAACCCGTGGCTGGCCCGTCGCCATTCGCGCCTGCTGTTTGCCCTGGGCCAACAGTGCGAGCGCCTTGCCGACTGGGACCAGGCCCTGGCGGTGTATGCCCAGAGCAGCCATGCGCAAGCGCGCATCCGCCAGGTGCGTGTGCTGGAGCGCAGCGAACGCTGGCCACAGGCGCACGAGCTGGCCCTGCAACTCGCGCAAGCCCCCGCAAATGCCCTGGAAACACAGGCGGTGCAGCGTATGCTCCCACGCCTGGTGCGCAAGCTTGGCGGGCCCGCGCAGCCACGGCGACGTGCCACACCCGCGCCGGTGATCGAGTTGGACCTGCCGCGTGAGCACGCCGCGCTGGGGGTCGAGGAGGCCGTACGGCAACACCTGGCGCAAGCGGGCGGGCAAGTTCACTACGTCGAGAACACGCTGCTCAACAGCCTGTTCGGCCTGTTGTGCTGGGATGCAATCTTCGCCCCGGTCCCCGGTGCATTCTTCAACCCCTTCCAGGCTGCGCCTCAGGACCTGCACGACTGTGAATTCCAGCAGCGGCGCGCCGCGCTGTTCGATGCCTGCCTGGGGCGGCTCGACGACGGTACCCATCGCCAGGCCATTCTCGACTGTTATGCAGCCAAGCAAGGCCTGCAATCGCCGTTCGTGTTCTGGCCGATGCTCGATGAAGGCTTGCTCACGCAGGCCCTGGCCTGCCTGCCGGCCGTGCACCTCAAGCAGTGTTTCCTGCGTTTGCTGCAGGACATCCGCAACAACCGCACCGGCATGCCCGACCTGATCCAGTTCTGGCCGGAGCAGGGCTGTTACCGCATGGTCGAGGTCAAGGGACCGGGCGATCGCCTGCAGGACAACCAGTTGCGTTGGCTGGCGTTCTGCGCCGAGCACGGCCTGCCGGTAGCGGTGTGCCATGTGCGCTGGAACGAGGCCGCGTGAACTACCGCGTGGCAGTGCGCGCATTGTGTGAATTCAGCGCCAAGGTGGGTGACCTGGACCTGCGCTTCACGCCGTCGCCCACTGCCCAGGAAGGCATCGAAGGCCATCGCCGGGTGGTGGCCCGGCGTGCTGCGGGCTACGAGGCGGAGGTGGCCCTTGAAGGGGCGTATCTGGGCTTGCAGGTGCGCGGCCGCGCCGATGGTTATGACCCGGACGCCAATCGCCTTGAAGAGATCAAGACCCATCGCGGCGACCTGGCGCGCCAACCGGCCAACCACCGCCTGTTGCACTGGGCCCAGGCCAAGGTCTATGCCTGGCTGATGTGCCAGGCACGGCAGCTGCCGGCGATCGAGGTGGCGCTGGTGTATCTGGATGTGGACAACGACGGCCAGACGCTGATCAGCGAGCACTACACTGCCGAATCGCTGCGTGTGTTCTTTGAAACCCAGTGCCAGTGCTTTCTCGCCTGGGCCCAAGCCCAGGAACAGCGTCTGGCCGAGCGCAACCAGGGCCTGCAGGGCCTGGCTTTCCCCTACCCGCAGTTCCGCCAGGGCCAGCGGCAATTGGCCGAAACCCTGTACAAGGCGGTCAGCACCGGGCGTTGCCTGATGGCGCAGGCCAGCACCGGCATCGGCAAGACCCTCGGCACGCTGTTCCCGTTGCTCAAGGCCATGGTGCCGCAGCAACTCGACAAAGTGTTCTTCCTCACCGCCAAGACGCCGGGCCGCGCACTGGCGCTGGAGGCGCTGGGCCAGGTCACTGCGGCCACGCAGCAGCCAGCGTTGCGCACGCTGGAGCTGATTGCGCGGGACAAGGCCTGTGAACACCCGGGCAATGCCTGCCACAGTGAGTCCTGCCCCTTGGCTAAAGGCTTCTACGACCGCCTGCCTGCGGCGCGTGAGGCTGCGGCGCAGCAGCCGATGCTGAACCGCGCCAACCTGCGCGCGGTGGCATTGGCGCACCAGGTCTGTCCTTACTACCTGGGGCAGGAAATGGCCCGCTGGGTGGATGTGCTCGTGGCCGACTACAACTACTATTTCGACGCCCACGCCTTGCTGTTCAGCCTGACCCAGGCCAACCAGTGGCGGGTCGCCGTGCTGGTGGACGAGGCGCACAACCTGGTGGAGCGCGGCCGCGGCATGTACAGCGCCAGCCTTGACCAGGGGCAACTGCTGGCCTTGCGCCAAAGCAAACCGCCAGGGCTGGTCAGCGCGCTGGATCGGCTCAACCGCCAATGGAATGCGCTTTACAAGGAACAACGCGCCCCTTACCAGGCCACCGAGCAATTGCCCGAGGCGTTTCTGCGCGCGTTGCAGCAATGCATCGGGCTGATCCAGGAGCGCCTGAACGAGACGCCCACCGAGGTAGACAGCCAGACCCTGCAGTTCTTTTTCCAGGCGTTGCAGTTCAGCCGGGTCGCCGAACTGTTCGACGAGCATTTCCTGTTCGATGTGAGCCTGCGCGAGGGCCCGCGCAAGCGGCGCCTGGCCAACCTTTGCCTGCGCAACGTCACCCCGGCACGGCTGCTGGCGCCGCGCATGCAGGCGGCGCGCAGCGTGACCCTGTTCTCGGCCACGCTTAGCCCTCGGCATTTCTATACCGACCTGCTCGGCATGCCGGCCGATACCGCCTGGCTTGAAGTGGCAGCGCCGTTTCGCGCCGAGCAGCTCGAAGTGCGGATCGCCAGCCAGGTCTCCACTCGCTATCGCGAACGCCAGGCGTCACTGGCGCCGATCGTCGCGCTGATCGCCGAGCAGTATCAGCGCCAGCCGGGCAATTACCTGGCGTTCTTCAGCAGTTTCGAGTACCTGCAGCAGGTTCACGCGCTGCTGGCCGAACGGCACCCGGCGATACCCGCCTGGGCCCAGGCACCTGGCATGGATGAAACCGCGCGCGAAGGCTTTCTTGCACGCTTTGCCCCGCAGGGGCAGGGCGTTGGCTTTGCAGTGCTGGGCGGTGCCTTTGGCGAGGGCGTGGACCTGCCCGGATCGCGGCTGATCGGTGCGTTCGTTGCTACCCTCGGGCTGCCGCAGGTCAATCCGGTCAACGAACAGTTCAAGCAACGCCTGGGGCGGCAGTTCGGTGCCGGTTTCGACTACGCCTACCTGTACCCCGGCGTGCGCAAAGTGATCCAGGCCGCAGGGCGGGTCATCCGTGGCGACCAGGACCGTGGCGTGCTGGTGCTGATTGATGAGCGCTTCGCCGAGCCACGGGTACAGCAGATGTTCCCCAGCTGGTGGCAGACGGCCGGCGAATAATCATCGGCCGGCCCTTCGCACGGCGTTGCAACTCCCAGTACACTGCGCGTTCCAAAACCAACATCCGTTGAACTCGAGGTTTCTGCATGACGCTCAGTCCTTTGGCAGGCAAGCCGGCTCCGGCCAGCGTGCTGGTCGATATTCCCCGCCTGCTCACCGCTTACTACACCGGCCGCCCAGACGCGTCCGTGGCGGCCCAGCGCGTGGCCTTCGGCACCTCGGGGCACCGAGGCAGCTCGTTCGACCTGAGCTTCAATGAAGATCACGTGCTGGCGATCACCCAGGCCATTTGCCTGTACCGTCAGGAAAAGGGCATCGATGGCCCGCTGTTCATTGGCGCCGACACCCACGCACTCTCCACGCCGGCTGCCGCCAGTGCCTTGGAAGTGCTGGCCGCCAACGGCGTGCAGGTGATGTTGTCCAAGGACGATGAGTACACGCCGACGCCAGCGGTGTCGCATGCCATCCTCTGCTACAACCGTGGCCGCGAAAAGGGTCTGGCCGACGGTATCGTCATCACGCCGTCGCATAACCCGCCACAGAGCGGCGGTTTCAAGTACAACCCGCCCAACGGCGGCCCGGCCGACAGCGATGTGACCAAGTGGGTCGAAACCAAGGCCAACGAACTGCTGGCCGCAGGGCTGGAGGGGGTCAAGCGCATGGACCACACCCAGGCGCTGCAAGCACCGACGACCCATCGCCATGACTACGTGAGCCACTACGTTGCCGACTTGGAAAACGTCATCGACTTCGACGTCATCCGCAACGCCAAGCTGCGCCTGGGCGTCGATCCGCTGGGTGGGGCAGGGGTGCGCTACTGGTCGGCCATCGCCGAGCATTACAAGCTCGACCTGGAAGTGGTCAACACCGAGGTCGACCCGACCTTCCGCTTCATGACCGTCGACTGGGACGGCCAGATCCGCATGGACCCCTCCTCACCGTACGCCATGCAAGGCCTGATCGGCCTGCGCGAGCGTTTCGACGTGGCATTCGCCTGCGACCCGGACCATGACCGCCATGGCATCGTCACCGCCGATGGCTTGCTGCAGCCGAACAACTACCTGGCCGTGGCCATCGACTATCTGTACCGCAACCGCCCCCAGTGGCGCAGCGACGCTGCCGTTGGCAAGACGGTGGTGTCCAGCGGCCTGATCGACCGCGTTACCGCGCGCCTGGGCCGTGAACTGTATGAAGTGCCGGTGGGCTTCAAGTATTTCGCCCAAGGCCTGTTCGAGGGTTCGTTGGGCTTCGGTGGTGAAGAGAGCGCCGGTGCTTCGTTCCTGCGCAAGGACGGTTCGGTCTGGGCGACCGACAAGGACGGCCTGATTCCCGCGCTGCTGGCGGCCGAGATGACCGCGCGTACCGGGCGTAACCCGAGCCAGGCCTATGCCGACCTCACCGACGCGCTTGGCAAACCCTTCGCTACCCGTGTGGAAGCCAAGGCCGATGCGCGGCAGAAGGCGTTGTTGAGCAAATTGGCCCCGGAGCAGGTCAAGTCGACCGAGCTGGCGGGCGAGCCGATCCAGCAGATCCTCAGCCACGCGCCGGGCAATGGTCAGGCCATCGGTGGTTTGAAAGTGATGACCGCCAACGGCTGGTTCGCCGCGCGACCTTCGGGGACTGAGGACATCTACAAGATCTACGCCGAAAGCTTTATCGACGAGGCGCACCTGCAGCGCCTGGTCGCGGAGGCGCAGGTGCTGGTGGATGCCGCAATCGCCTGATTGATCAGTGATTAGGGGCCGCTGTGCGGCCCCAGTCACTCAAGCCACATCGACCAGCACGATCTCGCTGTCTTCGATCGCCGTGACCCGCAGCACCTCCTCTTCTTCGATCGCCACGCCATCGCGGCCCTTGGCCCGCAAGCCGTTGACCTCCACCAGCCCCTTGGCCGGCACCAGGTAACCCCGGCGCCCGGCATCAAACCGATACTCCGCCGTTTCACCCGCCTGCAAGGTAGCCGCCACCAGGCGCGCATCGGTACGGATCTGCAGGCTGTCCTCATCACCGGCCCGGCCACTGGCCAGGGTCACGAAGCCTTCGCCGCGTTCGCCTTTGGGGAACGGCCGGGTGCCCCACGACGGCGCGTCACCCACGCGTTCCGGCACGATCCAGATCTGGAAAATGCGCGTATCGACGTCTTCCAGGTTGTACTCGCTGTGCACGATGCCGCTGCCGGCACTCATCACTTGCACATCGCCGGCCTCGGTACGGCCCTTGTTGCCCAGGCTGTCCTGGTGGGTGATGGCGCCCTCACGAACGTAGGTGATGATTTCCATGTCGCGGTGCGGGTGCGGTGGGAAACCGCTGCCGGCGGCGATCAGGTCGTCGTTCCATACCCGCAAGTTGCCCCAGTGCATGCGCGCCGGGTCGTAATATTCGGCAAACGAGAAGTGGTGGTGGGCATCGAGCCAGCCGTGGTTGGCATGGCCGAGGCCTTCGAAAGGTCGCAGTTGCAGCATGGTCGTGCTCCTTGAATCAGTGGAATGACGCCATGATGCTTCAAAGAAAGATCGAAAATAAGCGTAAATATCGGCTGATTATTATCGTATTAATAGATTGAAGTGTGCGATGTAAAGTGTGCGATTCATCGCCTAATCCACTGATCTGCAAGCATTCGCTGGCGATTTTTTGCCGATGCGGTGAACATGCACGTTGATTCGATTTACAACGGAGTGACCGTGGCCCACGAGCAACCCCAGGCCCCCGCCGAACTGACCCCACCCGCCCAACTGCCCTGGTTTCGTCGGCTGGCCGCACGCCTGCTCGGCCGTGGCCTGAGCCGCCTGCAGGCACAACACCGCGACTCCTGGTTCCTGGGCCACGCCACCGGCCAGCGCAGTGGCCATGCCGAGGGCCTGCGCGATGGTTTCGAGCGTGGGCGGGTCGAAGGGTACGAGGCGGGTCGTCAGGTACTGGTGATTCGTGATTCTCGCCCCGACACCGCCGCCGTGCCTGGCCAGGACGACAATCTGTTCGACGACTGGCGGCTGCCGTTGCCCGCCGAGCTGAAAAAGCGCTTCAAGGCTGATGTGGCCCAGCGCCTGCCGGCCGAAGCCCAGCCCAGCGCGGCGCAGTGGAAGCTGATTTTCAGCGACACCCCGTCCACCTGCGTGGTGGCCGGGGCAGGGGCGGGCAAGTCCACCTCGCTGGTGCTGCGCATCCTGCTGCTGCACCATTACCTGGGCTATGAGCTGGACGCAATGACCGTGGTCACCTTCACCCGTGAATCACGCAAGGACTTCATCAAGCGCCTGGTGCAGGTGTTTGCGCTGTGGCAGCTCGACCTCCCAGCGGCCCGCGCCCGCGAATGGGTGCGCACCTTTCATTCACGCATTCTGCCGCTGGTGCGCAGCCTGCCGGGCTTCGGCCAGGTGCGTGCGTTCGAGACCCTGGGCAACGAGATGCCTGCCGGCCGCGAAGCGGAGGCCGAGAGCAACCCGTTCGATCTGCGCCTGAACGACGCCCAGCGCCAGCAACTCAACCTCTGCTATCGCGACCTGCTCGCCGAAAGCCCTCGCTTTGCCGAGATCGTCGCACGCTTGAGGCGTGAGGCCCTGCAGCTCAAACCGCTGGACCCGGACCACCCCGATGTGCAGAAGCGCGTGCAGGTGACGCAACTGGCGGCCCAGCGTGATGAAGAACTGTGCGATGTGATCGAGGACCTGTGGTTCGCCGCCGGTGTGTGGCCGATCAAGGGCATTGAACCGTGCCGCGAAACAGTCGAGATCCGCGGCAGCCGCTTCCATGTGCATGGCCGCCTTGAAGGCCTGGATGCCTGGGTGGTGCTTGGCTTCGACCCGTCGGAAAGCGCGCAGTACCAGCGCCCTGGGGCCAAGCTTGCGGTGCGTGCGGAATGGGCGGTCAAGCGCACGCTGCTGCAAGCATTCTGCGACAAGCCACTGATCTGGCTGGACAACTACGCCATGGCCCGGCGCCTGGCGGCTTCGCTGGCGGGCGATGCGGTGGCCGGGCCCGGCTTCGAGTACAAGGTCAAGGGCGAGCTCGCCCCTGCGCCCCTGCTCGATGCCTTTGTCGGTGCCGCCAACTTCATCGAAAACCTCGGCCTGGAGGTGAACAGTGCAGTGGCCGCGATGAACTTTCCTTCTGGCGACAATGATGCGTTGTTCTTCGAGGCCCTGGCCTTGTACTGGAAAGCCCTTGAAGCGCACCTGCTGGACCAGTCGCCGCCAGTGATGAGCTACAACCGCATGTTCGCGCTGTTCGGTGAGAACAACCCGGAAAACCTGCAGCTGCTGCCCGACCCGTTGCTCAGGCCACTGGCGCACTTGATGATCGACGAGTTCCAGGACGTTTCACCGCAGATCGTCAGCTGGCTGCGCGCCAGCCTTGCCGAGATCCGCCGCCGTGGCCCGGCCATGCACGTGGGGCGCAATGCGCAGCATTCCTCGCTGTTGTGCGTGGGCGATGACTGGCAGTCGATCTATGGCTGGCGGGGGAGTTCGCCCACGTATTTCATGGAGTTCACCAAAGCGTTCCCGTCACCGGCCAACACGCGGGTGATGCTGGTGGACAACTACCGGTGCCAGCAGTTGGTCATCGACGCGGCCGAGCACCTGGTCAAAGGCACGCCGGCCATTGCGGGCAAGAAAGCGCGGGCCAGTGGGCCTGCTGCCGCGTTGCCGGGCTCGCCGGTGAAGGTCTTCGAGCGCGATGAAGCGGCGTTGGGGGCAACGCTTGTCGAGCATTACCAGCGTGGTGAATCGGTCATGCTGCTGTACCGCAAGAGTAGCGACAAGGCACTGATGAGCGAGCACCTGCACAGTGTGCTGCAGGCTGAAGCGATGTTGCCGGCCGAGCAGCGTCGCCTGCGCCAGCTGACCTACCACAGCGCCAAAGGCTTGCAGGCGGATGCGGTATTCATGCTGGGCGATTGCCAGTACCTGACCAGCTCACCGTACAAGAACCAGGTGTATCGCCTGGCCGGCCTGGGCCGGGCGGGCGATGCGCAGCCGTTCGATACGGCGCAGAAGGCAGAAGTGCAGCGCCTGGCCTATGTGGCGGTGACCCGTGCGGTCAGGCACTGCTATTGGCATGTGGAAGCCGCCAGTGCAGAGGCAGCCAAGCTGCCCCGCGCCTCAAGCCTGGTGGACGGCCGTCAGCCGTTCTTTGAAGACTTGAGAGAACAGCGTGGCGAGCGGGTCAAGGCTGATCGGGATCACAGGCCAGGATAGTGCGCTTGCTGAGGGCCAGTTCGTCTGCACTATAAAGTGCCCCGGCATTCTTGTAGGCGAAGTTGTACCCCCACTCTTTGACCGTGAAGGGTTGCAGCTGCCCCTGCTCATCAAACGGTGAAGCTTCGCCGGTGAAGGGTGAGGCCGGGGCAGGCAGCGCATTACCCTGTTCATCCAGGATTGGTGTTGGCTCTGCACGGACTGCCCTGCCGAGGGCTTCCAGCACGTCAGGGTCTTGCGGAAGTGCTGGCGCGGTTTGCGCGTCCAGTGCGCTGTCCAGATAGTCTGTAACCATCCCCCAGCGCTCAGTGAGGCTTGTGGCGAGGCGCTTCGTCACGTAATGCTTCCAGGTGGTGTGCTCGACCACCCAATCCCGTCGTGGCTGGGCCTGCAGGTCAACAGCCCTTACCCGCTCGGTCACGTTCTGTTCCGTCCTCAAGGACACGGGCGGTTCATATTCCAGGTCCGGGCCCGGCTCGGGGAAATCAAGCGCGGTGTGCAGGGACGTGCGCAGCGCAAGGCGCATGTCGTGGTGATGAGAGTGATCGCGCAGCAGTACATCATCATCGATGTCATCCACGTCATCGAGGGGCGGCGCGTTGTCGTTATCGAGGTTGCGCCGCTGCCGTTCGAGCAGTTCGGCCTGCCGGGTAGAGCGTCGGCCCGCGATGCGTTCGGCCCGTCTGTTGACCCGCGCCCGGCGATACAGCTGACGAAAGCGCTGGTAGAGCTGTTCGGTGGTTGTTTCAGAGCTGACCATCAGTGCGTATGTATCGGCCTCTACGTGCAGGGTGCTGAGGCAATCGGCTGCTGCGTTATGGTCGAGGGCTTGGAACGCGCCACTCAATTCATCCAGGTAAGCCAGCAAGTCACGGTCTTGCCCGGCAGCTTCGAGGACGCCCCAGACGTGCTCGGTTGCGGTCTCTGGCAATACGCTCAGGCTTTCGATGGTCTGCTTCAGGGAAAGGTTTTCGTTGCCGCTGAACAACCTGTTCCACAGGGCTCGGCGTGCTGGGCTGGTGTTGATCCGCAAGCGGTTGATGTCAATGCCCACGCCGGCATTCTTCAGTTGCAGGGCCACGTTCTCGTCAATCGGATTGCCTCCCAATAGCCATTCCATGTCCGGACGGTGCATGAGGCTCTCGGTAAACGGTGTGGCGAGAATGTCCTCAAGCGCTGGCAGTTCGACGAGCTGATTGTTACTTAGATCCACCTCGCGAAGCTCGAAGTCGTCCCAAGACATCAAGTCCGTCAATCCCTCGGGCCAATCAGTCAATCCGCAGTCACTCAGGTCGAGCCGTTTCAGGAAATTCATTCGGGCAAGGTCGGGTGACCGGACGAGAGGATTACCCCTTAAGTTCAGGGTGCGTAGCCGGCTTAGCTTGCCAAGGGTTATACGCGCGCTTTCACTCAGTTCTCCAAAGCCGTTGGCCGGCAACTCCAAGGTTTCAAGGTTGGGGAAGTGGGCCAAGGCATCAAACAGTGAATCAGCGGCCAACTGAGGGTTTCTCGCGATCCTCAAGCTTTTCAAATTGGGAAAGCACGGAAGGAAATCTGCCGGCATCTGCTCCAGACCCAGGTTGTCGATGTCCAGGCGTGTTATGTGGTCAAAGCGCGCCAGTAACGGCGGCAATGTACGGATGTTCATCGCTTCGAGTGATAGCGTGGCACCCTCATCCTGGCGCCAGGCCCCATTGATCTGCTGGCTGAAGCGCTGGCGATCTGCTCGCTGCTCGTCATTGGCTTGCGATACCCAGTTTTCCAAGCGTTCGGCCAGGCCAGCCCGCTCCACGGAAAGCAAATCGATCTGAGCACCGACATCTCGACTTTTGGCACGTAGGGTTTCAAGCATGTCCCCACGTTGTTGCAACGTCAGGCGTGGGTAGAGTTCCTGCAGGCGGCGATCTGCGACGTTGCGGTCGCGCACGCGCCACCAGCTGGAACTTTGGTTTCTGCCGCTCAGGGGGTAGCCCACGCGACCGTCGCCGGTTCGCATGGGCGAGCGCAAGCTTGGCTTGATGGGTTGTTGCCCGATCAGGGTGGCAGCACGTGGCCGGTCTGCGCAGGCGATGTTGAACAGCTCACTGCGGGGCGCGCCAGGATGCTCGACCTGCAGGGCCTGTATCAGTCGCTGACTGTCAGCAGTTGCGAGGCTGGGGCGACTCATGCCCAGCAAAGCCCTGTCCAGGCGCACATGCGCTTGCAGCCGCCTGGCCTGCTCGGCTACGCGAAGGGGGACACGGCCCGCGGACATGCGCTGGCGTTCGCTTGGGGTTGCATGCTCGGTGAGCGCTTCCAGTGTGCGTGTCGGTAACCCTGGGAAGTGGCGCGCCAGGGTTTGTGCCTCGCTGCTCAGAGTTAAACGCGGCGACCGGTAAAGGCTATCGAAAAGCGCAGTGCGTTTACCCACTAGGTGGTCCGCCAGCTGGCCATTAAGTAGCTGCGCGCGTTGTGCAGGAGGTGTGCCGGTTGGCAACAGCTGGTCGGCCGCCTGGTCGTCAAGCGCATCGGCTACGATATCGCCCAGCTTGCCGGCTTCGAGGTCCGTAAGTGTGACGTCTATGACCGTATCGGCTATCGCACCGCTGCCGCCGTAAAGCGTATAGGCCCCCCAAGGCTCCGGTCCATTGAAAGCCTTGATGGCGTAGTCCACTGGCCAATTGGGCAGTTCTGGCAGCGCTGCCAAGGCATAGTGCTTGTAGGCAACGAGGGGGCGCCCCTCACGAATACGCAGAATGATGTCTTCGGCCTGGGCATCACAGTGAAGTCGATCCAGTGCATCGGCAAGCAGGGATGGGGGCCGTTGTTCGGCAATATGGTTGTGTCGCAGCACGTCCGCCTCAGTGTCCGTGGCACGCAGCGCGCTGAGCAGCTCAGCGTCCTGCAAACCTTCGCTGGCTGGGCCAAGCCGGCGTACCAGTTGAACGTCAGCCCAGTCGAGCGGTTGTTCGTGCTCCATCCGCCAGGCACCCTCACCGTAATTCGACGCGCGGGGTGCATAAGCCGATGCATCTTGCGGATGGGCGACGCGCCATTGCCCGTCCGACGAGGCTTGCATTTCGTACAAGCTTGCGTCCATGCGGGCGTATTGGCGTTCATCCTGGGTGTACAGCCCCCGCTCATCGGGCTCCAGGCTCTCTGGCAGCGCTTGGGAGCTTGCGTAGCCTTCAGTCCGGGCACTCCAGAGGTACTTTTTGCCGTCCTTGATAATGCTCTGCATCTCGTCGACGAACCCGGAGGCTTTGAGACCCACCGCGCCAGCACCGATCAGCGCAACCGTACCGACATTGAGCAGAATCGACTCCAACTGCGCCAAGGCTTCTGCATTGTCGCCTTCTTCCCAAGCCTGGATGCCGTGGAACACGCTGCCCATGATCTGCGCAGCGCCAATCGTCAGCATGATGGGGTTGAGCCCAGGGATGAATATGGCGGCGACGTTGAGCACGGTCAGGCCGATGTCCAGCCAGTGCTCGAGGCGTTCAAGCCGCGCTTTGGCATCGACATCGGCGGTGGGCACAACGAGCACCCGGGCGTCGGCCTTGAGCCTTTGTACATGCTCGGTTTCAAGGGCAGCCCAGGGCTGAGCGGGCAGCAGCGTTTTGGACAGTTCCAGGTGCGGTTGTGCGCGGGCTGCTCTGGGCTGCTCGTCGGTTTTGTAAAGGGCGCGGCGCAACTTGATAGCCAAGGAGGGTTGCAGCGCCTGGGGCGCTTGCGCAGTGGTCACGCTGAAAAAATCGTTATCCAGCAGGCATTGGCAGAGGTGGGAATAAGCCTGCTGCGCCGAGCCGAATTCCTGCAGGGGGGTGTCGCTGCCGGGTAGGTACAGGATGACTGGATTGACAGTGTTTGGTGCATCCGGGCCGATGATCATCCATTCGTTTAGAGGGATCTCGAACAGGTTGACCCGCCAGCAATGCAAGGGCTTATCCGCATAGCTCGCTTGCCCGTTGTTCGCGCAAAGCGTATGCAACGCGGCTAACCCGCTGGACGACAGCTGATTGCGCAGGCTTGCTATACGCGTCTGCACGCGCAATTCGTCTTGCCTCGCCTTTATTCCATACGCCTTGATGTCGCCTGCTTGCGCGCCGTCGAAGACCGACGCGAGGTGGTTCTGATAGTGCTGACCGAGGTCCAATGCCCGGCAGTGCGCGATGAACGCATCGACGCTCAGGCCCGGGATCGATGAAATATCACCGATTGCGACCTGCAGGCGGCTATGCCGCGTAGTGTCGTCCGGCCCCTCGAAATTGTGCAGGGCAACCTCGAGCAGGCTGCGCGGCTGCGGCGCACCGTCTGGCACCACGGGCAGCAGCTCCCCAGGGACCGGAGGGCTCCCCGGATTGAAGCCGGGAAGGGAAACCCGGGTAGCCTGATAGATGTACTGTGCCTTGTCGACCGCGATGTGCGCGCCAAGCCTGGCCTGCAGCAATGGTGTGCAGAATTCGGTGATGCCTTTGAGGCCGGCCAGGGCATTGCGCAAGACCAGGCGGCTGGCATCACGCAGGTCGATTGCCCGGCGCAGCGCTTTTTGATCGAGGTCGGGCGCGTTGGTGTACCAATCGTAGGGCTTGCCATCGGCATCCAGGTATTCCATACGCAGGCTTTGCAGGAGCCTGCTGGCATGCTGGGGGTGCAGGTGCTTGCTCCAGGCGGGCAACGTGTTGACTATTTGCGCGTGATGAAAGGGGAGTGGGGTCGTCATGGGGCGCTCCTTGTGGTTAAGGTCGCCATGAAGCCGCGCATAGGGCTTTGGGGTGCGGTTGATATCTAGTACCCGATGCCATACACGGGTCGGTGTCGCACATGTACCCGTCGTTGAGGGGGCAGCACCAGCGGGTGGGCTGGGCCATGGTAACGCCAGGCCTGACGCGCAGGCGCCAGGCGCCAGCCAGGGAGAGTGTTCATGCGTTCGCAGTCCAGTGCCAGGGATCACCTGCTAGACCTTGAGGGTATCGAGATTGCCGTGCGCACCTGGGGGCCCGAAGACGGCATCCCGGTGTTGGCTCTGCACGGTTGGTTGGACAACGCCGCTTCGTTCGAGCGCCTTGCGCCGTTGCTCGACGGCTGTTTCGTGGTCGCCCCCGACCTGGTCGGCCACGGTCGCTCCGATCATCGCCGCCACGACAGTGGCTACTACCTCTGGGAACATGCCGAGGACATGCTGGCGGTCATCGACAGCCTGGGCCTGGCGCAATTCCATGTGCTGGCCCACGGCATGGGCAGCGGCATCGCGTCGTTGCTGGCGGCCATGACCAGCAGCATCGCCAGCATGATCTTCATAGATGGCATGGGGGCGCCGTTCACGGTCGATGAAGACGACCGGGTGCAGCACCTGGCCCGCGCCTATCGGCTCAAACGCATGCTTCAGCGCAGCCAGCAGCAGGGCTTTGGCGAGCCGGACAGCAGCCGCTTCGACAACCTTGAAACGGCCATGCAGCAGCGGCGGCGGCGCCTGGATGGCGATTTGTCGGAGGATGCCGCCCGGGTGCTGGCCCAGCGCGACCTGTTGCAACTGGCGGACGGCTATTGCTGGCGCCACGATCCGCGCCTGGTGCTGCCCGAGCCCATGCCATTGACCGAGCGTGAGGCCTGCGACCTGCTACGGGAAATCCGCTGCCCGCTGTACCTGATGTTCGGTCGGCAGGGGGCATTTACCGGGGGCGCGTTCGAGCGGCGTGAGGCGTCGTTGCCCGCCAATGCACGGGTTTCGTGGCACCCGGGCGGGCATCACTTCCACCTGGAAGCGCCAGACCGGGCGCTGGTCGATCAGCTCCTGCGCATCCTCACCCGCCATGACGGCGGCATGCTGCAACGGTTGGTGAACGAATAACGGGGAATGCTCGCTCGACCTACTGATGCGCTATGGTGGTGCACAACATTTGCGCTAGCGCCACCAGGAGATTCGGCATGCGACCGTTCACCATCAAGCACATCGACCACCTCGTGCTACGGGTCAGCGACCTGCAGCGCAGTGTGGCGTTCTACCGTGACCTGCTGGGCTGCACGGTCAGCAGGGAGCGCGAAGACCTGGGCATGGTCCATTTGGCGACGGGCACGGCAATGATCGACCTGGTCACCCTCGGTGGGCCTTTGGGGCGCCCGGGCGGTGCTGGGCCGGGGGCAGAAGGCCGCAACCTGCATCACTTCTGTTTGCGCATCGAACCGTTCGATGAGCAGGCGCTGACCGCTTACCTTCAAGCACAAGGTGTGGCTGTGGAACCGGCCGAGAAACGCTATGGCGCCGAGGGCGAGGGGCTGTCGCTGTATTGCTACGACCCTGATGGCAACCAGGTCGAACTCAAAGGCCCGGTCCCTGCGCTGCCGGCCGCATGACGCGCCGGGCTGGCTGAAATGCGCCGGTTTCTGGGTTCATGGCATTCATCGATGCGAGCAAGTGGATATCCCGGCAAAGCCGATTATGCTTCAGATACCTTGCTGCGATCCGAGGCGGCCCGCCTCGTCGTGCTTCGCGCAACCAAAGCAAGCCCTAGGGCCTGGGTGCGACGGTGAAATGGGTGTGAGGTACTCCGGCCTGCGATAACCACAATCCGGAGGCAACCCATGGCGGTTCTCGACAGCGCATCCACGGGCAGTAGCGCGCCCCAACGGGGTATCACCAAGGAGGAGCGCAAGGTCATCTTCGCCTCCTCGCTGGGTACCGTGTTCGAATGGTACGACTTCTACCTCTACGGCTCACTGGCGGCGATCATCGCCAAGCACTTCTTCGCCGGGGTCAACGAAACCACCTCGTTCATCTTCGCCTTGCTGGCCTTCGCAGCAGGCTTTGCCGTGCGGCCGTTCGGCGCGATCGTGTTCGGCCGCCTGGGCGACATGATCGGGCGCAAGCACACGTTCCTGATCACCATCGTGATCATGGGCCTGTCGACTGCGATCGTTGGGTTGCTGCCCAGCTATGCAACGATTGGCGTGGCGGCACCGGTGATCCTGATCACCCTGCGCCTGCTGCAGGGCTTGGCATTGGGGGGCGAGTACGGTGGCGCGGCCACCTATGTCGCCGAGCATGCGCCCAAGGGCCGGCGTGGCTTCTTCACCGCCTGGATACAGACCACTGCGACGCTTGGGCTGTTCCTGTCGCTGCTGGTGATCCTGGCCTGCCGCACGGCCATGGGCACTGAAGCGTTCGAAGCCTGGGGTTGGCGCATTCCGTTCCTGCTATCGATCCTGCTGCTGGCGATCTCGGTGTACATCCGCCTGCAGCTCAACGAATCGCCAGTGTTCATGAAGATGAAGGCCGAGGGCAAGGCCTCGAAAGCGCCGTTGACCGAGTCATTTGCCCGCTGGGAAAACCTCAAAGTGGTGATCATGGCGTTGCTCGGCGGCACCGCCGGCCAGGCCGTGGTGTGGTACACCGGCCAGTTCTATGCGCTGTTCTTCCTGTTGCAGACGCTGAAGATCGACCCGCAGACCGCCAACCTGCTGATTGCCGGCTCGTTGCTGATCGGTACGCCGTTCTTCATCTTTTTCGGCAGCCTGTCCGACCGCATCGGGCGCAAGAAGATCATCATGGCAGGCTGCATCATCGCCGCGTTGACCTACTTCCCAATCTTCAAGGCGCTGACCGAGTACGGTAACCCGGACGTGTTCGTGGCCCAGGAGCAGAACCCGGTCGTGGTGGTGGCCGACCCTGGCCAGTGCGCGTTCCAGTTCGACCCGGTGGGCAAGGCCAAATTCACCAGCTCCTGCGACATCGCCAAGAGCCTGCTGGCCAAGCGGGCGATCCCGTATGAGAACGTCAAGGCAGAGCCTGGCAGCGTGGCGCAGATCCGTATCGGTGAACGGGTGATCCCAAGCTTCGACGGCAGCAGCCTGCCGGCGACCGAACTGAAGACCCAGAGCGACGCCTTCACGGCAACCCTGACTGGCGCCTTGAAAGAGGCCGGTTACCCCGAAAAAGCCGACCCTGCGAAGATCCATTACCCGATGGTGCTGTTGCTGCTGACCATCCTGGTGATCTACGTGACCATGGTGTACGGGCCGATTGCCGCGTGGCTGGTCGAGCTGTTCCCGGCGCGCATCCGCTATACCTCGATGTCGCTGCCGTATCACATCGGCAACGGCTGGTTCGGCGGCTTCCTGCCGACCGTGGCGTTCGCCATGGTGGCGGCCACCGGTGATATCTATTACGGGCTGTGGTACCCGATCGTGATCGCGGTGATGACGGCGGTACTGGGCATCTTCTTCCTGCCGGAGACCAAGGACCGGGATATCACGTGAGCCTTGTGTAGGCAGTGGCGGCCTTTTCGCGGGGCAAGCCCGCGAAGAGGCCTGCACTGAAAATCCATTCAGTCGAAATACCCGCGCAGGCTGAAGGCATAACCGATATCGACATCCTTGGCCTCACCCCGGCTCCAGCGCTTGCTCATCACGAACTCGAACGCGGGTTCGTACAGCCCATCGCGCACCACCGCGCCCCCGAGCACTTCGACGTCATACCACCCATTCTCCAGCTCGATGATCGGCCGCCCCGGCACCTGATAACGAGCCAGCAGGTCGCCCAGCGTCTTGTTGGTGAAATGCTGGAGGATGCGCCAGGTGTACACCATCACTGCACGGTACTCGACCTGCAGCACATAGCCGCCGCGCCGGTGCTTCAGGCGGCTGCCCGGTTCGAGCAAGGCAGGTGTGCTGCCATCGAGGGTGAAGATGATGTGGTAAGGCAGGTTGTCGACCCCGGCCAGCGGCACCACGACGCCCTCGCGCACCGCCCGGTCGCCGCTGTCCGTGCGGGTGAATTCGCTGGCCAGATCGTCCGGCAGGTCATGTTCATGCTTGAAGCGGTCGAGCAACTGAATGTCCCCGACCAGAAAGTAATCGATCTGGTCGTTGAGCACTTCGCTGAATTCGTGGCGCATTGGTTTTCCTTATTGTGGCGCACCGGGAACTGCAGCAAATGTAGCGAATGCGACCGTCGCCTGCCATGGCGCAGGGTCAATGTTTCTGGGCGATCTGGATCAGGTTGCCGCAGGTGTCGTCGAACACCGCGACGGTGACCGGGCCCAGGTCGGTGGGTTCCTGGGTGAACTTGACGCCGGCCTTGCACAGGCGCGTGTACTCGGCCTGGATGTCGCGTACGCCAAAGGACGTCGCCGGGATGCCATCGTGGTGCAGCGCTGCCTTGTAGGTCTTGGCCGCGGGGTGGGCGTCAGGTTCCAGCACCAGCTGAACACCGTTGGGGTCGTTGGGCGAGGTTAGGGTGAGCCAGCGATGCTGGCCCAGGGAGATGTCGTCCTTGGGGGCGAAACCGAGCACGTAGTGGTAGAAAGCCAAGGCCTTGGCCTGGTCGTCGACAAGAATGCTGGTGACAACGATCTTCATAGGCGCACACCGTTCCTGCGGCTGTTTACCCTCCAGTAAAGACGTTTTGGCCTGTTTCACCAGCGAGGCGGCATTCTGCTCACGCCAGTACCGGCCCTTTCGCGGGACCGGCCCGCGAAAGGGGGATTGCCGCTACCCGATCAGAGCCAGCCCTTGATCTGCCGCGCCACCGCCTCGGTGGAAATCCCGTAGCGGTCATGCAAGGTCGGCAACGCGCCGGCATCGAGGAACGCGTCCGGCAATGCGATCTGGCGGAACGTCGGCGTCACGCCATTGCGCAACAGCACACCCGCCACGGCTTCACCCAACCCACCCACGATCGAATGGTTCTCAGCGGTCACCACCAGCCGCCCCGGTTTGCGAGCTTCGGCAAGGATGGTCGCTTCATCCAGCGGCTTGATCGTCGGCACATGCAGCACCGATACATCCACGCCGTCCTTGTGCAACTGTTCCGCCGCTTCCAGCGCACGCATGGTCATCAGCCCGCTGGCAATCACCAGTACATCGCGGCCGCCGCGCACCACCTGGGCCTTGCCCAGCTGGAACTGATAGTCGTAACGGTCCAGTACCAAAGGCACGTTGCCGCGCAGCAAGCGCATGTACACCGGGCCCTGGTGGGCGGCGATGGCTGGTACCGCCTGTTCGATTTCCAGCGCATCGCAAGGGTCGACGATCATCAGGTTGGGCATGGCGCGCATGATCGCCAGGTCATCGGTGGCCTGGTGGCTGGGGCCGTACCCCGTGGTCAGGCCGGGCAGGGCGCAGACGATCTTGACGTTGAGGTTCTCTTCGGCGATTGCCATGCAGATGAAGTCGTATGCCCTGCGCGAGGCGAACACCGCGTAGGTGGTGGCGAACGGGGTGAAGCCTTCGCGGGCCATACCTGCGGCGGCGCTCATCAGCAATTGCTCGGCCATGCCCATCTGGTAGAAACGGTCCGGATGAGCCTTGGCGAAGATGTGCAGGTCGGTGTACTTGGACAAGTCGGCGCTCAAGCCCACGATATCCTGGCGCTGCTCGGCGAGCGCTGCCAGGGCATGACCGAACGGGGCGGGCCGGGTCGGTTGGCCTTCGGCGGCGATCGAGGCGATCATCGCCGAGGTGGTCAGGCGTTTCTGCGGTGCGGTCTGGCTGTTCATGCGTGGCTCCCGGCGTCCAGTGCTTGCAGGGCAAGGTCCCATTCGTGTTCGTCGACTCGGATGAAGTGGGTCTTGTCGCGGTTTTCGAGGAAGGGCACGCCCTTGCCCATACGGGTGTCGCAGATGATCACCCGCGGTTGTGCGGCGGTATGGGCACGGGCTTGGTCGAAGGCCTGGACCAAGGCGGCCAGGTCGTTGCCGTCGACCCGTTGCACGTACCAGCCGAACGCCTGCCAGCGCTCGACGATCGGCTCGAAGGCGAGAATCTCGCTGGAATGGCCATCGGCCTGCTGGTTGTTGACGTCGACGATGGCGATCAGGTTGTCCAGCTTGCGGTGGCTGGCGGACATCACCGCTTCCCAGGTCGACCCTTCGTTCAGCTCACCGTCGGAAAGCAGGTTGTACACCCAGTTGCGCGAGCCCTTGCGCTTGAGCCCCAGGCACGCCCCAACGGCGATGCCCAGGCCGTGGCCGAGCGAGCCGCCGGTGATCTCCATGCCGGGGGTGTAGGCCGCCATGCCGGACATGGGCAGGCGGCTGTCGTCGCTGCCGTAGGTTTCCAGTTCGTCTTCCGGGATGACCCCAGCTTCGATCAGCGCCGCGTACAGGGCGATGGCGTAATGGCCGATGGACAGGTAGAAGCGGTCGCGTTGCTCCCACTCGGGGTTGGCCGGGTCCATGCGCAGGGCATGAAAGTAAGCCACGGCGAGCAGGTCGGCAGCGCCGAGGGCCTGGCCGATGTAACCCTGGCCCTGGACCTGGCCCATGCGCAGGGCATGGCGACGGATGTTGTGGGCGCGCGCAGCCAGAGGCAGCGCACCCGGGGTAGCGGGTACGGCGTTCATGGGGTGACTCCTTGCAAAGGACGTTGGGGTATTAACGGTTGACCAGGCTGGCCGGCACGCGCAGTACCAGGCAGGCGCCGAAGACCAGCACGGCGGTGATCAGGTACATGCCGATGGCGTTGCTGCCCAGGGTGCTGGTGACCCAACCGATCAGGAAGGGCGAGCAGAACCCGGCCAGGTTGGCGAAGCTATTGACGGCGGCGATGCCGGCAGCGGCTGAAACCCCGCCCAGCAGCGTGGTGGGCAGCATCCAGAACAGTGACGAGGCGGACAGGATGCCGGCAGCGGCCAGGCACAGGCTGAGGATCGACAGGCTCAGGTGGCTGGCGAACAGCGCGGCCAGGGTCAGGCCCAGGGCTCCGGCGAGCATGGGGATCGCCAGGTGCCAGCGGCGTTCGCGGTGGCGGTCGCCGCTGCGCCCGGCCAGCAGCATGGCGCCGATTGCGCACAGGTACGGCAGGCTGGTCAGCAGGCCGATATGCAGGGGGTCACTGACGCCGGCGTTGCGTACCAGCGTCGGCAGCCAAAAGGTGATGGCGTACTGGCCCATGACCACGCAGAAGTAGATGCCCGCCAGCAACCACAGGCGGCGGTCGCGGATGAAATCACCCACTGAACCGTGCTGCACCTTGTGCTGCTCGTCCTCGGCCAGTTCCTTGCGTACCAGCGCCTTTTCCTCGTCATTGAGCCAGTCGGCCTGGTCGACGCCATCCTTCAGGTAGCTCAGCACCAGGATGCCCACCAGCACCGTGGGGATCGCCTCCAGCAGGAACATCCACTGCCAGCCAGCCCAGCCGTGCACGCCGGCGAAACGTTCCATGATCCAGCCCGACAACGGCCCGCCGACCATGCCCGAGAGCGGGATGGCGATGAACCACAGGGCGGTCATCTTCGCCCGCCGATACGACGGGAACCAGTAGGTCAGGTACAGCAGCAGGCCCGGCGCCAGGCCGGCTTCGGCGACGCCGAGGAAGAAGCGCAGGGTATAGAACTGCCAGGCCGTCTCGACGAAGGCGAACAGCGCCGAGATGATGCCCCAGGTGATCATGATGCGGGCGATCCAGCGGCGCGCGCCGACCTTGTGCAGAATGATGTTGCTGGGTACCTCGCACAGGAAGTAACCGATGAAGAACATGCCGGCGCCCAGGCCATATACCGCCTCGGACAGCGCCAGGTCGTCCATCATCTGCAGCTTGGCGAAGCCGACGTTGACCCGGTCGAGGTAGGCGCACAGGTAGCACAGCATGAGAAACGGCATCAGCCGCCAGGCGGTCTTGCGGTAGGCATGGCTGCGCGCGGCGGTGGCCGCGTCGAGGACGAGTGTAGTCATGTCGATCTGATCTCTTGTTGTTATCGATTGCCCCGCCGTAGCGGGGCTCAGATGCGAAACATCATGCCGCGTCGCTTAGTGGATCAGCATGCCCCCGTTGACGTCCAGGGTGATGCCGGTCAGGTAGCTGGACAGGTCGCTGGCCAGGAACAGCGCGGCGTTGGCCACATCGCGGGCTTCGCCCAGGCGGCCCAGGGGGATGCCTTCGATGATGGCGTGGCGGCGCTCGTCCTGCATCAGGCCGCCGGTGATGTCGGTGTGGATCAGGCCCGGCGTGATCGCGTTGACCCGCACGTTGTCCGGGCCCAGCTCACGCGCCATGGCCTTGCCCAGCCCGAGCACGGCGGCCTTGGCGGCGCTGTAATGCGGGCCGCCGAAGATGCCGCCGCCCCGTTGGGCCGAGACCGACGACATGCAGATGATGCTGCCCGAACGCTGGGCGCGCATTGTCGGGATCACCGCCTGGGACATCAGCAAGGTGCCGCGCAGGTTGACGTCGAGAATGCGGTCGTAGTCCTTGCCGGTGATTTCCAGCGTCTTCACGGGCTGGGTGATGCCGGCGTTATTGACCAGCACATCGATGCGCCCGAACCGGGCCAGCACTTCGGCCACCGCATCACGCACCTGCGCTTCATCGGCCACGTTCGCGGCCAGGCCCAGGTGGCCTTCGCCAAGCTGCCCGGCGGCATCGCGGGCGGCATTCAGGTCAAGGTCGAGGATGGCCACCTTGGCGCCCTGGGCGGCAAAGGCCTGGGCGGTGGCGCGGCCGATACCGCGGGCAGAGGCGGCACCAGTGACAATTGCAATCTTGCCTTCGAGTAGCATGGGCAGTGCTCCGGATGATTGTTGTTGTGAGCAGCGGTTCCAGGCAGAACCGATAGGCACAGCTTGGTATGCGCACCGGCGCTGGGCAACGCAGTGCCTTTCAGCCTATGCTGAAAAAAATTCAGCACCGGGCAGGTGTCGGCCGCGTTGCGTGCCAGCGCTCAGCCCCAGTTCACGACGGAAAATCGATGAATCACGACGCGGGCAAGAAGCCCCTCCAGTTACCGCCGCTGAAAGCGATTCAGGCCTTCGAGCAGGCCGCACGTTTCGGCAACGTCGCCCGCGCAGCCGAGCAGCTCAACCTGACGCCTTCGGCTGTCAGCCATCAGATCGCCAACCTGGAAGCGTTGATTGGGCGCCCGCTGTTCCTGCGCACGGCCAAGGGCGTGACCCTGACGGCAGCGGGGGACCAGTACCTGCGTGAGGTGTCCGGTATTCTGCAGAGCCTGGCCACGGCCACCGAGCGCGCCGGCAGCGCGGTGGGGTTCGATTGCCTGCGCCTGCATTCGGCACCGAGTTTCGGCCTGCTCTGGCTGCTGCCGCGCCTGGAGCAGTTTCGCGCCAGCCACCCAGACATCCAGATCAACCTGTCCTGCTCCTACGAGGCGCTGCATTTTGGCCGGCACCAGATCGACGTGGATATCCGTCACGGCTACCCGAACTGGCCGAGCCTGGAGGTACGGACCATCCGCCACGAGCGCGCCACGGTGCTGGCCGCGCCGGCCCTGTTGGCGCGCCAGCCGATCCTGCAGCCCGCCGACCTGCTGGGCCACAACCTGATCCTTTCCGAGTCGGCGCTGGTGCAATGGCCGCAGTGGTTCGCCCAACAGGGCGTGTCGCTGCCCCAGGCCCCGTTCGCCCTGAGCTTCGACCGTTCCTACATGAGCCTGGAGGCAGCCAGCCACGGCTATGGCTTCGCCCTGGAAAGTTCATTGCTGTCGCAGGACTACGTGGCACGCGGGCAGCTGGTGCCGGTGTTCGGCGCCGAACAGGCCAGCCCCGTAAGTGCCCATCACCTGGTGTTTCCCCGTGGCCATGCGGAGTTGCCGCGGGTGCGTCGGTTTTTGGAATGGATGCAAGGGCAACTGGGGCACGACTTCAGTTACTGACCCCGACTAAATATGCTCAAGCCATAGGCAAATCCTTCATCACCCAGCCGCCCGTGGCCCCGGCGGCACGGTAAAGTGGCAGGATAATTCCAAAGGCGCCCCCAACCGGCGCCAGAGAGGTGCCTGTGGCTTCCTATACCTTGCGACAACTCAAGTATTTCGTCACCACTGTCGAGGCCGGCAGTGTCGCCGAGGCCTCGCGCCAGCTGTACATCGCCCAGCCGTCGATCTCCACTGCGATCAAGAGCCTGGAAGAGAGCTTCGGTGTGCAGTTGTTCATCCGCCACCACGCCCAGGGCGTGTCGCTGACCCCCAGTGGCAAGCGCTTCTACGCCAAGACCAAGACGCTGCTGCAGATGACCCACGAGTTCGAACAGAACGCCCTGGCCGATAACGACACCGTGGCCGGGCAGATCGACATTGGTTGTTTCGAGACTGTGGCGCCGTTGTACCTGCCACGCCTGATCGCCGGTTTTCGCCAGCGCTACCCAGGTGTCGATATCCGCCTGCGCGACGGCGAGCAGCAGGACCTGATACAGGGGCTGACCGCCGGCACTTTCGACCTGGCATTCCTCTACGACCACGACCTCGATGGCACCATCGAGACCGAGCCGTTGATGCCGCCGCACAAGCCCTACGTGCTGCTCCCCGAGAAGCACCGCTTTGCCGGCCAGGCGCAAGTGTCGCTGCGTGACCTGTGCCCGGAACCGATGATCCTGCTGGACGTGGCGCCGAGCCGCACCTATTTCGTCAGCCTGTTCAACGAGCTGGGCCTGACGCCGAACATCGTTTTCAGCTCGCCGTCGATCGAGATGGTGCGCGGGATGGTGGGGCAGGGGTTCGGCTTTTCGCTGTTGGTGACCCGGCCACATTCGCCATACACGTATGACGGGCAGAAGCTGGTGACGCTGGACATCGCCGAGCCGGTCACCTTGTCGGGGCTGGCGGCGGCGCGCTTGAAGCGGGTGCAGCTGACCAAGCCGGCGCAGCTGTTTGTCGAGTTCTGCAGGGAAGAACTGGGCAAGCTGTAAAAGCATCGCCGGCAAGCCGGCTCCCACAATGACCCTGCAGCGTCTGGGTGGAAGCCGGCTTGCCGGCGAAAGGGCTGCAAAGCAGCCCCGGTGGTTTCAAGGGATCAGTCTTGATCCGGCACCACCGCAATCACGTCGATCTCCATCAACCACTCGGCCTGGGCCAAGCCCGCAACCACCAGCCCGGTGGAGATCGGGAACACGCCCTTGAGCCATTTGCCCACCTCTTTGTACACCGGCTCACGGAAGCGCGGGTCGGTGATGTAGGTGGTGGTCTTGACGATGTGTGACAGGTCCGAGCCGGCTTCTTCAAGCAACTGCTTGACGTTCTTCATCGCCTGCTCGGCCTGTGCCTGGGGGTCGCCCAGGCCAACCAGTCGCCCTTCGAAGTCGGTACCGACCTGGCCGCGCACATAGATGGTGTTGCCGGCGCGCACGGCCTGGCACAGGTCGTTGTCCAGGGCCTGATTGGGGTAGGTGACCTTGGTGTTGAACATGCGGATGCGGGTATGGGTTGGCATCAGTGGGCTCCGAGGGTGCTGACGTTGCTGATCGAGTTGGATTGCTGCTCATCCACGTCCCGCTGTTCGCGGTCGCGGTAGGCCAGGTAGGTGCGCTGGGTGGCGATGTGGCCGGCGACGTGCTTGGCGTCGTGCCACACCCCCCAGATGAACGACGAACCGCGGCGCGACAGCCAGGGCAGGCCGAGGAAGTACACGCCCGGTTCGCGCGATACGCCGCGCTGGTGCTGGGGCTTGCCGTTGGCGTCGAAGGTGTCGACCTGCAGCCAGCTGAAGTCCACGCCGTAGCCGGTGGCCCAGATGATGCTGGTGACACCGGCCCGGGCCAGGTCCAGTTCGCGCAGCGGGTTGCTGACGCAATCCGGGTCTGGCAGGCGCTTGCGGGCTTCGGGTTCTTCCGGCAGGTCCAGGCCGTTGCGCTCGATATAGGCATCGGCGGCGTCGAGCAGGGCCAGGTAGTTTTCATCGCCGCGGCGGATGTTTTCCGCCAGGTTGTCCTGGAAGCGCGCCACGCCGTTGTCGAACGACTGGGTCAGGCCGACCAGGGTCATGCCCTGGTGGGCGAGGGCACGGAAGTCCACGGTGTGACCGCCACGGGCGCCACTGACGGCAATGGTCACGTGCTCGCGGCCGGGCTTGGCGATTTCGGCATCCCACTCGCCCAGCACGCCCAGCCACCAGCAGAAGTCACGGTTGCGGTAGGCGCGTGGCGGGCGGTCGTGGGCACCGACCGACAGGTAGACCTGGCGCCCGGCGCGCATCAGCTCTTCGGCAATCTGCACGCCGGAGGAGCCGGCACCCACCACCAGCACCGCGCCTTCAGGCAGCTGCTCGGGGTTGAAGTAGGCGGCAGAGTGGATCTGGTGCAGCTGCTCGTCTTTCGGCGCGATGGCCGGGATGACCGGGCGCTGGAATGGGCCGGTGGCAGCGACCACACGGTTGGCGCGGATCACGCCTTCGTTGGTTTCGATGGTGAAGCCCGGGCGGTCGGCATTGCGCACCACCTTCTTCACCTCGATGCCGGTTCGCACCGGCAGGTTGTACTTGCGAACATACTGCTCGAAGTAGTCGGCCACCTGGTCCTTGCCGGCGAAGGCATCGGCGTCGAGGTTGAATTCGAGGCCAGGGAAGCGGTCGTGCCACACCGGGCCGTTGGCGACCAGCGAGTCCCAGCGGCCCGTGCGCCAGGCCTCGGCGATACGGTTACGTTCCAGCACCAGGTGCGGCACGCCGAGTTTGCTCAGGTGTTCGCTCATGGCCACGCCGGCCTGGCCGGCGCCGACGACGAGGGTGTCGATTTCGATGGTGTTCATTGTCATGTCCGAGCCCTTGTTCAGGCGGTTTTTGTCAGGTCGGTTTGGAGGACCGCCGTTACCTGGGGCCAGACTAGGGACGCTGTGCAAATCACGAAAATAGTATTTAGCTTGGGCTTGCCGATAAAACGGCGAAGGCCTTGATGAGCAAGGCTTGCAGCGAGGTTTTGGAAGGCGCGCAGGTGTTTCGAGGGGCTGTCCGCGGCCTTAGTTTTTTCCTCTTCAAGGCAGAGGAAAATGTTGGTTTCGCGTACTGGAGGGTTCTGTTCAGATTGCCTGCAATCGCACAGGACAACAGGAGCATCACATGACCTTTTCCATCATCGGTCGCTGCCAGGAAACCGGCCAGGTCGGCATCGCCATCAGCTCATCGAGCATCGCCGTGGGCGCCCGTTGCCCTTGGGTGCGTGCGGGCGTCGGCGCCGTGGCCACCCAGAACATCACCTTGCCGGCCCTCGGCCCGCAAATTCTCGATGCCCTGGAACAGGGCCGGCTGCCGCCAGCCGCGGCGCTGGACCGGGTGCTCAGCGCCAATGGTTGGAGCGAGTATCGCCAAGTCACGGTGATCGACAGCAACGGCCAGGTGGCGCTGTTCACCGGCAAGGAAGCGCTGGGCGTGCACAATGCGGTGGCCGGCGAGCAATGTGCTGCAGCCGGCAATCTATTGTCATCGGTGCAGGTGATCGAAGCGATGGTGCAGGCCTTCGAACAATCTGCAGGGCACCTGGCCGATCGCCTGCTGGCGGCCATGCACGCGGCCATGGCGGCTGGTGGCGAGGCTGGCCCGGTGCACTCGGCGGCGCTGAAAGTCGCCGGCGAGCTGACCTGGCCGCTGGTGGACCTGCGTGTGGACTGGGCGGATGAAGACCCGATCGGCGTACTCGACGGCCTGTGGCAGGCGTACCGCCCACAAATGCAGGATTACGTCACCCGCGCCCTGAACCCCACCACCGCGCCAAGCTATGGGGTGCCGGGGGATGAATGAGTTCAGCAGCCGCTCCTTGTTGGCCCGGTTGATCGGCTTTGCCACGGTCAGCCGCGATTCCAACCTGCAGTTGATCGGCTTCATTCGCGATTACCTGGCCGAACTGGGCGTTGAGAGCGAGCTGTTCCATAACCCCGAGGGCACCAAGGCCAACCTGTTCGCCACCATTGGCCCCAAGGGTGTGGGGGGCGTGGTGCTCTCTGGGCACACCGATGTGGTGCCAGTGGATGGCCAGGCCTGGACGGTTGACCCGTTTGCGCTGACTGAGCGTGAAGGGCGACTGTACGGCCGTGGCACGGCGGACATGAAGGGGTTTATCGCCTCGGTGCTGGCGGCGGTGCCGGCGTTTCTGGCACAACCGCTGCGCATGCCGGTGCACCTGGCGTTTTCCTATGATGAGGAAGTCGGCTGCCTGGGCGTGCGCTCGATGCTTGCCGCGCTGGAACAGCGCCCACACAAGCCGCGCCTGTGCCTGATCGGCGAGCCGACCGAACTGAAACCGGTGCTTGGGCACAAGGGCAAGCTGGCCATGCGCTGCCAGGTGCATGGCGCGGCGTGCCATTCGGCGTACGCCCCCTATGGGGTCAATGCCATCGAATACGCCGCCAAGCTGATCGGCAAGCTGGGCGAGATCGGAGAAGCTCTGGCAGTGCCCGAGCAGCATGACGAGCGATTCGATCCACCGTTCTCGACCGTGCAGACCGGCGTGATCAAAGGGGGCCGAGCGTTGAATATCGTGCCCGAGGAGTGTGCCTTCGACTTCGAGGTGCGGGCCTTGCCAGGCTTCGAGGCGCAGACGGTGGCTGACCAGTTGCAGGCCTATGCCGAGGCAGAGTTGCTGCCGCGCATGCGCAAGGTCAATGCGGCCGGTGACATTCGCCTGGAGCCGCTTAGCGCCTATCCGGGTTTGGCGACGCCTGCCGACAGCGAGGCGGCGGGTTTGGTCGCGTTGCTCAGTGGGTCTGAAGCATTCGGCACCGTGGCCTTTGGTACGGAAGGTGGGTTGTTCGATCAGGCAGGTATCCCGACCGTGGTCTGTGGGCCGGGGAGCATGGAGCAGGGGCACAAGCCGGATGAATTTGTCAGCGTGGAGCAGTTGCAGGGCTGTGATGCGTTGCTGCTCAGGCTGGTGGATTACCTCACGCAGGGCTGACTGCGGTGGCTGCTTCATGGGTAAACCCGCCCCCACAGGTTTTTGCGCAGGTTCAAGAACAGCGATGAACCTGTGTGGGCTTGTCCTGGCGACGAACCGCCGCGAATGGGCCGCAAAGCGGCCCCGAGGCCTCAGAAGGTCGCTTTGACTTGCAGGCCCACCACCAGCGCGTCATCGATGCTCTGGCCGGAGAAGGCACCCGGCTCGATGATGTACTGCACATCCGGTCGCAGGTTCAGCCACGGCGTGGCCTGGTAGCCATAGCTCAGTTCGATCAACTGCTCGGCGCCGTCGATGTTGGACAGCGGTTGCCCGGCATTGAGCGCGGCGTCTTCCTGCACGTCACGGCTGCGCGGGTTCTGCACGGCGCGGCCATAGCCCAGCGCCACGGTGTCACGCGGGCGGCCTTCGAATGGCTTGTACAGGACTACGCCGGCGCCATACCACTTGGTGAACGGCGAGGCGGCCTCGCTCGATGCCGAGTACTGGCCGAAGGCATGCAGGCTGCGGCCTGGGGAGCCGGCATCGTTCCACACTGCCTGGTCAATCAGCAGGTAGTGGCCACCACGGCCGGACACTTCCTTGTCGCTGCCGATGCGTTTGACGTCGGAACTGTCGTAGTAGTAACCCAGCTTGTACTCGCCCGGCAGTTCGCCCTGCAGCTTGTACACCAGCTCAACCGGCACCACGGTGCCCGTGGTGTGCTTGGGCCCCAGGTGCCAGGCGCGGCTGGAGTTGCCGTTGCTCTCGGGGTCGACGTTGAACGCCGCCACGCGCAGCTGCCACGAAGGCGACAGGTCGTACTTCACGCGCACACCCAGGTGGGCGTTGGGGTAGTTGGTCCAGCCGCTGCCACCGGACATGTTCAGCGGGTGACCGCAGAAACCGGCGTTCATGAAGTTGCACAGGATGCCGCTGTCCAGGCCGCCGAGGTCGTTGCCCATGGCCATGTAGCCCAGCTTGACGTTGAGCGCCGGGGTGAACAGGGTGCGCTCGTAGCTCAGCTCGGTCAGGCGGGTGTACAGGCCACCGTAGTTTTCCTGGATCGGCAGGCGGTTGCCTACCAGGTCCTCCGAGGCACTGTTGCCGCGACGGTCGTTGATGGTCAGCTGGACCTTGCCACCGTTGTCCAGGCCATACAGTTTCGACAGGTCGAACTGCACGCCGAACTTGAGGTTCTGCGAGTAGCGCGCCGAGCGGTGCAGGCCACCGTGGGCGTTGTAGGCGGTTTCACCGCTGTAGTCGCCGGTGATCCTCACGCCGTCTTCTTCGAGCTGGTGGCGCAAGCCGCCCCAGTCGCCGGTCATGGTGCTGCGGGTCATGAGGTCGCCGTCGGCCAGGGCGGTGGTGCTGGCCAGGGCGAGGAGCAGGGCAGTAGGTGTGTAGCGCATTGCGAGGGCTTTCCTGGGAAATCTTGGTGTTATTGGGGGCCATTCGCGGAACAAGCCCGCCCCCACAGCATCTGCGCGATAGCTGTGGGAGCGGGCTTGCCCGCGAAAAGAGCGACTCGGCTTATGGCAGTGCGTAAGAAATCACATAGTCGCCACGGTCAGTCGACTGACGGGCGCCGCCTGCAGTGATCACCACGTACTGTTTGCCGGTCTTCGGCGAGACGTAGGTCATCGGGCCGCCCTGGCTACCGACTGGCAGGCGGGCCTTCCAGATTTCGTTACCGTTGCTGCTGTCGTAGGCGCGCAGGTAGAAGTCCTGGGTACCGGCGATAAACACCAGGCCACCTTGAGTCGACAGGGTGCCGCCCAGGGTTGGCAGGCCGATCTTGATCGGCAGGTGCATGCGGATGCCGAGCGGGCCGGTATCTTCTACGGTGCCGACCGGTACCTGCCAGGCCACCTGGCGGGTCTTCATGTCGATAGCGGTCAGCGTGCCGAATGGCGGCGCCTGGCAGGGGATGCCGGCGACCGACAGGAAGCGGTTCTTGTTCACTGCATACGGGGTGCCTTTCAGCGGTACGGCGCCCATGCCGGTGTTCAGCGCTTCGCCACCGGAAGCGGCCTGGCCTTTGTTCTGCGACGGGATCATCTGGATCCACAGGCCCAGACGCATGTCGTTGACGAAGATGAAGCCATGCACCGGGTCGGTAGAGAGGCTGCCCCAGTTCATGCCACCCAGCGAACCTGGGAAGCTCAGCGACAAGTCGGTGCCCGGCGCGGTGTACAGGCCGTCGTAGCGCATCTTCTTGAAGTCGATACGGCACAGCAGCTGGTCGTATGGGGTGGCGCCCCACATGTCCGATTCGGTCAGGGTCTGCGCGCCGATCTGCGGCATGCCCACCGATTTCGGCTGGGTCGGGGAGTACGGTTCGTTAGGGATGTTGCTTGGCTTGACCGGCACTTCGTCAACCTGGGTCAGCGGCTTGCCGGTAGCGCGGTCGAGCACGTAGATCTGCCCGGCCTTGGTGCCGATCACCACCGCAGGCACCGACTTGCCGTCGTCCTTGGTGAAGTCGATCAGGCTTGGCTGCATCGGCAGGTCGAAGTCCCACAGGTCGTTGTGCACGGTCTGGAACACCCACTTCTCGTTGCCGGTGGTGGCGTCCAGGGCCAGCACGGAGGCGCCGTAGGTGTGGTCCAGCTTGTTGCGCTCGACACCGTAGATGTCGGTCGACGACGAGCCCATTGGCAGGAACACGGTGTTCATGGCCGGGTCGTAGGACATCGGTGCCCAACTGTTCGGGGTGCTGCGCACATAATTGCTGCCGTCGGCAGGGGCATTGCGGTCTTCCGGGTTGCCCGGGTCGAAGGCCCAGCGCATGGCACCGGTAATCACATCGAAGCCGCGGATCACGCCGCCAGGCATGTCGGTTTGCACGTTGTCGGCAACACGGCCACCCACCACCACAGTGGTACCGGCCATCAGCGGCGCGGAGGACAGTTGGTAGAAGGAGTCCGGCACATCACCCAGGCCGGCCATCAGGTTGACCTGGCCATTGTTGCCGAAGCCCTGGCAGAACTCACCGGTGTCGGCATCGACTGCGATCAGTCGGCCGTCGATGGTGTTGGTCAGCAGGCGACGCTGGCAGTTTGCACCGGCCGGCACGCTACCGACGGTGATCGGTGAGCTGTTCGGTTGGGTAGGCTGGGCGATCGGCGCGGTGGCGTCGAAATAGGCCATGCCACGGCAGCGCTGCCAGACCTTGGACTGGGCGTTGATCTCGTTCTTCCACAGCTCTTTGCCGGTGTCGGCATCGAGGGCGATCAGGTTGTTGTGCGGGGTGCAGATGAACACCTTGTTGCCAACCTGCAGCGGGGTCAGCTGGTCTTCGGCACCGTTGCCGTCGCTGATGGCCACGTCACCGGTGTGGTAGGTCCAGGCGACCTTGAGCTTGTCGACGTTGTCGCGGTTGATCTGGTCCAGCGCGGCGAAGCGGCTGCCACCTTCGGTATTACCGTAGTGGGCCCAGTCCTTCTGCTCCTTGCCAGCTTCGACCGGGGTCATGCCCGGGCCTTTGCCGGTAGGCGCAACGCTTGGGTGAGCGACGAACATGTTGCCTGCGGCGATCACCAGCACCACGGCCAGCACACCGGCAATGCCGTAGGCACCACGGCCAGTGCTGCCACCGTTGGCACGTACCAGCAGCGGGTAGACCAGTGCCACCACCATGCCGATCGCGCCGAACATGAACAGGCGCGAGAACAGCGGCCAGAACACCAGGCCAGCGTCGATCAGCGCCCACAGCGCGGTACCGACCAGGAAGGCTGCGTACAGCCAGGCGCCGGCTTTTTTGCGCCGGGCGATGAGCACACCGGCGATGGCCATGGCCAGGCCGCCGATGAGGAAGTACCAGGAACCGCCCAGGCCAGCCAGCTTGATGCCGCCAGCAGCCAGGAGAAGGCCGAGCAGGGCGACGATCACGCCCAAGCCGACCAGGATGATGTTTGTGGCGCCAGAGGCGCGCGGTGTTTCGTTCATGCCAGGGATCTCAGCAGGTGGAATGGGCGCAGTTTAAGCCCTTAGCAAGCTAATTAACAAGTTAGTACATAATATTGTGAGGCTGATTGTCG
>Ga0213824_1000286_pt1 | contig 42641 bp, 42 predicted proteins | sample MC6MC0906MG_FD_179892 | JGI IMG/M metagenome (GOLD analysis project Ga0213824, IMG submission 179892) | Enriched soil aggregate microbial communities from Iowa State University, Ames, United States - MC6-MC0906-MG | ecosystem: Environmental > Terrestrial > Soil > Unclassified | place: USA: Iowa...
ACCGAACCGACCCGCACCAACGTCAACGACTTCCGCGCCATCCTGATCCTCGAGACTGCACAATCATGACGCCTGATAAAAAAGTCAAAATCCTCGCCACCCTCGGCCCTGCGATCAACGGCATCGACGACATCCGCCAACTGGTCGAAGCCGGGGTCAATATCTTCCGCCTCAACTTCAGCCACGGCGAACACGCCGACCACGCCCTGCGCTACCAGTGGATCCGCGAAGTCGAGCAGCAACTGAACTACCCGCTGGGCATCCTCATGGACCTGCAAGGGCCGAAGTTGCGCGTCGGTCGCCTGGCCGAAGGCAAGGTGCAACTGCAGCGCGGCCAGTCTCTGCGCCTGGACCTGGACACGACGCCGGGCAACAGCGCGCGGGTCAACCTGCCCCACCCGGAAATCATCGCCGCGCTGGAGCCGGGCATGGACCTGCTGGTGGACGACGGCCGCCTGCGCCTGCGGGTCACCGCCAAGCACGCCGACGCCATCGACACCACCGTGCTGAACGGCGGTGAGTTGTCCGACCGCAAGGGCGTCAACGTGCCGCAAGCGGTACTGGACCTCTCCCCGCTCACCGAAAAGGACCGCCGTGACCTGGCCTTCGGCCTGGAGCTGGGCGTGGACTGGGTGGCGCTGTCGTTCGTGCAGCGCCCGGAAGACATTGTTGAGGCGCGCCAGCTGATCGGCGACCGCGCCTACCTGATGGCCAAGATCGAGAAGCCGTCGGCGGTCGAGCAGTTGCAGGCGATCGCCGAGCTGTCCGACGCGATCATGGTCGCCCGTGGCGACCTGGGCGTGGAAGTGCCGGCTGAGAGCGTGCCGCAGATCCAGAAGCGCATCATCGGCACCTGCCGTCAGCTGGGCAAACCGGTGGTGGTGGCCACGCAGATGCTCGAATCCATGCGCTTCTCGCCAGCGCCAACCCGCGCCGAGGTCACTGACGTGGCCAACGCCGTGGCCGAAGGTGCCGATGCGGTGATGCTGTCGGCCGAAACCGCCTCGGGCGACTACCCGCTGGAAGCCGTGCAGATGATGAGCAAGATCATCCGCCAGGTGGAAAATGGCCCGGACTATCAGGCCCAGCTCGACGTTGGCCGGCCCAAAGCCGAGGCCACCGTGTCGGACGCCATCAGCTGCGCGATCCGCCGTATCAGCGGGATCCTGCCGGTGGCGGTGCTGGTCAACTACAGCGAATCGGGCGCCTCGACCCTGCGCGCCGCCCGCGAGCGGCCACGGGCACCGATCCTCAACCTGACGCCGAACCTGGTCACCGCCCGCCGCCTGAGTGTGACCTGGGGCGTGCACTCGGTGGTCAACGACCGCCTGCGCCAAGTCGACGAGATTTGCTCGACCGCGCTGGAGATCGCCCAGGCACAGGGCATGGCCAGCCGCGGCGACACGCTGCTGATCACGGCCGGCGTGCCTTTCGGCAAACCTGGCTCGACCAATACGCTGCGGATCGAGACCTTGGTCTGATCCAAAGGCCCATTCGCGGGGCAAGCCCGCTCCTACAGGCACACCGCTTACCTTCAGACAGCAGTGTGCCCGTGGGAGCGGGCTTGCCCCGCGAATGGAGGGCAAAGCCCTCCCCTTGCCCCCCTACAAAGCCCTGCGGAAAACCGAGGCCCAAAGAGGCCCACCGCTCTTCCATCAACCTTACCGACTGCCCATGTACACCAAAAATTTCGTCAACCCGTGCCCCGACTGGGCCACGGCGCTGCTCAACGGCTTCAGCCAGGTGCTGCTGCTGCGCAACCCGCTGTGCGGCCTGTGCTGCCTGCTGGCCATCCTGCTGACCGCCCCCAACCTGGTCGGTGGTGCCCTGCTCGGCGCCCTCGCCGGCTTGCTCACGGCCCAACGCCGCCACTATGACCGCACGGACCGCCAGGCCGGCCTGTACTGCTACAACGGCGTGCTGATCGGCATCTTGATCAGCGCGGTGCTGCCGTGGTCGGCGATCATCCCGCCGCTGATCATCGCGGCCGGCGGCCTGTCCAGCATCATCACCCATCAGTGGCGCAAGCGCGGCGGCAAGCTGCTGGTTGCCTACACCGCCCCCTTCGTGCTGCTGGGCTGGGGCACGCTGCTGGTGGCCGAGCCCAGCGCCTCGGTGTTTGCCGAAGCCGCCCCGCTATACGCCCTGGCGCGCGGCGTAGGGCAGATCTTCCTGCTCGACCACCCGATGGCCGGACTGCTGATCATCATCGGCATGTTCATCGCCAACCCGTACGCCGCGCTGTGGGCGGTGCTCGGTTCAGCCATCGGCGGGGGCGTGGCGCTGCTGACCGACCAGGCGCAGGCCGCCTGGATGGGGCTGTACGGCTTCAACGCGGCCCTCGCGGCGCTGGCCTTCAGCCGCCAGGGCGAGCGGCCCTGGGTCACCTTGCTGGCCATCGCCCTGGCACTGCTGCTGCAGCCGCTGTTCAAGCTGCTGCCGATCGCCGGGCTGACCGCGCCCTTCGTGGTGGCCTGCTGGCTGATGCACCTGGGCAAGCATATGGCCTCGCTCAACCAGCGCGGCAACACCAGCCGCTTGCACAGCTGAAAGCCAGCCCCTAGGCTCAGCCCATTACCCAACGGACCGAGCCCATGAACAACCCTGCGAGCCTGCGCGAGCGGCTCTACGTCATCGTCTTCCAGTCCGACACCGTGGCTGGAAGACGCTTTGACAAGATCCTTCTGCTGATCATCCTGGCCAGCCTGGTCACGGTGATTCTTGACAGCATCGACGATGTGCACCGCAACTATGCCGGCCTGTTGGCCGCTATCGAATGGGGCTTCACGGCGATCTTCCTGGTCGAGTACCTGGCCCGCCTGTACTGCTCGCCCAAGCCCCTGCGCTATGCCTTCAGTTTCTACGGCCTGGTCGACCTGCTGGCGATCGTGCCGGGGGTCATCGCCCTGTACTACAGCGACGCCCAGTACCTGCTGATCATCCGCGTGATTCGCATGCTGCGGATCTTCCGCGTGCTCAAGCTCAGCCCGTACCTCAAGCAGGCGCATTACCTGCTGGAAGCGTTGCGCGGCAGCAAGCAGAAGATCATCGTGTTCCTGGTCAGTGTGTCGACCCTGGTCACCGTGTTCGGCACCTTGATGTACGTGGTCGAAGGGCCCGAACATGGCTTTACCAGTATCCCCAAGGGCATCTACTGGGCCATCGTCACCCTGACCACCGTGGGTTTTGGCGACATCGTGCCAAAAACCCCGCTGGGCCAGGTGCTGTCGTCGCTGGTGATGATCACCGGTTACTCGATCATTGCCGTGCCCACGGGGATTTTCACTGCCGAACTGGCCAATGCCATGCGCGGCGAACAGCTGCAGCACGACTGCCCGACGTGCAGCAAGAAGACTCACGAACACGGCGCCGCCTTCTGCTCGCGCTGCGGCAATGTATTGTTCCCGAAAACCGAATAAGCAAAGAGCCATTTGGTCTTTAAGCGCCCAAGAACGAAACGCTATAGTCGCTGGCACATTGCCAAACACTTGAACTAGAACAAGGAAGCATCGTGAAAAAACTCTTCAGCGCATCGCTGCTCGCTGCCGGCCTGGCCCTCGGCAACCTCGCCCAGGCCGCCCCGACCCTGCTCAACGTGTCCTACGACGTAATGCGCGATTTCTACAAGGACTACAACCCAGCATTCCAGAAGCACTGGGAAGCCGAGCACAACGAAAAGGTCAATGTGCAGATGTCCTTTGGCGGTTCGAGCAAACAGGCGCGCGCGGTAATCGATGGCCTGCCGGCCGATGTCATCACCATGAACATGGCCACCGACATCAACGCGCTGAACGACAACGGCAAGCTGGTACCGGACAACTGGGTCACCCGCTTGCCGAACAACAGCGCGCCGTTCACCTCGGCCACCGTATTCATCGTGCGCAAGGGCAACCCCAAGGCACTGAAGGACTGGCCTGACCTGCTCAAGGATGGCGTGCAGGTGATCGTGCCCAACCCGAAAACCTCGGGTAACGGCCGCTACACCTACCTGTCGGCCTGGGGTTACGTGCTGAAGACCGGCGGTGACGAAGCCAAGGCCAAGGCCTTCGTCGGCAAGCTGTTCAAGCAGGCTCCGGTGCTCGATACCGGTGGCCGCGCCGCCACCACCACCTTCATGACCAACCAGATCGGCGACGTGCTGGTGACCTTCGAGAACGAAGCCGAAATGATCGCCCGCGAGTTCGGCCGCGACCAGTTCGAGGTGGTCTACCCGAGCGTTTCGGCCGAGGCCGAGCCGCCGGTGAGCGTGGTCGACAAGGTGGTGGCGAAAAAAGGCACCCAGGCCGTGGCCGAGGAATACCTGAAGTACCTGTGGTCGCCGGCAGCCCAGGAAATCGCTGCACAGAACTACCTGCGCCCACGTGATTCGACGGTGCTGGCCAAGTACACCGACCGCTTCCCTAAAGTCGATTTCTTGTCGGTTGAGAAGACCTTCGGTGATTGGCGTACCGTGCAGAAGACCCACTTCAATGATGGTGGCGTCTTCGACCAGATCTATACCGGCCAGTAATTGATCCAGGCTGTTCCGGCCCCATCGCCGGCAAGCCGGCTCCCACAGGATGACCACAGGCCCGGGCGCTGCACGGTCCCTGTGGGAGCCGGCTTGCCGGCGATGGGGCCCGCACCGACACCACACCACATCGAACTTTCCACCCCACCACCCATCAGTACCTTGAGTAACCCTGCCCCGCTCACCCCGGCCCAAGGAGTACTCCAGTGCTGCGCTACCTCACCCTCCTGCTGCTCGGCTGCCTGCTGAGCACCCACCTGCTGGCTGCAGACCCCGCCCCCGCCGAAGAACAACCCGCTGAACCTGAAGCCGTGCTCCAAGGCGGGCTGCTCGGTGCACTGGCCGACGGCTTGGACAGCGCCGCCCAGGAGCTTGACCTCGACGCCCACCTGGTCGACGCCTGGCGCCTGCGCACCGACCGTGCCGCCCAGGAAATGGAACGCCTGGTCGATCGCCACTCGGCCAGTGACTCGCTGCAACTGGCAGGCAACTTCATCCTGCTGAGCCTGACCTGGGCCGCGAGCTTCGCCGTACTGACCAGCCTCGGACGCTGGCTCAGCCAGCGCGCGGCGGCTACCCCCTGGCTGCGCCAGCGCCAACGCGCCACCAGCCTGCTCGGCTACTTGCTGCCCTACACCCTGCCTGCCCTGGCCAGCCTGCCGTTGACACTCTACGTCAGCCGCTTCCTCGACCCGTCGGTGGCCCGTGCCCTAGGGCTGAGCCTGGCTTACGCCACCAGCAGCGGCCTGTTTTCGACCTCGATCATCCTGTGCCTGGTCACCCTGTTCGATGCCGGCCACAAACGCCCGGCCGTGGCCGTGATCAAGCGCCTGGCGCCGCGGCCGCTGTTCCTGATCGGCTTTCTCGCGGCCTGGAGCGACGCCCTGACCAGCCCGCAGATCGCCCGTCAGCTGGGCGGCAACATCACCGCCAGCATCGCTGTGTTCACCGGCCTTGCCGCCACCTTCATCTTCGCCAGCCTGGTGATCCGCCTGCGCCGCCCCGTCGCCCACCTGATCCGCAACCGCGCCTTCAAGGACCGGGTGCAGCACCGCGCCGTGCAGGAAACCCTGCGGATCTTTTCGGTGTTGTGGTACTTGCCGATCCTGTTGATGATCCTGGTCTCGGCGATTCACCTGATCGGCGCCGGCGAAGAAAGCCAGAAGGCGCTGCAGAAGGCCTTGCTGACCACGGTGCTGCTGGTTTCCACCGTGTTCCTCAGCACCTTGCTGCAACACCTGCTGGCGCCACGCGAAGCGGATCCCGGGCAACGCGTACGGCCTTACAAGGAACTGCTGCGCAGCCTCGCCCATGCACTGCTGCGCATTGCCATGGCCGTGGCGTTCATCGAACTGCTGGGGCGCATCTGGGGCGTTTCGGTGATCGGCTTTGCCCTGAGCAACAGCCTGGGCCAGGCGATCAGTAATTCGCTGTCCAGCATCGGCCTGATCCTGCTGGTCACCTGGCTGCTCTGGGTGGTACTCGATACCGCCATCCAGGAAGCGCTGAAGCCCGCTGTCGGCAAGCGGGCCGCGCGTCAGCCAAGCACGCGCACAAGGACCATCCTGCCGATGCTGCGCAACGCTATCAAGGTTGTCCTGATCGTCATCTGCACCATCACCACCATGGCCAACCTGGGCATCAATGTCGCGCCACTCTTGGCCGGTGCCGGGGTGATCGGCCTGGCCATCGGCTTTGGCTCGCAGCAGCTGGTGCAGGATGTGATCACCGGGCTGTTCATCCTGATCGAAGACACCATCTCGATCGGCGACTGGGTGGTGCTCGACTCCGGCCACGCCGGCACCGTCGAGAGCTTGACCATCCGCACCTTGCGCCTGCGCGATGGCAAGGGCTTCGTGCACTCGGTGCCCTTCGGCCAGATAAAGGCGGTCACCAACCAATCACGGCAGTTTGCCTATGCCTTCTTCTCGGTGCAGTTCACCTACGACAGCGATGTGGACGAGTCGCTGGCGCTGATCCATGAGGTGGGGCAGTCGATCAGCGATGATCCAATGCTGCGCATCAACCTCCAAGGGCCGCTGCAGGTGTTCGGGGTTGATCGCATGGACTTGAACGGGTTTGTGCTGACGGCGCAGTTCCGCACCATTTCCGGCGGGCAGTATGCGGTGAGCCGAGCGTTCAATGAGCGTCTTAAAAAGCGTGTCGACCAGACCGAGAATGTGTTCTTTGCCCAGGTGTATCCACTCCCGGTGCGCGGGGTTACAGCTTGATGGAGATAGGTCCGGCCCTATCGCCGGCAAGCCGGCTCCCACAGGGTTATGCAGCGCCGCAGTAACAGTGGGAGCCGGCTCGCCGGCGATGGGAGCAGTGTGGACAGCATCAAATCTGGCGGAATACCAAAGCCTTCAAACCGCCCGCCGGGTCCGCATCGGGAAACTCCGGCGGGTTCTCCAATCGCTCGATGAAGGCCAACGACGGCGCCTGCTCGGCCATCCCCTCGATCAGAAACTCCGGCCCGATCCCCGGGTCGTTGACACACGCCAGCACCGTCCCACCCGCGCTCAGCAGCTCCGGCAAACGCCGCAGAATCTTCGCGTAATCCTGGGTCAGCACAAAACTGCCCTTCTGGAAGGTCGGCGGGTCGATGATGATCAGGTCATACGGCCCGTACTTGCGCACCTTGCCCCACGACTTGAACAGCTCATGCCCCAGGTACGCCACCCGCGACGCATCGTGGCCGTTGAGCCGATGGTTGTCGCGGCCACGCGACAGCGCCGACTTGGCCATGTCCAGGTTGACCACCTGCTCGGCGCCGCCGGCAATCGCCGCCACCGAAAAGCCACAGGTGTAGGCGAACAGGTTGAGCACGCGCTTGCCCTGCGCCTGTTCACGTACCCAGCGGCGGCCATAGCGCATGTCGAGGAACAGGCCGTTGTTCTGTCGCACGCCCAGGTCGAGCAGGTAGGTGAGGCCATCCTCGACCACTTCGCGCTGCTGGCACGGCTCGCCCCACAGCCATTGGCCCGGGCTGTCCGGCAGGTAGCGATGCTGGATGAGAATGGCCCGCCCGGTCCATTGCGGGCGTTCGGCCAGGTTACGCAGCATGGCCTCCAGCTCGGGCAGCTGGCCACCTGGCGGCTCGCGGAACAACGCTACCGACAGCACGCCTTGCAACCAGTCGACAGTCACCTGCTCCAGCCCCGGCCAGCAGCGGCCGCGGCCGTGGAACAGGCGGCGGGTTTCCTGCGGGGCAGGGTCGAGGGCGGTGAGCAGATGCTGTTCTAGGGTTTGGATCGGCGAAGTCATGGCGGGTCGCAAGCAGGTAAAAGGGGGCATTCTACCCTTTGGCCGCGACCTGCGCAGAACGGAACCACCACCCTTGCTGCATCCCCGCCGCTGCCAGCAGGATCAGCGCCACGCCCAGCCACTGCAACGGCGCCAGACGGTGCCCGAACGCCACCCAGTCGACCAGGATCGCGGCAATCGGGTAGATGAACGACAGCGCACCGGTCAACGCCGTGGGCAAGCGCTGGATGGCGCTGTACAGCAGCACGTACATCAACCCGGTGTGGACCATGCCCAAGGTCACCAGGCTGGCCAGCGCCGAGGGTTCGCCAGGCAAGCCGCCCAGCGTGACCCAGGGCGCCAGCAGCAACACCCCAGTGGCCACCTGGATCAAGGCGATCAGGTGCGGCGGCGTGCCTTTCAGGCGTTTGATGATCAGCGCGGCGACGGCATACAGAAACGCTGCGCCCAGGGCCAGGCCAATACCCAGCAGGTAGTCCTCACCACTGCCCTGCCCCGCGCCATGGGCACTGACGATGGCCAGCATTCCGAGAAACGCCACGCTCAGCCAGGTGACCTTGGCCGCAGTGATCTTCTCACCGAGAAATACCGCCGCCAGCCCCACCAGCATGAACGGCTGCACGTTGTACACCGCCGTGCCGATGGCGATCGACGCCCGCGAATAGGAGGCGAACAGCAACACCCAGTTGCCGACGATGGCCACACCGCTGACGATGGCCAGGAGCAAGGCGGTACGGCTGATCACGCCCGGCTTGAGGAAGCCAAACGCCGCGCAGATCACCAGCAACGTACCGGTGCCGAATACGCAGCGCCAGAACACCACCTCCAGCACCGGCTGCCCGGACACCAGCACGAACCAGCCGATTGTCCCGGAAATCAGCATGGCGGCGACCATTTCCAGCGAACCACGGCGCAACGAACTGTCCATCTCACACCTCCGATTGACGATGGCCACAGTATGCAGAGGGCGACCGCTTGCCATCCAGCGGATAAGCAAGGCAGTTCTGGCGTTCAGCCTTTACTATCAAGGCAAATCCTCGACTTCACCTGATGAGGCGCACATGACCGATACCATCGACCAATTGCTGATCAATGCCTTGATGGAAGACTCCCGCCGCTCGCTGAAAGCGCTGGCGCAGATCAGCGGATTATCCGCCCCCAGTGTCAGCGAACGCCTGCGCCGCCTCGAAGAACGCGGCGTGCTGCGCGGTTACACCGTGGAGGTCGACCCGCGCAGCTTCGGCTACCAGCTGCAGGCCATCGTGCGCATCCGCCCGCTGCCCGGGCAGTTGCAGGAGGTGGAGCGGCAGATCATCGCCATCCCCGAGTTCACCGAGTGTGACAAGGTTACCGGGGAGGATTGCTTCATCGCGCGGTTGCATGTGCGCTCGATGGAGCAACTCGACACCCTGCTCGATCGCATCAATGTGCTGGCCGAAACCAACACCGCGATCATCAAGAAGAGCCCGGTGAAACGGCGCCTGCCACCCATGGACTGAAGCGCTGAAAACCTGACTATTTTTTGTACACACGAATGTCACCTTAGGTGCCATTTTTGTGTGCACGACTGCTAGCAATGCCCCAATACGTTACACAAGCCCAACAACTAATTTTGACCAAATGATCAACTAATTGAGCAACTAAAAATTTAAACCTGTTCATTGGGTCAAGTTATATTTCCATTATTTCATTCACTTATCTTCCAGAAACATAGATTCGAAATAGTGGGTAACTGAACACTGGTTTTTGCCTGGCATGGAACTCGCTTTTGTGTGTTCGTGTTTTGTATACAAGTTAAACAAAACATAAATACACAAGAACCCGCGACGCCGGCCCAACCCCGGCCGCCGCGCCCAGAACCCAGTGATGCCAACGCTGCACCGACGAGATGGCGAGCCCGTGCGCATGCCCGCTCATCGCAGTCCACGTGCATCAGGAGCCTGCCGGAATGAGCACCAGCCTCGACATTGCCCCGGAATTGTCCGTCGCCAGCACCCACCCCGCTTCCACCTTGGCCGGCCATGCGCCACAACTTGAACTGAGCCCGCGCCTGCACAACCGCGACCTCGCCCCAACCCGTATCGAAGGCCGCCGCTGGGGGCGCTACAGCATTTTCGCGCTGTGGACCAACGACGTGCACAACATCGCCAACTACTCCTTCGCCATGGGCTTGTTCGCCCTCGGCCTGGGTGGCTGGCAGATCCTCTTGTCATTGGCCATCGGCGCGGCGCTGGTGTACTTCTTCATGAACTTGTCGGGCTACATGGGGCAGAAGACCGGCGTACCGTTCCCGGTCATCAGCCGCATTGCCTTCGGAATCCATGGCGCGCAGATCCCGGCGCTGATCCGCGCCGTCATCGCCATTGCCTGGTTCGGCATCCAGACCTACCTGGCCTCGGTGGTGCTGCGGGTGCTGCTGACCGCCGTATGGCCGCAACTGGCAAGCTTGGACCACGACAGCATCCTCGGCCTTTCGAGCCTTGGCTGGGTGTGTTTCGTGGCGATCTGGCTGGTGCAACTGGTGATCCTTGCCTACGGCATGGAGATGGTGCGCCGCTACGAGGCCTTCGCCGGCCCGGTGATCCTGCTGACCGTGGCCAGCCTGGCGCTGTTCATGTACTTCAAGGCCGATGCGCGTATCGCCTGGTCGGTGGCCGAACCGCTGACCGGTTATGAGATGTGGCGCAACATCTTCGCCGGCGGCGCGTTGTGGCTGGCGATCTACGGCACCCTGGTGCTCAACTTCTGCGACTTTGCGCGCTCCTCGCCGTGCCGCAAGACCATCCGCGTCGGCAACTTCTGGGGCTTGCCGGTGAACATCCTGGTGTTTGCGATGATCACCGTGGTGCTGTGCGGCGCGCAGTTCCAAATCAACGGGCAAATCATCGACAGCCCGACCCAGATCGTCGCCAGCATCCCCAACACGGCGTTCCTTGTGCTCGGCTGCCTGGCCTTCCTGATCGTCACCGTGGCGGTGAACATCATGGCCAACTTCGTCGCCCCGGCATTCGTGCTCAGCAACCTGGCACCGCGCCACCTGAACTTCCGCCGCGCCGGGCTGATCAGCGCCACCCTGGCCGTGCTGATCCTGCCCTGGAACCTCTACAACAGCCCGCTGGTGATCGTCTACTTCCTGTCCGGCCTGGGCGCCCTGCTCGGCCCGCTGTACGGGGTGATCATGGCCGACTACTGGTTGCTGCGCAAAGGCTGCATCAACGTGCCGGAGCTGTACAGCGAGCACCCAGCCGGCGCCTACCACTACAGCAAGGGCATTAACCTGCGCGCCGTTGCCGCGTTCGTGCCGGCCGCGCTGTTGGCCATCGTCCTGGCACTGGTGCCCAACTTCCATGCCATCGCGCCGTTCTCCTGGCTGATCGGTGCCGGTATCGCCGCAGTGGTGTACCTGCTGATCGCCCCGCGCAACCGCCCCTACGTCGATGTCAGCGGTGAGTGCATCGCCGTCGACCACAGCAGCCACTGATCAAGGAGCCCTGTCCATGCGTATTCTGATCGCCAACGTCAACACCACCGAAGCCATCACCGAGGCCATCGCCGAACAGGCACGCAGCGTTGCCGCACCCGGCACCGAAATCATTGGCCTGACCCCATGGTTCGGTGCCGAGTCGGTGGAAGGCAACTTCGAGAGCTACCTGGCCGCCATCGCCGTGATGGACCGCGTGCTGGCCTATGAAGGCCCGTACGATGCCGTGATCCAGGCCGGTTACGGCGAGCATGGCCGCGAAGGCCTGCAGGAGCTGTTGAACGTGCCGGTTGTGGACATCACCGATGCCGCCGCCAGCACCGCGATGTACCTGGGCCATGCCTACTCGGTGGTGACCACCCTGGACCGCACCGTGCCGCTGATCGAGGACCGGTTGAAGCTTTCCGGGCTGTACGACCGTTGCGCCTCGGTACGCGCCAGCGGCCTGGCCGTGCTGGAGCTGGAGGCCGACCCGCAGCGCGCCGTGGAGGCCATCGTCGAGCAGGCCGAGCGTGCGGTGCGCGATGACAAGGCCGAGGTGATCTGCCTGGGCTGTGGCGGCATGGCCGGGCTGGATGAGCAGATACGCCAGCGCACCGGGGTGCCGGTGGTCGATGGCGTGAGTGCGGCGGTGACCATAGCCGAGTCGCTGGTGCGAATGGGGTTGAGCACGTCCAAGGTGCGCACCTATGCCACGCCGCGGGCGAAGAAGGTGGTGGGTTGGCCGATGCGGTTCGGCCGTTAGCGCGGCTTCGCCAATACCGGCCTCTTCGCCGGCTTGTGCCGCGAAGAGGCCGGTACCCTCAGTGAAGCAGTCTGGCCAAGCGCTCAGCACTGCCACAGGCCAGGGTAAACCCCAACGCCCCATGCCCCAGGTTCAGCCAAAGATTTCGATAGGCTGTAGCCCCAATGATCGGCACCCCGGTAGGCGTCGCCGGCCGCATCCCCGCCCACTCCACCGCCTGCTGGTAATCGGCCGCATCCGGCAACGTATCCCGCGCCAGCCGGCGCATGCTTGCCAGTCGGCGCGCGTCCACCGTTTCGTCGAAGCCGACGATGTCCACCATCGCCGCCACCCGCAGCTGCCGGCCCAGGCGCGCATAGACGATCTTGCGCTCGTAATCGGTGATGCTGACCTCAGGTGCCCGATGCGCCGTGCTGATCGGTGCCGTCAGGCTGTAGCCCTTGAGCGGATAGACCGGCAGTTTCACACCCGGCAGTGCCAAGCCCGCACTGCGATGACCGGCGCACAGCACCAGGCGCTGCACATCGACACGCGCGTCCCCGAGCTGCAGCGCAACAACCTGGTCCTGGTGCTTGTGCAGGTGCGTCACCGGCCTGCCGAGCAGGAACCGGCACTGCCCGCAGGCGCGCAAGCGCTCGGCCAGGCGCTCACAGAAACGGTGACAGTCGGCAACCTCTTCATCAGGCGTCAGCACCCCGCCTACGAAGGGCGCCTCGGCCAATGCCGGCTCCAGGGCCCTGAGTTCGGTGGCATCGAGTACCCGTTGGCTGAACGGGTCGAGCAAGCGCTGACGCCCATGGGCGAACGCCTGTTCACTGCGAAAAGCGACCAATTTACCGTTACGCCGCCAGGCAAAATCTGCCAAGCCATCTGCTTCGCGCCAGCGCGCCAGAACGGCCTGGCTCTCCAGCGCCAGCGCCAGCAGCTGCGCGCTGTTACGCCGATTGACGCTGCTGCGGCAAGCCAGCATGAACGCCAGCAACCACCGCCACTGCGCCGGGTCCAGGCGCAGGCGCAAACGCAGCGGCGACTCGCCCTGCAGCATCCAGCCCAGCGCCTGCCAGGGCACACCGGCATCGGCCAAGGGCGCCACGTAGCGGTACGACAGCTGCCCGCCATTGGCAAAACTGGTGGCAGACGCCAGGCTGTCGCGTGCCTCGATCAGGTCCACCGCAAAGCCCTCGCGGACCAGCGCATAGGCAGTCGTCAAACCGATCACCCCACCGCCAATGACCGTTACTTGCTGCTTCATGCATTGCCCCTGTTTCGGCTTCCTTGCCGCGACAGTAACAGCGGATCAGGTCGGGCAGCTATGCTGGCCGCCATTCAGGCCCTGGCGCACGTTGCGGCTGAGCAAGCTGGCCTTGCCGTCGTGCCAGGTCAGGGTCAGCACGTACAGGGTGTCGAAGTCATCACCGCTCCAATCCTCGGTGATCACCCGCTCATCACCCAGTGCCTTGCCGGCCACGGTATTGATCAGTTCGGGCAGGTAGCCATGGGACCAGGCCGTGTAAACGGTGGCGTTGCGGTATTTTTCGCTGAGCAGTTCGTCGGCGAGGTCGTCGGTGTCGTTGGCGCTGTAATCGATGTTCACCGGCAGGCCCAGGCGAATGGCGCTGGGGGTGATGGTCATCAGCGGGCGGATGTAGCTGTAGCGCTGGTCGTTGCTGCCTTCTTCCACATGCCGCGACGGGTTGGCAGCGAACACGTAATCCGCCTTGCCGAAGCGCTCCGGCAGCAGCGTGGCCAGGTCCAGCGCGCGATTGAGCCCTTGGCAGTTCAACTGCCCCAACCCTTCACCCGGTTTTTCGGCATGGCGCAGAAACACCAGCGTCTGGGTGCCGTCGACCGGTTGCGCACGGCTTTCGACCACATCCAGTGCCAAGGGCACGGCCGCCGCGACGAGCACCAGGCTCAGCAGCAGGTGGCGACGGCGTCGAAGGAACGTTGGCAACTTCATGTAGGCAGGCTCTTGTGGCAGAAAGTATCGGGTTGACCCGTCACATTGCGCCTCGGCCGAAGCCGCAGGGGTCCCTGTAGTGAGTGCCGTCCCTGGCAACGAGTAGGGGTCAGAGTGCCCTCAACCCATTTGGTTCCTCCCTGAATGTACATGCCGTTCCCTGGGCAAGGCCGAGGTTAGAGCAGATGTATTGCTGAAATATGTCTCGATCAGGCGTGAAAGGTTCAGCGCATCTGCTCGGCCCAGCACTTTTCGATCCAGTCACCCAATGCCCTGACGCGCTTGGCTTCATAGCGATTGTTCAAGCGCACCAAGTGCACAGGCAGCCCCACCAGCCCCCAGTCCGGCAGCAGCTCGACCAGTTCGCCGGCACGTATGCCCTCCTCGAACAACCAGCGCGGCCCCGGATGAATGCCTGCGCCCTGCCGCACCGCCTGGAGGATTGCCCCGGCATTGTTGAGGTAGAACACCCCCCGCAGCTCGACACACACTTCCCTGCCGTTGCGACACAAGCGCAAGCGGGTACGGTGCCGCTCCTGGCCCAAGGAATAGAGGATCGCCCGGTGGCCGACCAGGTCCTGTGGCTTGGCAGGCCGCCCGTGCGCCTGCACATAGCTGCGGCTGGCACACAGCACGTTGGGCATGTCGCCGATCTTGCGGGCGACCATGTCAGATACCGGCAACTCGCCCACCCGCAGCGCCAGGTCGATGGCCTCGCCGCTCAGGTCCAGCCTGGAATCGGACAGCACCAGGTCGATGATCACCTGGGGGTGCAGTTGCTGAAACGCGGTCAGCCAGGGCACCAGGTGCCGTTCGCCGAAGTTGACCGGCGCCGTCATGCGGATGGCGCCAGCGATCTGCGGCGAGGCGCCGTCCAGGTCGGCGATTACCCCTTCCATCTCGTCAATCAGCGGCCGCATCTGCTCATACGCCCTCGCTCCCGCTTCAGACAGCGTGACCTGCCGGGTGGTCCGGTTGAGCAGCCGAACGTTCAGGCGCTTTTCCAGTGCAGCGATGCGTCGGCTCACCGACGAGGGTTCCAGGTCGAAGTCATCGGCAGCCTTGGTCAGGCTGCCGCGCTCGACAATGCGGAAAAACAAGCGCCATAGCGAAATGTCATCATTCATGCACGAACCGCAATTCTCTTTTGAATATTGTCCTCTTCAAGTGCATTTATCCCTCAAATACCATCGCCAAGTCCAGGAATCAGACAAGGTAAGGAACCAAGGAATGGCGGCCCGGAACGAATCCACGCGGCGTGCACTGGTGTTACTGGCAGTGTGCATGGCCGGTTTGATATTGCCCCTCGAGTACACGGGGCCGGCGATGGCCCTTTCAGCCATCGGCAACGACTTGGGCGGCAGCGCGATCGCCCTGGCCTGGGTGGTCAATGCGTTCGCCCTGAGCTTCGGCAGTGCAATCATGGCCGCCGGCACGCTGGCCGACCTGTACGGGCGCAAACGCATGTTCTGCTGGGGCATCGGCAGTTTCACGATCCTTTCGATCATCGTCAGTTGCGCGCAGGATGTGGTTTTCCTCGACGTGATGCGGGGCCTGCAAGGGATCGCAGCGGCACTGACCATGGCCGGGGGGGCGGCAACCCTGGCGCAAGAGTTCGAAGGCCATGCCAGGACCAAGGCGTTCGGCCTGCTGGGCACCGCGTTCGGCCTCGGCCTGGCATTCGGGCCGGTGATTTCCGGGGCCCTGGTCGAGTTCTTCAACTGGCGGGCGATTTTCCTGCTGGGTGCTGTGTTCGGCGCGCTGGCCTGGCTGCTGGCAGCGCCGCGGATGCGCGAGACCCGCGACCCCGGTGCCCGCCACCTGGACTGGGCAGGCGTGCTGGCCTTCAGTGCCATGCTGGTGGTACTGACCTTCGCCATCATGCAGATTCCCGCACATGGCTGGCGCAGCGCCAGCGTCCTGGCCCTGCTCGGCACCGCCATCCTGCTGTTTGTGCTGTTCATCCGCATCGAGCAGCGCCAGCAACGCCCCATGCTCGATCTCTCGCTGTTCGGCGACCGGCGCTTCGTCGGCGTCCAGTTGCTGCCCATCGCCACGGCGTTGAGCTTCATCGTCTTGCTGATCCTGCTGCCGCTGCGTTTCGTCGGGGTCGAGGCTCTGGGCACCGGCCAGGCGGGTTTGCTGATGATGGCGCTGTCCCTGCCAATGCTCATGGTGCCGTTCATCTCGGCGATGCTTGCCCGCCACATCGCCGCCGCCAACCTCTGTTTCACCGGCTTGCTGCTGGCCGGCCTGGGGCTGATCTGGCTCGCCGCTATCGAGGTGGGCAGTGACTGGCTCGCGTTCTGCTGGCCGATGCTGTTGATCGGCGTCGGCTCGGCAATCCCCTGGGGGCTGATGGACGACCTGTCGATCAAGGTCGTATCGGTCGAGCGGGCGGGCATGGCAACCGGCATCTTCACCACCATGCGCGCCTGCGGCGAGGCGATCTGCGTCGCCGCGGCACTGGCCGTGCTCAACAGCCTGCTGCAAGGCCAGCTGGCGGGCGCACTGCCTGGGGACAACGCCGCCAGGGTGGCGGCCGAGTTGTCGACCGGCAATTTCGCCGCCGCGCAGTCGAGTGCCCAGCCCCTCACCGCCGCCGGCCTGATGAGCCTGTACTCCCAGGCATTCAAGGCCCTGTGCTACGGCCTGGCCGCGCTGACACTGAGCGCAGCGCTGATCAGCCGCTGGGCGCTGCGTGACCGCGCGCCCGCGCCAACACCCCATGCCGCGCCACGCACTGGCCGGTAAAGGTCTGTCTGCAAGTTCATCGACCTGTAAGGAAGTCATGATGGAACGTGACAACAATGCTTGTGGCCAGCTCAAACTGGTCCCGATTGCCCGTGCCCTGGAAGGCGCATCTGACGGCTGCTCCGAGCAGATGGCCGACATCGCCAAGTGGTGCGTCTCGTACCTGTGCAACCCGCACCCGGAACTGGGCCGTTCAGGGGCTGTGTGCCCATGGACGCCGCCGTCGATCAAACGCGAAACCTTCTGGCTGGTCGATATCGACTTTGCCGGCCGCGCCGAACAGGCGGTGTGCCGGGACATCCTCGGGCTCATCGACGGCTTCAAGCGCAACGCGCCGCAGGATGGCAACGCCAGCCAGTTCAAGGCGATCGTCGGTGTGCTGCATGGCCTTGACGACCCCGAACGGGTCAACCACTTCCATGCACTGCTCAAACCGCAGTTTCTCGAAGCCGGCCTGATGCTGGGCGAGTTCTACTCACTGTGCCCCAAACCCGGGTTGCGCAGCGACACCTTCAACCCGCTGCGCTCACCGGTGCCGCTGCTGGTCATCCGCGAAATGGTCGAACTCGACATCGCGTTTCTCGCCGACCAGCCACAGTTCGTCGAAGCCTACCTGCGCGCCCATGGCATGCGCGCAAAGGTGGGCATCAACGCCGTCCTGCACCAGCAGGACCGCCTGTGCCTGAGCCCAGAGCAAGTGGATGTGCTGCAACGCATCGTCGCCAACTGAATACCCCAGACAACAACATCGATCCAAGTGCCCTGGAGGCCTAGAGATGCCCGTTCGCATGCCTGAACCTTTTCGAATCAAGATGGTTGAGCCCCTCAAGACCACCACCCGTGAGTACCGTGAGCAAGCCCTGCGCCAGGCAGGCTTGAACCCCTTCCTGCTGCGCGCCGAAGATGTGTTCATCGACCTGCTCACCGACAGCGGCACCGGCGCCATGAGCGACCGGCAATGGGGCGCGATGATGGTGGCCGACGAGTCGTACGCCGGCAGCAAGAGTTTCTTCAGGCTCAGCGACACCGTGCAGCGCCTGTTCGGCTACCCGCACACCATCCCGGTGCACCAGGGCCGCGGTGCCGAGCAGATTCTCTTCCCCTGCCTGGTGGAGCGGGCCCGATCACGCGGCGCCTCGGCACCGGTGTTTCTGTCCAATCACCATTTCGACACCACCAAGGCGCACGTCGAGATCGCCGGTGCGCAGGTCAGGAACCTGATCTGCCCTGCCGCCCTGGACACCGCCCGGCACGATGACTGGAAAGGCAATTTCGACCTGGAGGCACTGGCGGCCGAGATCGAAATGAGGGGCGCTCACCAGGTTGCCGCCGTGGTGATCACCATCACCTGCAACAGTGTCGGTGGCCAACCGGTGGCAATGGACAACATCCGTGACGCCGCTTCGATGGCGCGCCAGCACGGCATCCCGGTGGTCATCGATGCTGCCCGGTTTGCCGAAAACGCCTACTTCATCCAGCAGCGTGACGCCCGCTATCGCGACCACTCCATTACCCAGATCGTCTGGGAGATGTTCCAGCACGCCGATATTTTCACCATGTCGGCGAAGAAGGACGCCATGGTCAACATCGGCGGCCTGTGCTGTTTCCGTCACGACGAGGCGCTGTTCAGGGAAGCCCAGCTGCGCTGCGTGCCGATGGAAGGGTTCATCACTTACGGCGGCCTGGCCGGCCGCGATATCGATGCCATGGCAGTTGGGCTGGAAGAGGCCTGCGACGAGCACCACCTGGCCAGCCGGATCAACCAGGTCAGCTACCTGGCCGCTCGCCTGCAACAGGCCGGCGTGCCGATCCAGACCCCGGTGGGTGGCCATGCCGTGTTCGTCGACGCCGGCAAGATTCGCCCGGACGTGGCGGGGCATCACTTCCCGGCGCAGATGCTGGTCAACGCCCTGTACCTCGAAAGCGGTGTTCGGGCCACGGAAATCGGCTCGCTGATGATGGGGCGCCACCCCGTGACCCGGGAGCAGGAGCCCGCCCTGTTCGAACTGATGCGCCTGACCATCCCGCGCCGCACCTACACCGACAACCATATGGATTTCGTCGCCGACTCGCTGATCGAGGTGGTCGACCGGGCAGCGTCGCTGCGCCCACTCGATTTTGCCTACGAGCCCCCGGTACTGCGGCAGTTCACGGCGCGCTTCAAGGAACTCTGACCCCAAGCCAACGAATCAGGAAGATTCCCATGGGCCACCCGAATACCCGTTTGACCACCGCCTATGCGGGCAACCGCACCGTTGAGGAGTTCATCGAGCTGGCGCGGGAAATGCGCCACAAGCTGCGCGAAGAGCAAGAGTTGAGTGACTCGCAAGGGACCTATAGCCCTGCCCTGGACGAATGGTTCCGTGAGCATGGCTTCTACCGGCTGCTGCAACCGAAACGTTATGGCGGGTTCGAGACCAGCCTGGCCGACTTCTATCGGATCATGATCGAAATCGCCCGCGGTCACCCCGCCCTGGGCTGGAACCTGACGCTGGGCGCGGCCCACAGCCTGACGTTCGCGTCCCATTGGCCGAAGGAGGTCCAGGATGATGTCTTCGGCCCGGACGGCCATTTCGTCGCGCCGCACCGGGCGTTCCCCGGGGGCAGCTGTCGCCGGGTACGGGGCGGCTACCGGATCAGCGGCACCTTCAATTACTGCACCGGCATTACCTATTCGACCCACGTCATCGTCACCGTGGTCGACACCGACGCGGGTACCGCCGCGCCTCACCTCAACTGCCTGGTGCCGCGCGCCGACTACACCATCCTCAAGGACTGGGGCGGCAGCGAAACCCTGGGCATGCGCGCCAGTGGCTCGAACAGCATCCGCCTGGATGACGTGTTCGTGCCTGACCGGATGGTGACGGCATTTTCGGGCTTCTTTGCCGGCCAGGATGTCACCTCGGGCACGCACGGCACACGGCTGCACGGCAACCCGCTGTACCTCGGTTACCTCATGCTGCCGTATCACGCCAACCTGCTGGCACCGGTGATCGGCGCGGCGCGCGCCGCGCTGGATGAATACAAGGCGCTGATCCAGGCCACCCCACAGCCGTTCGCGCCACAGCGCAAACGGGCTGAAGACCCAAACTACCAACGTGCCTACGGCCAGGCCATCGTCCTGACCGATGCAGCCGAGGCCACGTTGCTGCAGGTGTGCGAGCAGCACCAGCGCCTGGCCCTGCGCTGGAGCGAATGTGGGCGAGGCATTTCTGTCGCCGATAACGTCAGGGCCTGGGGCACCCTGCAGCAGGCTGGCCGACAGGCCTGCGAGGCGGTCGAACTGTTATTCCGCACGGCCGGGACCTCGCAGGCTCGCTGCGATTCGAGGTTGTTGCGCTACTACAGCGACGTGTCCATGTATCGCGGCCACGTCGGCGCTCAGTGGGAAACCTTCGCCACCTATGTCGCCCGCGCCGAACTCGGACTGCCTCTGGAATTCCTTCAGCTATGAACACTGCACCTACGCAAGGAGCGTCGATGTCTCGAACCGGCAAGCAGTACCTGAGCGCTGTGAACGACGGCCGCCATGTCTTCATCAATGGCGAATGCATCACCCACCACAGTGAGCACCCGGCCTTCCGTGGGGCGGTCGCCTCGGTGGCGCAACTCTACGATTACCAGGCCGGCAACCTGGCGCAAATGACCTTCGAGACCGAACAAGGGCTGCAGGTCAGCAAGGCCTGGGAGCTGCCGCAGCGTGCCGAGCAACTGGTCGGCCGTAGCGATGCGTCATTGGCCTGGGCGCGCCAGAGCATGGGCTGGCTGGGCAGAAGCCCCGATCACGTCTCGGCGGCGCTGGCAGGCATGATGACCCACCTGGAGGTGTTCGAGGCCTATTCGCCGGACCGCGCCGCCGCACTCAAGGGGTATTACCAGTACGCCCGTGATCGCGACCTGTACCTCACCTACACCATCGTCAACCCACAAGGCGACCGCTCGCGCAGCCCGGGTGAACACGAGCGCAACCTCTACCACACATTGGGCGTGGTCAAGGAAACCGACGCCGGCATCATCGTCAAGGGCGCCAAGATGCTCGGCACCGCAGCGGTGCTGGCGGACGAACTGCTGGTCGGTGTGCAGAACCCGCTCAAAGCCGGCATCGATGACCGCTATGCGCTGTCGTTCGCCATGCCGCTGAATGCGCCGGGCATCAGGATTCTCTCGCGCAACTCCTATGCCGAGGGCAAGAACAGCTTCGATCACCCGCTGAGCAGCCGCTTCGACGAGAACGATGCACTGATCTACTTCGACAATGTGCTGGTGCCCTGGGAGCGGGTATTCGTCTACCGCGACACGGCCATGTGCCGCCAGCAATTCCACAGCACCGCAGCCGAAGTGCTGATGGACACCCAGAGCCTGGCGCGGCTCACGGCCAAATTGCACTTCCTCACCGGCCTGGCCCAGCGCATGACCGAAATCACCGGGGTCAGCGACTTCCCCGCGGTGCGGGAGATCCTTGGCGAACTGGCCTGCAACACGCTGATGATCGAGGGGCTGTTCAAGGCGCTGGTGCACTGCCCAGTGAAGCATGGCGAGTACCTGATCCCCGACAAGAAACACCTGTACATGTGCCAGGCGGTCGCGCAGACGGTGTACCCGAAATTCATCGAAGCCATTCGCAAGCTGGCGGGGGGCGGCGTGATCATGCTCCCGTCCGGCATTGACGACCTGGCAAACCCGCAGGCCCGTGAGCTGATCGAGCAGACCCAGTATTCATCGGTGGCTACGCCGCTGGAACGGGTGCAATTGATGAAACTGGCCTGGGACGCCATCGGCTCGGAGTTCGGCTCGCGTCACCTGCAGTACGAAATGTTCTACTCCGGGCCGCACTTCGTGGCGTTGTCGCGGGTACACAGCGAGTACGACTGGGAAGCCGCCAAGGGCCTCGCAGCCTCTGCCTTGGCCGACGCCTCCCTGTACCAGTAGGGCCTCATGACGCGGGCTGGTCAGTCATCCCGCGTCAACACTTCGAGCAACTCGATCTCGAATGTCAGGTCCGAATTGGGTGGGATCGCACCCACGCTGCGCTCGCCATAACCCAGGTGCGCCGGCACCTGCAGCTTGCGCTTGCCGCCCACACGCATACCCATCAGGCCCTGGTCCCAGCCCTTGATCACGCGGCCAGTGCCGATCACGCACTGGAACGGCTTGCCCCGCGACCAGGACGAATCGAACTCGCTGCCATCGGCCAGCCAGCCGGTGTACTGGGTGGTGATCAAGGCGCCTTTGACGGCGGCCTTACCGTCGCCTTCGACGAGGTCGGTGATGTGCAGTTCGCTGCTCATGGGCAGGCTCCAACGGTGAAATTCAAGGCCGCCCTTTTCTCAGGAATGCGCAGGTTTGGCAAGCCCGCGTGGCGGGCCGTGCTGGCGCACCGTTGTGCGGGGTGCCAGGCAAACGAGGTTTCAACCGAGTTGCTCGAAAGCTTGTTGCCCCGTCAACTCGGTGGTCTGGTTGGCGAAGCAGTACCAGGCGGGTTTCTGTTCGACGAAGATCTGCAGGTCGAAATCCCAGGCCTCATCGCCGTCCAGCAGGCCCACCGGCACTGCGTAGAAGTTGCTGGCCTTGAGGCGGTAGTAAAGGTGCGTACCGCAACGCCCGCAAAAACCACGCTGGGCCCAGTCAGAGGAGTCGTAGACGCAGGCTTCGCGCCCTTCGAACCGCGGTGGCTGGCTACAATGCACCACCAGCAATGGCCCGCCGGTCCATTTGCGGCACATGCTGCAATGGCAGGCGCTGATGTGGGTGTTGTCGACGGTGACGTGCAGCCGGGTTTCACCGCAAAGGCAACTGCCGTGCTTATCCAAGGTCATGGTGGGGCGCCTCGCGAGGGGTCGGGAGGGCAAGTATAGATCGCCCTGGCTCCCAGCCTCACGGCCCCACCCGGTCACTCAGATGAACACACTGCCACGCAGGTACAACGCTGCCCGCCCACTGATGATCACCCGGCCATTGTCCGGCACTTCACAGTGCAACTGGCCCTTGCGCGCGCCACCCTGCTCGCAGGTCAGCGCCTGCTTGCCCAACTGCGCGGCCCACAGCGGCGCCAGCGAGGTGTGAGCGGAACCGGTAACCGGATCTTCGTTCACGCCAACCCTGGGCCCAAACCAACGGGTGACGAAATCGTAGCCCCGGCCAGGAGCAGTCACGGCGATACCGCGCACATCGAAGGCACGCAACGCAGCGAAATCAGGCTGCAGCGGGTCGAGCAGCGAGGCATCGTCGATCATCACCACATAGTCGTCAGACTGATACACCGCACGCGCAGCGCTCAACCCCAGCGCCTTCAACAACCCGGCGGGCACGTCCACAGCCACTGGTTGCTTGGCCGGGAAGTCCATCGCCAGCAGGCCATCAGCGCCTCGGCTGACCCGAAGTTCGCCGCTGCGGGTGTTGAAGCGCAGCACTTCAGCCGGCTCTCCCAGTTGCTCGAACAGCACATAGGCCGAAGCCAGGGTGGCATGCCCGCACAAGTCGACCTCCACCGCCGGGGTGAACCAGCGCAGGTCGAAGGTTTCACCGTTGCGCACGAAATAGGCGGTTTCGGAAAGGTTGTTCTCTTCGGCGATGCGTTGCAGCACATCGTCCGGCAACCAGCTGTCGAGCGCAATCACAGCTGCCGGGTTGCCACCGAAGGGTTCGGCGGAAAAGGCATCGACCTGGAAAATCTCGAGTTGCATGCAAACACTCCTTGTGGCCCGGGCAGCGCCGGGCAGAATCGAAAGCGAGGGTTACGGCTTGACCGGCGTAAGCACTGGCTCGCCGGCAAAGAATGCCTGCAGGTTGCGCAACACCAGGGCGACCGTATCGCGCGCCGCCTCCGGCGACTGGCCGGCGACATGGGGCGTGAGTATGGTGTTGCCGAGGGCCTTGAGGGCATCGGGTACGGCCGGTTCGTCATCGAATACGTCCAGCGCTGCGCCTGCCAGCTGGCCACGCTGCAACGCATCGACCAGCGCCTGGGTATCCACCACGCTGGCGCGGGCAATATTCACCAGGTAGCCCTCGGCGCCCAACGCCTGGAGCACCTGTGCATCGACCAGATGGCGCGTGTGGGCACCGCCTGGGGTGGCCACGACCAGAATGTCGACAGCGTCGGCCAGGTGCTGCGGGTTGTCGTACCAGGTGTAGGGCACGTCCTGGCGCGGCGTGCGGCTGTGGTAACTGATATTCATGTCGAAACCGAGGTTGGCACGCTTGGCGATGGCCAGGCCTACGGCGCCCAAGCCGAGAATGCCGAGCCGCTTGCCACTCACCGAGGGGCTGATGACGCGGTGCCACTCACCACGGCGGGTGCTGGAATCGGCGCGGGGAATGTCACGCAGCAGCGCCAGCAGCATGGCCAGGGTGTGGTCCGCCACGGCGGCGGCATTGGCGCCAGCGCCGTTGGTGACGGTGATGCCACGGGCATCGGCGGCAGCCAGGTCGACCTGTTCGTAACCGGCGCCGATCACGCAGATGATTTGCAGCTTGGGCAGCGCTGCGATTTCAGCAGCGGTCAGGCCCAGCGGGCCGCGGGTCAGCACGGCATCGATCTCAGCGCCATGGCGCTGGATGGCGTCGGCGCGCAGTTGGGGGGACGGTGCGCGGATCAGGCGATAGCCGGCCTGCTCCAGCAGGGGCAGGTAATCGTCGACGGTTTCCACCAGTACCAGGACTGTCTTGCTCATGCACCCCTCCGGCTCAATTCGAAGGGGCATTATGCGGAGTCACTGGGCGGTACAGTCAATCTGTAAATCGTGGCTCAACTGTACTGTATCGGTTCACGCGACCTTACTGCGCGAACGCCCGGCCCAGCCCGCCCGGCACACCGCTGCTGTCGGTTTCCTGCCACGGGCCATCCGGGCTCAGCGACCAGCTCCAGCCGCTATTTTCGTAGCGGTAGTAGGTGCGCTGCCGGTAGAAGGTGTTGGGTTTCTTCTCCAGCACATACACACCCAGCTTGGGGTCCCAATGGCTGGCGCCGCCCGGTGGCGGCGCGAAGCTTGCGGACGTGCGCGGCATCGGTTTCGGAATGGCCGCCGGCTTGCTCGGCTGCGTCGAAGGCTGGCCGCCGGGCAGCGGCTTGACCACAGGCCCCTTGTGCGGCGGCACCGTCTCGATCGGCGGTGCCGGCTGCTCATACGGCTCGCGCACCGTACACGCGGACAAACCCAGGGCCAGGGTAATCAGGGTCAGGCGGACGGCGTTTCGCATGGCAGGGTTCTCTTACGGGTCAGGGCTGTCGATGGTCAGGTGCTGAATGGTCTGGGTCGTATTGGCCAGTGGTGCGCCCTGGCCGATCCACTCGCCATGGGTGGGCTGGCCAGCGCGCGATACACGTGCAACCAATTGGACTTCGGCAAAGTCGGACAGTTTCATCTGCGGCATCATCGCATCGGCATCGGACAGCTCGACCTCCAGCGGCAGTTGCGCCACGGTCACCCGCTTGGCCGCCAGCGGCATGGGTGGGCCGTTGCTGGCGCGCGCGAAAATGAACACGGTGTCGTCGGGCTTGACCTTGTCCTTGAGCGCCGCCGCCAGCTCCACGCGTACTTTCAGGCGCGCCGCCGGGGCTGCGGGTTTGCCGACGGTGCCGCCCAGCCGCTCGGCCGCACGGTCGATGCCGCCTTGCAGAGCCGCGCGCGAGGCGTCGCCTTCGGGCAGTTGCGCCAGCAGGCGTTTCCAGTAATCGATGGCTTCCTGATAACGCTCGCCTTCAAATGCGGCGATGCCGCGCAGGCCAAGGCTGGTGACTTCGTTCGGGTCTGCCTTGAGCGCCTCGTCGGTCAGCGCCTGCACCTGAGGGCTCCATTGCTTGTTGGCGGCGAAGTACTGAGCCTGGGCCCATTGGCCCAGCAGTTCGGGCTGACGGCCGGCCAGGGCCACTGCACGCTCGTAGGCCTTGGCGGCATCCGCCGGGCGCTGCTCGGCCATGTAGGCACGGCCGAGGAAGTACAAGCCTTCTGCAGAGTCCGGCTGAGCCTGCACGGCACGTTCCAGGCGCGAGGTCATTTCTTCCATCGACGTGGGTGCAGCGGCAAACTCCTGGGTCAACTCGACCTTGTCGGCGGCACCGAAATGCAGGTACAGCCCCAGTGCCATCACCGGCACCAACACCGCAGCCAGCAATGGCAATACCCTGCCCAGGTGGCCCTGGCGTGGCGCTTCGGCGCCTTCGGTGTCGGCCAGCAGCTCACGGGCGGCTTCATCGCGGCCGTTGGCCAGTTGCGTGTCGTCCAGCACGCCGGCGGCCTGCTGGGCGGCCAGTTCGGCGACGCGCTCCTGGTACAGGGCGACGTTGAGTGCCGTACGGTCTTCTTCCTGCTGGCGGCCACGGCCACGCAGGATCGGGATCAGCAAGAAGCCGAGGGCGGCGAGCAGCAACAGGCCCGCGCTAAGCCAGAATTCAGTCATGGTTCTGTTCTTTTTCCAGCAGTTTGGCGAGACGTTCGCGTTCTTCGACGGACAGCTCAAACGAGCCTTGGGTAGCCGCGCCACGGCGCCGGCGGACAATCACCGCCAACACCGCGAAGCCACCGACCAGCAGGATGCCCGGGCCGAACCACAGCAGCCAGGTACGCCCACTGAGCGCCGGCTTGTAGCGCACGAAGTCGCCATAGCGGTCGACCATGAAGTCGACGATCTGCTGGTTGCTCTTGCCTTCGCCGAGCATGCGGAAGATCTCGCGGCGCAGGTCGGCGGCTATCGGCGCGTTGGAATCGGCGATGTCCTGGTTCTGGCATTTGGGGCAGCGCAGTTCCTTGGTCAGTTGCTGATAGCGCTCGCGCTCGGCGTCGTCGCGGAACTGGTAGGTATCGATGGCCGCCCTGGCCATGCCAGCCACACTCAAGCCGAGAACGGCGGCAGCAAGCCAGCGCTTCATGGCTTGGCCTCGTCCACCAGGCCCTGATACAGCGGCGCCAACTGCTCGCGCCACACCGTCGCATCGACGATGCCAACGTGCTTGTAGCGGATGATGCCCTTGGCGTCGATCAGGAAAGTTTCTGGCGCACCGTATACCCCCAGGTCCAGGCCCAGGCTGCCCTGCTCGTCGCGGATGTCCAGCTGGTACGGGTTGTGGAACTCGGCCAGCCATTTCACGGCGGCGGCGTTGTCGTCCTTGTAGTTGATGCCATGGATCACCACGCCCTGCTGGGCCAGTTGATTCAGGTACGGGTGCTCAACCTTGCACGACGGGCACCAGGTGGCCCATACGTTGACCAGCGCCGGGCGGCCGATGAGGTCGGCCTGGGTCAGGTTGCGATCACCTTGAGTCGAGGCCAGGGAGAACGCCGGGAACGGCTTGCCGATCATTGCCGACGGCAACTCATCCGGCTTGAGAAACAGCCCTTTGTAGAGGAAAACCGCCATCAGCAGGAATACTGCCAGTGGCACCACCATGATCCAACGCTTCATGCAGCTGCTCCAGACACGCCCAGGACATCACGCACCCGGGTCTTGACCTTGACGCGGTAGCGCCGGTCGAAGGCCGCCAGCAAACCGCCCAGGCCGGTCAGCAGACCACCCAGCCAGATCCAGCGGACGTAAGGCTTGATATGCACACGTACGGCCCAGGCGCCGTTTTCCAGCGGCTCGCCAAGGGCGACGTACAGGTCACGGGTGAAGCCGGCATCGATGCCCGCCTCGGTCATCATCGACTGCTGCACGGTGTACAGGCGTTTTTCAGGGTGCAGCGTGGTCACTTCACGGCCGTCACGGCTGACTACAACGGTGCCCTTGTCGGAGATGAAGTTCGGGCCTTCGAAGTGCTTGGCCCCCTGGAACAGGAACTGGTAACCACCCAGCTCTACGCTTTCGCCCGGCGCCAGGCGCAGGTCACGCTCGGCACTGTTGTTGCTCGACAGCACCACGCCCAGGGCGCACACCGCCAGGCCCAGGTGCGCCAGCTGCATGCCCCAGTAGCTGCGGGTGAGGCCACGCACGCCCTTGGCCAGGCCCTTGTGGCGGGTTTTGTCGAGCACGTCGCGCAGCCCGCTGAGCACCACCCAGGCCGCCAAGGCGAAGGCGGTCAGGGTCGGCCAGTCGAAGTCATCGACGATGAAGCCTGCCACGGGCGCCAGCACGGCGCTGCCGATCAGCACCGGGGTCAGCATGCTGGCCAGCCACTTGCCGGGGGTGTCCTTCCAGCGCACCACCACACCCACGCCGAGCACGATCATCAGCAGCGCCATCAGCGGCAGGAACAGCGCGTCGAAATACGGCGGCCCCACCGACAGTTTGGCCCCGGTGAGGGCATCGAGCACCAAGGGGTAGAGGGTGCCGAGCAGGATCATCGAGGCCGCCACCACCAGCACCAGGTTGTTGGCCAGCAGCAGCGTTTCGCGCGACCACAGGGCAAAGCCGACCTGGCTTTTCACCACCGGGGCGCGCAGGGCGAACAGGGTCAGCGAACCGCCGACCACGAACAGCAGGAAGATCAAGATGAACACGCCGCGCGACGGGTCGGCGGCAAACGCATGCACCGAGGTCAGCACGCCGGAGCGAACCAGGAAGGTGCCCAGCAGGCTCAACGAGAACGCGGCAATCGCCAGCAGCACGGTCCAGCTCTTGAACACGCCGCGCTTTTCCGTCACCGCCAGCGAGTGGATCAGCGCCGTGCCCACCAGCCAGGGCATGAACGAGGCATTTTCCACCGGGTCCCAGAACCACCAGCCGCCCCAGCCCAGCTCGTAATAGGCCCACCAGGAGCCCAGGGTGATGCCCACGCCGAGAAACGCCCAGGCGACGATGGTCCACGGCCGCGACCAGCGGGCCCAGGCCGCGTCCAGGCGCCCGCCCAGCAAGGCGGCGATGGCGAAGGCGAAGGCGACGGAAAAACCCACGTAGCCCATGTACAGCATCGGCGGATGGACGATCAGGCCAAAGTCCTGCAGCAACGGGTTGAGGTCGCGGCCATCGGTTGGCACCTGCGGCAACAGGCGCTGAAAGGGGTTGGAGGTGATGATCAGAAAGCTCAGGAACCCTACGCTGATCATGCCCATCACCGCCAGCACCCGCGCCAGCATCACTTGCGGCAACTGGCGCGAGAACACCGAGACGGCGAAGGTCCAGCCACCCAGGATCAACGCCCAGAGCAGCAACGACCCCTCGTGCGCGCCCCACACGGCGCTGAACTTGTAGTACCAGGGCAAGGCGCTGTTGGAGTTGCTGGCCACATAGGCGACCGAGAAGTTGTCGGTCATGAAGGCGTGGGTGAGGCAGGCGAAGGCAAACGCCAGGAAGGCAAATTGCCCCCAGGCTGCCGGGCGAGCCAGGCTCATCCACAGGCTGTCGCCACGCCAGGCGCCGAGCAACGGCACCGAGGCCTGAACCACGGCAAAGCAGATGGCCAGGATCATCGCCAACTGGCCGAGTTCAGGGATTACCAGCGCCGCGTTCATGGCTTGGCCTCCGTACCGGTGGCCGCCTGGCCGCTTTCCTTCAGGGCCTTGGTGACTTCCGGCGGCATATATTTTTCATCGTGCTTGGCCAGCACTTCATCGGCCACCACCACGCCCTCGGCATTGAGCTTGCCCAGCGCGACAATGCCCTGCCCTTCGCGGAACAGGTCGGGGAGGATACCGCGGTAGGTGATCGGCACCGACTTGTTGAAGTCGGTGACCACGAAGCGCACATCGAGCGAATCGGCCGAGCGCTCAAGCGAGCCCTTCTCCACCATGCCACCGGCGCGAATGCGCGTGTCCAGCGGCGCTTCGCCATTGGCGATCTGCGTCGGGGTATAGAACAGGTTGATATTCTGTTGCAGGGCGCTCAAGGCAAAGCCGACGGCAACCGCGACCCCGACCAGCAGGCCGAGAATCAGGAACAGGCGTTTCTTGCGCTGCGGATTCACTGGTTGTTCTCCCGGCGCAAACGGCGCGCCTCTTCTTGCAGATAGCGACGGCGGGCCAGCAATGGCGCGGCAACATTGAGCGCCAGCACCGCCAGGCAGAGACCATAGGCTGACCACACGTACAGGCCATGGTGGCCCATGGCGAGGAAATCGCCGAATGAAGAAAAGCTCATCACGCGGCCCTCCTGCCCAGGCTGTTCAACACTTCTTCCCTGACCCAACTGGCGCGCGCTTCGCGCTTGAGCACTTCAAGGCGCATGCGCAACAGCAGCACGGCGCCGAAGAAGCAATAGAAGCCCAGTGCCGTGCACAACAAAGGCAGCCACATTTCAGCAGGCATCGCGGGTTTTTCGGTCAGGGTGAACGTGGCGCCTTGATGCAGGGTGTTCCACCACTCCACCGAGTACTTGATGATCGGAATGTTGATCACCCCGACGATGGCCAACACCGCGCAGGCCTTGGCTGCGCTGTCGCGGTTACTGATGGCCTGGCCCAGGGCGATGATGCCGAAGTACAGGAACAGCAAAATGAGCATCGACGTCAGGCGCGCGTCCCAGACCCACCAGCTGCCCCAGGTCGGCTTGCCCCAGATGGCCCCGGTGACCAGCGCCACGGCGGTCATCCAGGCACCAATGGGCGCTGCGCACTGCAGGGCGACATCGGCCAGCTTCATCTTCCACACCAGCCCCACCACCCCGGCGACCGCCAGCAGCACGTAGCAGGACTGCGCCAGCATGGCTGCCGGCACATGGATATAGATGATGCGGAAACTGTTGCCCTGCTGGTAATCCTCAGGGGCAAAGGCCAGGCCCCAGACCACCCCGGTGGCCAGCAGCAGAATGGCGGAGACGGCCAGCCACGGCAGCATACGGCCGCTGATGGCATAGAACCATTTGGGGGAACCCAGCTTGTGGAACCACGTCCAGCTAATTTTCATCAGGGTACATCCAGGGTGTTAGCCGGGCTTGAGAGCCCAGGACTCGTTATTCGCCGACGCTGATCTTCAGGCCGGCCGCTATCGCAAAGGGTGCCAGTGTCACTGCCAGGGCCGTCAGGCTGGCAAGCCAGAGCAGATGGCCGGTGGCCGGCATATTCTGCAATGCCGCCTGCAACGCACCACTGCCCAGGATCAATACAGGGATATACAACGGCAGAATCAGCAACGCCAGCAGCAACCCGCCGCGCTTGAGGCCGACCGTCAGCGCCGCGCCGACCGCGCCCAGCAGGCTCAGCACCGGGGTGCCCAGCAGCAGCGAGCCGAGCAACACCGGCAGGCAATGGCTCGGCAGGCCCAGCATCAACGCCAGCAGTGGCGCCAACAATACCAGCGCCAGCCCGGAAAAGATCCAGTGGGCCAGCACCTTGGCCAGCACCAGCACGGGCAGCGGGTGCGGCGAGAGCACCCACTGCTCCAGCGAACCGTCCTCGAAATCGCTGCGGAACAGGCCATCGAGCGACAACAGCACCGCCAGCAAGGCCGCGACCCAGACCAGGCCAGGCGACAAGGTTTGCAACAATTGGCTTTCCGGGCCAACCGCCAGCGGGAACAGCGCCACCACGATGGCGAAGAACACCAGCGGGTTGGCCAACTCGGCCGGGCGGCGGAACAACAGCCGCGCTTCGCGGCGCAGCAACAGGATGAATACGCTCATGCCGCCCATTGCCCCAGGTTCAATTCACGGTAGCCGGAGGGCTTGCGATCAAGGCTGTGATGGGTAGTCAGCACCACCGTACCGCCCTGCTCGCAGTGCGCGGCAAGGTGCGCTTCGAGTTGCGCCACGCCCTGCTTGTCCAGCGCGGTGAAGGGCTCATCGAGAATCCACAACGGCGGGCTGTCCAGGTACAGCCGGGCCAACGCCACACGGCGCTGCTGGCCGGCGGACAAGGTATGGCAGGGAACATCTTCGAAACCGCGCAGGCCGACGGCCGCCAGGGCTGCCCAGATCGATTCAGTGCTGGCCGGCTGGTGCAGTGCGCACAACCAGGCGAGGTTCTCCTCGGCGGTCAGCAGGTCCTTGATGCCGGCGGCATGGCCAATCCACAACAAGATACTGGCTAGGGCATGGCGCTGTTCGGCCAATGGCAGGCCGCCCAGCAGGATCTGCCCGGCAGTCGGCTGCATCAGCCCGGCCAGCAGGCGCAACAGGCTGGTCTTGCCACTGCCGTTGGGGCCGCTGATCTGCAGCATGTCGCCTGGCCGCAGCTCGAAATCGAGGTGCTCGAACAGCAGGCGCCAGTCGCGCTCGCAGGCAAGGCCCGCGGCTTGAAGGTGAAGGGTCACGGTTCTGCCTTATCCAGTTTACGGCTCAAGTCGCCCGCCTCGCTGCCGTTATACTGGCAGTGGCGGACGGGCGGCATTATTACATGCACTGCCGCGCTGCCAAGGGGGCGGGTTCGACAGGTTGTATACAATCATGACTGAAATCAATAGTCTCGGCGCACAAACCGTCGTAAACCCGCAGGCGATCAAGGCGGCGCTGACCGGTGAACTGCTGAACCTGACGCAAGCGCAACCCGGGCTGCTCAAGCCGGGTGAGACCGCGCAGGCCGAGGTATTGACGCTGCGCCAGTCGGGCAGCGAGTTCCAGCTGGTACTGCGCCTGATGCTGGCCAACGGCAACCAGACCCAGCTGCAAGCCACCAGCAGCCAACCTCTGCCCCAAGGCAGCCAGATCACCGTCAGCCAGCCGCAAGGCAACCGCCTGGCGGTCATGGTCCAGCAGGCCAACGCCAGCACCGTCACCACCCTTACCCAACTGGATACAAGCAAGGTGCCGGTCGGTACGCTGTTGCAAGGCAAGGTGCTGACCCAGCAAGCGTTGCCGGGCGACGCCGCCAGCTTTCGCTCCCTCGTGAGCCTGCTCAACAGCGCGCAGGCAGGCGCCATCCTGACCATCGACAGCCCGCGCCCCTTGCCGGTAGGCAGCCTGCTCAGCGCTCTGGTACAGGGCGACCAGTCGCTGCGTTTCGTGCCGCTCAGCGGCCGTCAGGAGCAGCTGAACATCACCCAGCAGTTGCTCACCCAACAAGGCCGGCAGGCTTCGTTGCCGGGCTTGCTCAACGCCCTGCAGCAAGTAGCGCGCGACCCGAGCGGCAACGGCGAACTGCGCGCCAGTGCCGAACGCCTGCTGGCCAGCCTGCCCGACGCTCGCCAGTTGGGTGATGGTAAAACGCTCGCCCAGGCGCTGAACAACAGCGGCGCCTTCCTCGAAGCAAAACTGCTCGGCGGCCTCAGCACCAGCGTGGCCACCGACCTCAAGGCGCAACTGGTCAGGCTGGTGGCCCAGGCCTCGGTAAACGCCCAGGCAGTGCCCGTCCTGGCCTCGACCACCCTGGCCCAGGCATTGCCCGCCATGGCCCGCAGCGCCCTGGGCATGCTCGACCGGGTCAGCCCGCGGCAACAACCGGGCGGCTTCCCGCTGCCCTCGCGGCTGTTGCAAGCCATGGAGCACGAAGGCGACCTGCAACAGCTGCTGCGCCTGGCCGCCGCCGCCATTTCGCGCCTGCAGAGCCATGCCCTGAGCAGCCTGCAACAATCCGGCACACTGGAAAACGGCAACCTCCAGACCACCTGGCAGACTGAAATCCCGGTGCGCCATGGGCAGGAGTTCATCCCCTTGCAGGCCAAGCTGCAGCGTGAGGAAACCCCGCAACAACAGGCCGACCGCCAGCGCGAACAGCAAGACCCGCTGCAAGCCTTGTGGCGCATCGACCTGGCGTTCGACCTCGCCCCGCTCGGCCCCTTGCAGGTCCAGGCACAGTTGAGCCAGGGGCGCTTGTCCGGCCAATTGTGGGCCGAACGTGAACAGACCGCGCGCCTGATCGACAGCCAGCTCGGTGACCTGCGCGAGCGCCTGCTGGCGCGCGGCGTGGATGTCGGCGACCTGGAGTGCCACCCCGGCATCCCGCCACAAGGGCCGCGCACACGCGTGGAACAACGCTGGGTGGACGAAACCGCATGAACAACACGCCACCGCGCCAGGCCATCGCCCTGAGCTACGACGGCCAACAGGCCCCTACCCTCAGCGCCAAAGGTGACGACGACCTGGCCGAGGCCATCCTGGCAATCGCCCGCGAGCACGAGGTGCCAATCTACGAGAACGCCGAGTTGGTGCGCCTGCTGGCGCGCCTGGAACTGGGTGAGCAGATCCCCGAGGCGCTGTACCTGACCATCGCAGAAATCATCGCCTTCGCCTGGCAACTGCGCGGCAAGGTGCCGTATGGCTTCGACGACACGCCCGAAGAGGAGCGTGACGTTACCCAAGTGGTGCCCCGGCTTGCCCGGCCACTTGGCTGAATCGCCGCGGTTAGCTTTATTTACCCCCCTGCTCGCAACCCACTGATCGACTCTGTGGCTTTTGCCCCACCACGGAGACGGACATGCCTACCCCCCACATCAATGCTGCCGGCGTACAGTTGGTACGCAACCATCTGGCCACCCTGCCCCGGCCTGACCGTGAGGCCAAACGCGCGATTGGCGATTGGCTGTCGACACAAGGGGTTAGCCTCGACCCTGACCAGATCGACGTGGTCACGTTGCATGTTCATGCAGCGGGGGTAGCCAGTTACCAGGCTGTGGTCGCCCAGCGACTCAGCCTGACCCAAGCCGTACTGACGGACTGGCAAGGCGAAACCAACAACGATTTTTTCGGCGGGCTGTTCAGGCAGCCCTGGGCCGGGCAGCTTCCTGGCGATGGCCCGATTGCCATCGTCGACAAACTGCCTGCGCAGCCCATTTACGATAACGGCGCCTGGTATGAAGTGTTCAACGGGTTGTTCAAGCGCACCGAACCTGCCCGTTATGATCACTCGACACTGCTCGACGTTCGCGCCGAAGCCCTGCAAAGCCATGTGGAGGCGCTGGACTTTCACACCCGCTACAAGGCCTCGCTCGACACCTACTGGCATCAGCATCTGCCGGACTATCGCCTGTGCTGCAAACTCAATTTCATCGCTGCCTGCAACAAGCAGGTCGCCGAAGGCAGCCTGAGTGACGGCGCACGCAAGCTGGCGTGGCGTGCAGCCGAGCTGATCCCCCGCGGCAAGGGCCTACGCCTGAGCACGTTGAGCATCTATGGTTATGCGGCCACCGATCTGTTGTACATCAACGATGCCAGCACCGACCTGACACTGCTGTACGCGCCTGGCAACAGCTCGCCACTGCTGGAGTTCGCCAGTGAAGACCTGCTCAAGGACTGGGTTGGCCAGCAGTGCAAGGATGGCGCCGCACGCCAGGCACTGAAACAGCATTTCCGCCTGGCCGACGGCCCCCAAGGTATCGACTTCAGCGGCCTGGACACCGCATTGGAAGGCTTGGGCGCCTTTCCGCACAGCCACAGACTGCCCCCGGAACATGGCTTTTTCAATGACGACGGTATTTGGCCACCGCGTACCTATGTCAACTACCGTCCCCGCAAGTACAACCCTAAAATCACCGGTGACCTGTTCCAGGCGATGGCCGAACGTCAGCGTCAACGTTGTTACGACGATGCCGACTTCCTGATCACCCGTAACAGCGACACCATCAAGTCCCGGTGGACGGGCTACCTCAATACGGCCCTGAACCTGCTGGCGCCCTTGACCTTCGTAGTGCCTGGCCTGGCGCCGTTGCTGACATTGGGCGGTATCGTCCAACTGGGGCTCGGCCTTGATCAGGCGATCAACGGTAAGACCTTGCAAGACAAGCAACAGGGCATAGGCAACATCACCTATGGCCTGTTGAATGCAACGCCATTGGCCATCGAGTCCGCAGCCAAGGCAGATGCGCTATTCATTGCCCAGCAAGACGGCTTCGTCGCACCACGCCGATTCAACGATCAGTGGGGGTACCCGCTAAGCCCGGTCAGCCCCCCCCACTTGCCAGACCTGGATGTAGCCCCCTACTTCCACCGTCCAGCCCCCATTGCGCCGCTGCAAGGTGGCGATGCGGCCGTGGCAAACTCGCTGAGACGGTATCCCCGGTACGACGGCAACCTCGATAGCCTTGTCGGCTACGTGGAACGCACTCCTGACTATCCGGAACAACTCGACCTGGTCTATGACATGCAGTCCGATCTGTTCATCACCGAAGAAGGTACGAATGAGGTAAGCCCGACCTTCTATGAGGCCGAGCCGGAGACGGGCAACATGCGCGTTGCCAACCCCGCCGAGCGCAGGGCCACCGATGCGATGCGCACGGCCAGCCTGCGCGCCCTCGGTATCGACGTGCGGCTGCCATTGCAAATCCCAGGCCCGCTGGCCGCAGGTGCCCACCCCATTCCAAAGCTCATCTCTTCATTGTGGGTTGGCAACAAGAGGCTCAGCCGCGAACTGCTGGACACGTTGACCGCCAATGCCGGGAAGTTGCGCAATAGCCCTTACCACTATCGGAAGTTTCTGTCCAAGGCTGACCCACAAGCGTTTACCCATAACCTCGCGGAATTGAGCGCCAAAGTGCCCGGCTTGCAGGTACTCGCGCTCGAAGAGCAGCCGTTCTTCACAACCTTCGCCAACAGCAAATACTATGCCCAATACCAGGCGGCCCTCGATGGCAACGGCGGCGTGGCCACCAACTTCGCCTCCGCTTCGGACGTCTTGCGCTACCCGATGCTGCACAGTGAAGGTGGCTTGTACATGGACGTCGACGATGCATTGCTCAGCCAACGCGAAGTAGAAGGCACGCCACAGACTGACGCCGCCATCGATACCATCGAACTGAAAACCACCGATGATGGGTTGTTACTGCACCCGCCCATGAAAAATGAAAAGCTGGGCATGAACACCCTGTACAACTCCAGCATGATCGGCAGCCACGCAGGCAACCCGACACTGTTGGCCATCTCCGAAGAGATGCACGCGCGCTATCTCGCCGATGGCGACTTCTATAAGGCCCGGCCCACGCTGGCCGAAGACCCTAGAGGCTTCTACGAGTACGCCCACCGCCTGAGCGAATTGACCGGCCCCGCGATGCTCAATGCGGTAATAGATCGAACACTGCCGGATCTGTTTCTTGTTCGCCAGCTCTGCAACCTGTACTTGATGCCACGCATCAACACCCTCCTGTACGTCGAGCACGATGCCTTGTATGCCTTGCAACGCGAACGCCTGCCACTCAACCGCCTGGCCAGGGTCGGCGGCATGCATTCATGGGCCAACACCTGAAACAGGCACGAAAAAAAGGCGACCTGTGGGTCGCCTGTTTTTCACTCCGAGCGGTGCAACTTGCTCATCAGCTCTGCCTCGGCCTGGGTCAGCCCACAGGTTTCGGTCAACTCCGACACACTGGCGCCCATCCCGACCAGCTTGGCCGCCTGGCTGTAAGTGACGCTGCTCGGGTCGCGTTGCTCCAGGCGCTCCAGCCGGTCCGGCAGGGTGGCCATCGCCGCGCGCAGCTCGTGGATGGCTTCCCCCATGCGCACGGTGCCGTTCTGGTAGTCATCCAGGCGCTTGGCCAAGTCCTTGATGCGCTGGTCGCGCACGGCATCGCCCTGGGCCTGCTGGGTGGCCAGTTCGCGCTGGCGCTTGCTGTAGTTGAGGAAGAACCACAGGCTCAGCGCCCACAGCAACGCCAGGAAGATGACAGCAACCTCGAAAATCAACTCAGATGTTCTCCAGCTCGGACCACTCTTCCTCGGTCATCATCTTGTCCAGCTCGACCAGGATCAGCAGCTCGCCGTTCTTGTTGCACACGCCCTGGATGAACTTGGCCGACTCTTCGTTACCCACGTTCGGCGCGGTCTCGATCTCCGACTGGCGCAGGTAGACCACCTCGGCCACGCTGTCGACCAGGATGCCGACCACTTGCTTGTCGGCCTCGATGATGACGATACGGGTGTTATCGGTCACATCCGAAGGCATCAGGCCGAAACGCTGGCGGGTATCGATCACCGTCACCACGTTACCGCGCAGGTTGATGATGCCCAGCACATAGCTTGGGGCACCCGGTACCGGGGCGATCTCGGTGTAACGCAGGACTTCCTGCACCTGCATGACGTTGATGCCGTAGGACTCGTTGTCCAGACGGAAGGTTACCCACTGCAGGATCGGATCTTCGGAACCTTGTGCAGACGACTTTTTCATTCCCCTAGCCCTCAAATACCGCCCATGGCGGTGTGTTCGCAGTTATTTGTGTTTGGCGTGCAGCTGCTTGACCGCGCCACTGGCGATCAACTCGGCCAGTTCGGCGACATCCAGCAGCGCACACATGTGTTCAATCACCGTGCCGGCCAGCCACGGGCGTTGGCCACGCTGGCTGCGCCATTTGATCTCGGACGGGTCCAGGCGCAACGAGCGGCTGACCTGGTGCACCGCCAGCCCCCATTCATAGCCCTGGACAGAAATCACGTAATGCAGGCCTTGGCGGAAATCATCGCGGTAGCGGTCGGGCATCACCCAGCGCGCGGTGTCCAACACCTTCAGGTTGCCCGCCTGGCAGGTGAGGATGCCGAGGAACCAGTCCGGCTGGCCGAACAGCGGTGTCAGTTCCTGGCCTTCCAGGCTGTAGATCGAGCCCAGGCACACCAGCGGCACCGCCAGGGTCAGGCCGGCGACGTCGAACAGCAGGCACTCGAAGGGCTCGGCCGCCCACAGCGGGCGGCCATCAACCGTGGCCGGCGGGGCTGGCACGTTCGGCGCGGGCAGGTGCACGTCGACCAACGGCGCGACCGGTTCGGGCGCCTGCACTTCGGTCAGTACCGGAATGCTCGCTTCAGCGACCACTTCGGCCTCGACCACCGTCACCACCGGCTCTTCGACAGGCAGTACGGCGGGTAGCACCTTCAATTGCGGTTCGGCGAAGGGCTTCAGCGCGATGCTGGCGGCGGCAGCCTGCTGGCACATTTCACGGGCCTGCTCTTCACGCACGGCGGCGGCGAACTCGTCGCTGGCCGCCGGTGCGGGTAAATCGAGGAGGTCCTCGGCCTCGGTGGCTTCCTGCAGCAGGCCATCGAGGTAGGATTGCAGGGCCAGCTGGGGCCGGGTGCCGGTCTTCACGCTCATGACGTCACCTGCACGGCAGTCTTGTAGGTCAGCAGGTGCTTCAGCAGCGCCCGGTAGGCAATCACGCCACGGCTCTTGCCATCGAACTGCGACGGCGTGACGCCGTTGCGGCTGGCATCGCGCAGGCGTGTGTCGACCGGAATGTAGCCCTGCCAGACCTGCTGTTCGTAGGTATCGCGCAGCACCTTGAGCGTGCCCAGGGAGGCCTGGGTACGGCGGTCGAACAGGGTCGGCACGATCTGGTACGGCAACGCCTGCTTGCGCGAACGGTTGATCATGGCCAGCGTGCCGATCATGCGTTCCAGGCCTTTGACTGCGAGAAACTCGGTCTGCACCGGGATCACCAACTGCTGGCTGGCGGCCAGGGCATTGACCATCAGCACGCCCAGCAACGGCGGGCTGTCGATGAGGGCGAAGTCGAAGTCCTGCCACAGCTGCGCCAGACTCTTGGCGATTACCAGGCCCAGGCCACTCTGCCCCGGCGACTGGCGTTCCAGCACTGCCAGTGCGGTGCTCGAGGGCAACAGCGAGATACGCTCGTGGCTGGTGGGCAGCAGCAATTGCCCGGGCAAGCCCTCGGGCACCTGCCCTTTGTGCAGGAACAGGTCGTAGCAGCTGTGCTCCAGGGCATCGGGGTTGTGCCCGAAATAGCTAGTCATCGAGCCGTGCGGGTCGAGGTCGACGACGACCACGCGCTTGCCCGCCTCGGCCAGCAGGCCGGCCAGGGCGATAGTGGTGGTGGTCTTGCCGACCCCGCCTTTTTGGTTGGCTACTGCCCAGACTCTCATAGGACAACTCTTGATTCATTGATGCCGCTGAACCCTGTGGGCGCCGGCTTGCCAGCGATCACCGGCAACGCCGGTGCCACACACCGCGCTGCCTGCATCGCCGGCAAGCCGGCTCTCACAGGGTAAGCGGTGACAGAGAATTGACGAGTTATTGCCCCGCCCCCGTTGCTGGCGTTGCCGGTGCACTTTGTGTGCCAGCACGGCGCAAGGCAGCGTCCGGAGTAGCGTTGGCACTGCCGGAACCGGTCAGGCTGCGGCGCACTTCAAGGTTGCGCGAAATCACCAGCACCACCCGGCGGTTGCGCGCTCGGCCCTCGGCGCTGTCGTTGCTGGCCACCGGCTGATACTCGCCATAGCCCACCGAGGCCATGCGCCCAGGGTTCACCCCTTCCATCGCCAGCAGGCGGACAATACTCGCCGCCCGTGCCGAGGACAGCTCCCAGTTGGTCGGGTACTGCGCCGTGCGGATCGGCAGGTTGTCGGTAAAGCCCTCGACGTGCACCGGGTTGGCGAACGGCTTTAGGATGTTCGCCACCTTTTCGATGATGTCGAACGCCTTGTCGCTGGGCATGGCATCGCCGCTGCCGAACAGCAGCGATGAGTTGAGTTCGATTTCCACCCACAGCTCGTTACCGCGCACGGTCATCTGGTCAGACTTGATCAGGTCACCAAAGGCATCGCGCACGTCGTCACTGATGGTTTTCAGCGGGTCGACGCTGTTCTGCGCCATGCCCGCATCGGTCTGCTCGCTGTCCTTGATCAGCGGCTCGGCCGGCTTGACGCTGAGCGGCTGCTCATCACCGATGGGGATCGGTTTCATACTGCGTTCCGGGTCGTTGAACACCCCCAGCAGTGCTTGCGAAATGACCTTGTACTTGCCCTCGTTGATCGAGGAAATCGAGTACATGACCACGAAAAAGGCGAACAGCAAGGTGATGAAGTCGGCGTACGACACCAGCCAGCGTTCGTGATTCTCGTGTTCCTCGGTATGGCGACGGCGACGCATGGCTTACTCCATGAAGCCTTGCAGCTTCAGCTCGATCGAGCGCGGGTTTTCACCCTCGGCAATCGACAACAGGCCCTCAAGGAGCATTTCGCGGTAGCGCGACTGGCGCATGACGATGGCCTTGAGCTTGTTGGCGACCGGCAGCAGAATCAGGTTGGCGCTGGCCACCCCGTAGATGGTAGCGACAAAGGCCACGGCGATGCCGTTGCCCAGCTGCGATGGGTCGGCCAGGTTGCCCATCACGTGGATCAAGCCCATCACCGCACCGATGATACCGATGGTCGGCGCGTAGCCGCCCATGCTCTCGAACACCTTGGCGGCCTGGATATCGCGGCCCTCCTGGGTGAGGAAGTCGACTTCGAGGATGCTGCGGATGGCCTCGGGCTCGGCACCGTCGACCAGCAGCTGCAAGCCCTTGCGCGCATACGGGTCGGGCTCGCTGTCGGCGACCCCTTCCAGGCCCAGCAGGCCTTCCTTGCGCGCGGTCAGGCTCCAGTTCACCACCCGGTCGATGCCACCGGCCAGGTCGACACGGGGCGGGAAGATGATCCAGCGCAGAATCTGCAGAGCACGCTTGAACGACGACAGCGGCGACTGCAACAGCGCCGCCGCCAGGGTGCCGCCGAGCACGATCAGCGCCGCCGGGCCGTTGAGCAACGCACCGACGTGGCCGCCTTCGAGGAAATTGCCGCCGACGATGGCGACGAAGGCCAGGATCAGGCCGATCAGGCTAAGGACGTCCATCAGACACAGGCCTCGACCAGGTGCTTGCCAATTTCATCCAGGCTGTACACCGCGTCGGCCAGGTTGGCCTTGACGATGGCCATGGGCATGCCATAGATCACGCAGCTGGCTTCGTCCTGGGCCCACACGGTGCTGCCGCCCTGCTTGAGCAGGCGCGCACCTTCACGGCCGTCGGCGCCCATGCCAGTGAGCACCACCGAAAGCACCTTGTCGCCGTAGGATTTCGCGGCCGAGCCGAAGGTAATGTCCACGCACGGCTTGTAGTTCAAACGCTCGTCGCCGGGCAGGATCTTCACCGTGCCGCGGCCATCGATCATCATCTGTTTGCCGCCAGGGGCCAGCAAGGCAAGGCCTGGGCGCAGCAAATCGCCGTCCTCGGCTTCCTTGACGGTGATCTTGCACAGCTTGTCGAGGCGCTCGGCAAAGGCCTTGGTGAACGCCGCCGGCATGTGCTGGATGAGCACGATCGGCGCCGGGAAACCGGCCGGCAGCTGGGTCAGCACCCGCTGCAGCGCCACCGGCCCACCCGTGGACGTGCCAATGGCCACCAGCTTGTAAGGCTTGCGCTTGGGCGCTGGCGAATGCGCAGCGGCAGGCGCCGCTGCCGGCGCGCGGGTTGGCGCAGGCACACGGGCCGGCGCATGGCTGGCGAGGCTGCTGGCCGGGGCGTGAGCCGTGCTGGCAGGAGCAGGCGCTGCGACCGCTGCCGGGCTTGCGTAACCGCCGAAACGGCGGTTGCTGCGCGAAATGGTATGGACCTTTTCGCACAGCATCTGCTTGACCTTGTCCGGGTTGCGCGAGATGTCTTCGAAGTTTTTCGGCAGGTAGTCCACCGCCCCGGCATCCAGCGCATCGAGGGTAACGCGGGCGCCTTCGTGGGTCAGCGAGGAGAACATCAACACCGGCGTCGGGCAGCGCTGCATGATGTGCCGCACCGCCGTGATGCCATCCATCATGGGCATTTCATAGTCCATGGTGATGACATCGGGTTTGAGCGCCAGTGCCTGGTCGATCGCTTCCCTGCCGTTGGTCGCGGTACCCACAACCTGGATCGTCGGGTCCGCCGAGAGGATCTCCGAAACGCGGCGGCGGAAGAAACCGGAATCATCCACCACCAGGACCTTGACTGCCATAAACACTCCATTAGGTGGCGCAGCCCGCCAGGGCGCGCCACCGAAAATCAAATACGCCGCGCCGCGTAACGCTTGAGCATGCTCGGTACATCGAGGATCAGCGCAATGCGGCCGTCACCGGTGATGGTGGCGCCGGACATGCCCGGGGTGCCCTGCAGCATCTTGCCAAGCGGCTTGATCACCACCTCTTCCTGGCCCACCAGCTGGTCGACCACGAAGCCGATACGCTGCGTACCGACCGAGAGGATCACCACGTGGCCCTCGCGCTGTTCTTCGTGCACCTGGCCCTGGACCAGCCAGCGCTTGAGGTAGAACAGCGGTAGCGCCTTGTCGCGCACGATCACCACTTCCTGGCCGTCGACCACGTTGGTGCGCGAGAGGTCGAGGTGGAAGATCTCGTTGACGTTGACCAGCGGGAAGGCGAACGCCTGGTTGCCCA